>Ga0194133_10006015_pt1 | contig 15158 bp, 13 predicted proteins | sample TA2KigOf40mmetaG_FD_155448 | JGI IMG/M metagenome (GOLD analysis project Ga0194133, IMG submission 155448) | Freshwater microbial communities from Lake Tanganyika, Tanzania - TA2015055 Kigoma Offshore 40m | ecosystem: Environmental > Aquatic > Freshwater > Lake | place: Tanzania: Lake...
TACAACATTATATAAATAAATTGTATTAAGGTTGTCTGTCGCAGATGCTAATGAACTACTTGCAATAAAATATCCTCTATCATCTCTTCTAACAGAATTCCATTTGGCTTGAAGGGTTGGTCTTTTGAAAAAGAATTCTGACCCTCTAGCAAAGAACTTTTTTGTATAATATGATTGTAAAGCTGATTCCAAACTTGAACTTAGAGCAATACCAAAACCATAATTTGATTTTGTTCCCGCAATCCACTGTTCTACTAAACTTGAAACATCAACAGATAAATCTTCAATTCCATCGTTAAATGACTGGTCAAATTTAGGGGAAGCATGATAATCACCTCCTTGTGAAACCCAAGCAGAAATACCAGAGTCACTTGAAGAAGCCGCATTAACCCAATTAGATGTTCCCACATCTGAGTACTCTTCCATATCCAAACCAGTACCTTCGTTCCAAGAAGCAGAAATAGCTGAAACTGTTAAGGTAAAATTTCTTGGTACTGCTTGAGAGTGCTTTGCATTATATAAATTTAAAAACCATGATACTGAGCCAGACGCAGGGATTATTCCTGCTGCTCTATCGGATATTATATCTGATACAGGAAACTTTATTAAAACTCTTGAAAGTTCAGATGAAGCAGAAGAGGCTTGACCAAAAATACTGAATACTTCTAATATATCCGATAAACCCATATTACCGCTAACGCCTCTTGTAGAAAGATTGGCTTTAAAGGCATTTGTTATTGTAGTATCTGCATCAGCAAAGTATTTTTTGAAAGCCATTAAGATATAGTTCCTTTAACATCAATTAGTGGAAATTTAACTTCATAAATCACATTCTTAGGAGCTTTAACATATTTACCATCATAAGTCAATAATTTGTCTACATTTAGAACAGATGTAGAATAAACACCACCAGATTTAGAAGAAACTGTTACACTTGTTGTATCTAAAACACCCGTAAGTTTATTAAGAATATTATATATATTTGCTATTGAAAATGACTCACCAATATCTGTTTTCTTAAACAATTGAGTTCTAACAGCAGATAAGGCTCTGTTTAATACTTCAACTTTATCATAATCTGGGCTTACAATTACGTTAAAATCAACTCCAATATTTACAACTATTGCATCCAAAATATCAATTGTATCATTAATCATTTTATATTGAGTTAACCAAGTTTTGATATTATCTTTCAATATTGCAGGAGCAGTTGTTAAATTACCAGAATTCGTCTCAGAAATTACATAAATGTTTATATTTCTTTTAAAAGAATCATTATCTTGTGTAATAAAACATCTTTTGATTCTTCCATAATTTGAAGGTATTGCATAAATTAATGATTGATAATCTAGTAAAGATACTGCTCTATTTTGTGCAGCATAAAAACCAATTGTATTTTGTTTCAATTCTTCTGCTTGATCCAATCTTATTTCGCCAACCAATAGTTGTTCATTAGTAACTTCAAGGCTGTTTTGAACAGTCAATCTTTGACCGGTTGTGGTGTTTAATAAGTTTGGAAATGTATAACTTGAATTTACAATTTTTGTAATTGTATTACTTGCAACATTAGATGTAGCAGCATTAGCTTTTCTATATGTTATGGTTAAAGTAGTATTTGATGGAGAAATACCAAATTTATCAGACTTTATTAGATTTGTTGGGTCAAATGCAGTATCAGAAAAATATGTTTTTGCGTGCATTTGTAAAGTAATTTGTGCTGGGTCTATGATAGTATCTGTTGTTAATTGGTCTTCCGAGCCATATCCAAATTGTAAAAATGTTGTGTTTTTTGTTCTATTAATAATAAAACGTCTTGGAACTGGAAATGGTTTTAATATGGAAGGAACACCATCTGTTTGAAAATTAAAGTTTGGTATTTCTCTGAAAATTACATCTTGAGATAGATGGTCTACCTCGTAATATTGATTACCATCAGAATCAAATACAGAAACAATTTCTAGTACTTCTGTATCGGACATATCTAATTTTAGAAATCTTTGAAATGCTCCAACACTTATATTCTTTTGTGTATAAAAACCAGATTGAATTATACCTTTAGTTTTTACCGCATATTCTGTTGGTGTTCCAGTAGTTGTATCTACTTTAGAGACTACGACTTCGTTTGTAGATTGAGAGAAATCTACATCTTGTAAAAGGGTAAACAGTAAGCCACCAGAAGAAGAAAACGTAGCTCCTCTTTTTAAGATTGGTAAATAATTTAAATCTGGTCCTGTTGAAGTACTGTTAGCTGGTACACCAATATACATTGTTAATTCGCCATATGCTGTACTTCTTGGGCCATATTTATAACCAAGTTGATTTGAAATTTTTAATATATTATCAAATTCACTTGCAGTATTTAAGAAACTTTCATTAAATTGATAATCAAGATAAAATGAGAGAACATCACCAGCATAACTGACCGTATCTAACATTAATGAACCAAATGATGCTTGATTAAAATCACTAAAAGAATTTGGATAATATCTTTTTGTATATTCAACAAGTTCGTTTTTGATACTATTAAAATCTCTAGAAGTGTATTTTACAATTGGTATTTTTTTAGCCATTAAAATTAGTCCTTACTATGAAGTAGATACAGTTTCAGAAAAACGAAAACTTCCAACACCAGAAATAGAAAAAAATATATCTACCTTAACAAAATTAGAGCTTTCAACAATTTCATTATTTTCGTTTATTGCATTTATACTAAGATTTAGTATTTGTATATATGGAAGATATTTTGTTACTTGTTGTCTTATTCTTTGTTGAAGATTAGAAAAAGTAATATTTGAACTTTGTTCAAATAAATATCTTTTAATTCCTACACCAAAATCTATATCCCACACTCTTTCACCCGGTTCTGTATAAAGAACCATTTTTAAATTTTGAAGTGCTACATCTTTAATAGTAACAAGCCCGCTATACCCTTCTCTTGGGTCATAAGCTAAGGGCAATCTTGCTGAATAACTAGCCATATAATTAAATAGAACAATTTAACAATTTTTGTTCTTAAATGGATTATCAGAAATTGTTATCTTAGATTTTAATCCTATCTTGCTATCTGATTTGGTATTAAACCCATCTTTAGCATATGAGGTAAGAACTTCCCCAGCATCTACACCCCAATAGATATATCCCCAAGGTGAGATCAAAGGAGGACCAATACCAACTGGAGGCGGAATTGTTAATGCTGGTAACAACGCAAGCGACCACAACGCTACTGGTGTTGGCGGTAAACCTGCTGCAACACTTAAGTCTCTTAACTTAGATGCGATTGCAATATTTGGGTCGTATGTTTCTTCAAGACCTTTCAATATTTGAATTGGTGCTTGGGCAATCATTTTGGCTACTTCTAAGTTTATACCTAAAATTGGATTATCTAAACTTAATGGATCTTCTGGTAACTCACAGTCTATTTTATCTTCGTTACCCAATATCATATTATTTATAGTGTCAACAGCTTTTATGCTACCATCCACAGCTTTTGATAAGTTTTCATAAAATTTCATATTTGTTTGAATATAGAAAAAACTTGCTACATTTAATATTTTGTTTATTGGAAAACAATAATTTATTAACGTTTTTAGATTGTCAAGAGCCAAAAATAATGTTTTTAACTCTAGTAAAATATTTGAAATTTCTGTGGAGCCAGTTATGGGAAATTCTAAATTTTTATCAACAGTCTTAATAACAGAAATACTTAAATTTTTCAATTCATTTAAGTTAGACCTTGTAGTAAAAGAAGTAAAATCTCTTTCTAGTAAATTTAATGTTAACTTGTATGTTCTAAGTTTAGAGTCTCCAACGGGTAGAGAATCTGATATATCAAGCAACAATACTAAAAATCTAGTTGAATCAAATGCAAGAAAAGTTGATAATTTTGCCCCTAAACTTTCATCAGCATTTTTTACTATTACAGGTAAATTATCAAAAAAGTAATCTTGAACAGAATAAAGTTTTTGATTAATGTTATTTGATGGATATAAAGGAAAATTAGTTATTTCGTCTGCATCTAAAATTATTTGATTAAAAGCAGTATTGTATTTATTTGATACAAACTTGTGTTGCTTATTAAACAAATAATTTAAATATTTGTCAACATTTGTTTCTAAATTATCATCATTTAAAGGAAACGTAAATTCATATTTTTCTTTAGTTAAATCATCAGTTAATTCTGTGCCAGATTCTAATAGGTCATTTAATTCATCATACAAAAACACTTTAATTGAATTATAATAATCTGGTATGAGTCTACTCATTTGTTGCTTAAATGTTGTAAAAGCAAAGTTTATGAATGTGGTGTCTTTAGAATAAAACTCAGAGTTATCAAAAACTGTACTTAAATAAAGATTACAAATTTTCAAGTACCCAACATGCAACCTACATAAAGTAATAAAATTGGTTTTTAAAAATTGTTGTTTTAATGGATGAATTGTTGATTTTGGTTTTGAGTCAAGAAGGATACAAGGGTCATTCGAAAGACTGTTTAATACTGAGTCTTTTAATTGTTGTATGTCTAAGAAATCAAGAAAATTAATAGTTTTAAATATATCTAAGCCATTATAATTTGTTTCTGAGGAACGTTGTCTTAAAAACACAGAGTTAGACCCTGCATTTATATATAATTTAATGAATTGTTGATAAGAGTTTAAATAATACTTATTTAAATCAGAACCATCAGTAATTTTACTTTGAAGTAATTGATTAAATATTTCAACTTGATTTAAATCTGATGTTGAATAATTTTCGCTCACATATTGGGAAGGATCCTCGGAGTTTATAATTTCAATAGGAGAAAAAACTTGATTCTTAACAATAAAATAATTAGAACTTGGGTCTAATGTAGTTATATCTGTTGTAGCCATTATTCTTTTCCTAGTGTGTATAATACAATATTGTCTTCTGATGCGATTGAAGTAAAATCTGGTTCTGAAGTTTTTTGACCAAATGGTATTGTTTTATTTGGAATATTAATCGTAATTGACATATTGGTTGTATCAAGTGAAATTAAATCATCTAATTTTGTTAATAATCCATATGTGGTATTAAATAAGTCAAGACCTACTTTTTGCTCACTTACATAGTTTACAATATATACATCTTTTCCTAAATCTTTTTTATTATAGTTTGGTGATACTATTTTTTGAACATCAATATTGCCTTCATCGTCTGTTAGTTTATCGGTGTTGTAATAATCGTTTAGTGATTCCTCGTCAGAATTACCTTCATCATCACAAATCGTAAACGAACCATAGGATGTTTTTTCTGTAAATGTTGGATTAATAGCATTTCTAATTGTTGTAACAGAACCATCTGTTTTTTGAATTGATAATGTAGTAAATTTTGGTATTACAGGGTCATCTTCATTTATCTTTTTTTCTTGTCCTATGTATGCAGAAGCAAGACTATCAAGTTCTTTGTTACATGTGATAGAAAAAATATCAATTGTAGAGTCCAAAGTGCTGCCCAATCTTTCTTGTAAATAACCTAAACTCTGTGGAGAAACTAAACCGGGTTGTCCATCTTTACAAAATACATCTTGTTGATCGCCAAACAATTTATTTGGGTCAGTTTTTACTGCTGCTACAAATGATGCAATAGTTGATAAATTATCTTTTTGTCTTTCTCTTTCTTTATCTAATAAGGTCTGGATATCTTCATCAGATAAACCTTTGTTGCTTAGAAGAGTTTTTCTTATTGTTTCTGCATCTTCGGAAAAACATAACTCTGGGGAAGATGCTATTGCTTGGGCATTATTTCTAATCGTCCTGCAAAACTTTGGATCTGCCTTCTTTCCAAGTATAGCAAAAAAATCTCTTATTTTTGTTTTTGAACTAAATGCATTTTTTAGATATGGATACTCAAACCCAATAAATTCGTTAATAATAGTAAGAGTCTCTTCTGATGGTGCATTTTCTAATAAATCACACACTTCAAGAGGGGTCAAAAGAGAAGATATATCATTAAGTAAATCTGATGTGGACTTTAAACCTTCAGCAGCTACTTCTTGAACATCGCTACATGCTTGTTCTTGTAATAAAGTAGTATTTGGCTCACCGTTTGCATTGACACCAAATGCTGAAAATACATCATTGATAAAATCGGTAGAATTAGCTAAAGCGTCACCAACTGAATCTGAGATAATCTGACCAATATTAGCACCACCAAATTGGATTTGAACATTAAGACCAGAAGTACAAACATCAACAATGATTGATAATAATTTTGATAAAATCGACAACAAAATCTTAGTAGCTATTCTCAACAAAGCAACTAAAAGCTCATTTTTAAAATCAAAAGATAAATCAACAATAGGATATGGATATGGGACTTTAAATTCTGGCGGATTACATACCAAATCAATTGCAGAATTTAATAGTTGAGAAACTTGTATTTGTACGTCGCTAAAATTAGTTGGAGTATCTTCTAGACTACAAACAATAAAAGAATCTAAAGCTAATTGAGTTGTTCTACTACTTGTTTTTATTTTATCTATATCTAAATTATCATAATTTTCATTTATTATTTTTAATAATTCTTCTTTTACTTGATCTTTAGTGGAACAATTAGTGATTCTATCTAATACTTTTTCTTTAATTGTTATTGCTAAGGCATTTTCTGGATTTGTTATATCAAAACAATCGTTATTACTCATTTATAGTTCCAACCATTTTTAAGGATACTTGTTTAACTACATCTTCATAACTTGCATTATCTAAGTTTAAAGCTGTATATTCTTCTTGTGTTAAATTTGTTCTTAAAATATATAACAAAGATTCTTTATTAACACAAGATAAACCTAATAATAATTCTTCATAAACAAATTGTTGTTGTTCTGTTGGCAAATATGGTAAAATTTCAAACATCAATTCTTTATAAGTATAATTTTTCATAACACCAAACGTTAAAGCTACATCAACGTCTATATTAATACTTCTTGCTAAGAACAATAAACATTCATTTGCAAAATCTGTAATTTTGCAAATACCTACATTATTGATTATTTTATATATTTTATTTAATGTTTCTTCAAATGTTTTTTGTTTTGGTTTGTCAACTAACAAATAAAGTTGATGCTGAGTCTTAGTACCATCTGGTTTTGTTATGTACACTCTTGGATTAACTTCATATATCTTTATTTCTGGTTCTGTAAACTCAGTAGGTAGAGAAAAAGTCGTTATCCACCCCTCTTGCTCTGTGTTGCCGCCAGCGGGAGGGTCTACTAAAACTAAAGTATCTTGTTTGTCTGTTGAATTAATTTTCAATTTAACACCAAATCGATTTGGTGATGGTATGCCTAAATTTTGTGCATATCTGTTTAAGTTAGATAAAGTTTTTTGTAGATTTTCTGGAACAAAAAAATTATCACCTTGATATATCTGTTGCGTATAGAAAAAATTAACAAATTTATCACTATACAAACTTGCCCTATAAGCCAGCATTGTATTATACTCGTCAGCAATTTCTTCATAAGTCTTAAGAGGTCTAGCATCGTTGATTTTAGTAAATGCAAGATAAGCCTTATAAGCTCTTAAAAATACTTCATAATTTGTTTCACTTGGTTCTTGAGTTGGTTGAAGTATTTCAGTTTCTGGGTAAACGTATGTTTCTATAAACTCATACCAAGGAACTTTACAAACTTCAACAAAGTAAATTTTTTGCATATTTTTTATAAAATTAACGGTTGTAGGGTCACTAACACTTTCTTTATTTAAAAATGCATCTAAACCTACATTTAAAGATTTACAATTACCATTTACATCGACAGATATATCATATATTTTATTACATTCATTATTTAAAGCAAATTGTAAAATAATATCGCTAGTATCATTTGGTTTTAAAATAACTGGAAAATTATTAGATGAAAGTAAGTTATCAAGTTGTATTTCAAAATCTTCAATACTATCGATTTTCTGTTGCATATTTAGTTCTAATACTAAATCATTTTCAATAGTTGTTAATTGTTGTCCTTCAATTAATGGATTTCTAAATTTTATAGTTGTATTTGCAAAAAAGATATTATCTCTATAAAGTATCAAACTACGTATTAAATTTTTGAAATATTTGTCTTTATCTTTTAAAGAAATTTTAAGAACGTAATTTGCATTACTTATGTCTCTATCAACAGTCTGTGCATTTTGAATAGCATCAAAATACTTAACTGGAATGGTTATAAGGTATTTTGATCTTTGGAATGGTCTATATGGTAAATGGTAATCTTTTATAGAAGCAAAAAGATAATAATTTTTATATGTGTTTAATGTAGTTTGATCATATGGTTTGTTATAATATTTAAATAATGCTTTTATCCCAGATTCAAGAATAGAAGAATCATTATTCAATAAAATAGAATAACTATTAGCTGTTACACACACAGAATATTCTAGTGTTTTTTCATTTATATAAGGTTGTTCATCTGTTAAATTAAACCACTCTGGTTCTATATAAGAAAGATTTAATTGTGTGATGGGACATATAGATGGTGCTGTTTGATATTGAGCTTCTAATACAGTATAGGAAGCATCTATTATATTTATAAATCCTATTGCTGTATCTGTTTGTATTTTTATAAATGAACAATTTAAACCAACCTTTTCTTCTAATAGTTGGATTTGACTACCAGAAGAAATTTGGCCTAAGACTTGTGAAGATTCAAACGGTGCAGAATATAATTGTAAATCTATAGATGAGGATAATTGGTGAGTTAGAATCATTAAATTAATTAGTTGACTCGATTATATTTACTTCTTATTGACTTTTCACCATTCTCTAAATATGTTTGCTTAAGACCAATAAAGTTAATTTTTTGGAAATAATAAGCAGCTTCAACGTTTATTAAATTGCTTAATGCCGCAGAGGCATTTTTAACAGCTACATTTGGGTCTGCTGTATTTGGAATACCAAAAAATGGACTATAATGTGTGTGAGTTGCAATTTTTTGATTATATTCTGATTGCTGTTTAATAAAAGATTGAATTCTATTCTGAACATTATCTAACTCGTCAATCATTGCATTTAAACATTCAACAAGATTAGTACCTAACACCATAGGTTGTAAAGTCGCATCATTATTGTTTGCTATTAAATCAATACCAGCATGTTCTACAACTTCTTTATTTTTAGAATTTTTCAAGTCTGTCTTGGTTACAAGTTTAATTCCATCCCTCGCAACAAATCTAAGACCATCTGCTTTTAATGCAATTGCTGATTTACCTTTAGAGTTTCCAACACCACCATCAACAAGACCAAGGTTATTATCCACATCGGTCATTTCGCTTATATATATTCTAGCTGCATCAAGTATAAAACTTTTGTCAGAATAAGCAACTTTACCATCTTTATCTTTTGGTGGGGATTGTCTACCAGAAGAAATACCAACAACTAAATCTATAGTTGAACAATTTGTAGCACCTTTACCACCATAACCACTAGTTCTTGAAGCTGGTCTATCTTTACCCAAAATTATAAATGAATTTTCTGTTCCATTTATAAGAGTTTCATTTTGTGCTGTAATATACAAAACACTAGATTCATCTGTTAAATTATTTCCAAGACCAGTTTGTTCTATTCTGGAGCCTTCATTTAAACTAGCATCTTGGTTTTGTTTGTTAGAATTTACTGTATTATTGGTTGTACTACTTGCCATTATGACTCCAATGCCAAGGTTCACCCTTTTGGCCAGCTAAATTTTTAAACTTAATTCTAAGTTTTTTTACGTATACCGCTTTGTTCAAAGAGGCAACAACTTTACTATTTTTCATGCATTTTTCATAGTTTACAGAATCCATATTATTAGCAGGACAAGGACTTATATCCATATTAAAATCAACGGCTAATCCTTTTATATGATTACTTGCATAAACACCTTCAACTGCCGCAACAGGAGTTTTATCTCTGCATTTACATAAATTAATTATATCAGTCCAGCGTTTAGTTTTTAAATCTTGTTCTGAGACACAACCATTCCATTCTGGGCATCTACTTTTTCTTATTTGCAATTGTCTCGTTTGACTTCTAATTGATTCGCTAATTGAAATTGTATAATTATCAGTTTCTTTAAGATATTTTAATATTGTATCAACAGTGTCAAAAAATACAGGATGTAACGTTACTGTTTGACCTGTAGATAATGCTGCTGTTTTACAATCTACGTATGGATAATCACTGCTTCCATCACCACATTTGCCAGAAGCTACATCGTTATTAGCCACTTGTTTACCGTCACCAGAAGTATCGGCATCTTCAACTGTAGAACCGTCTGAACCGCTAATCTGTGTTACTGCGGCTGTTATGGATGGTTTATGGATAAGTACAGATTTAATAAGACCTTCATTTAATTCATTGTCACTAAATTCAACTTCAATAACAGACCCAACACCAAATGCTCTTATCCTTGCATCAAATGAATAAAAATATGAAGCCATAGTTATAGGTATATAATTTATTGGTTTAGTTAAATCTGCATTTTGACTTATATCTTCTGGTATAGGAGTAAATAAATCATGTGCATCTGGTATCATTGCATAACAATGAAGAAATGGTTTGGGGTTTCTTCCAGTAGAGGCCATAATATTATTGTAAATGTATTCTGCTGTTGAACCCAAAACTGGTCCTGCGTTTCCGTCTAATTCTCTTACAACAACAGCATTCCATATTTTTTTACCAGAAATAAAATCTGGTTTATCGTGCTGCAATGAAACTCTAACCATTTCATTATTATGTGTTTCCCTTACAATCGCATCACGTTGAGGAGAAAGTCTACCACCAGCTATATTATTTGTTAACTTATTAAAATTTTTAAATAAAATATCGATTTCATCAGCCATTACTGATTTTCCTCATTTATTTGGTCATAAATATTAGTTTTGTCATCATCGGATAAATCACCAAATAAAGAGTCTTCCTTCTTCGCCATAAGTGTTACAAGCTTTACAAGTTGCTCATTTGAACGTTGAAGTGACTCAATATACTTCGCGGTTACATGGCCTACTTCTGCGTGTTTAGAACGGTCTGTGCCAATATAACTCATTACATCATTGAGTAATTCTGTAGTTACTTCACGATCCTTCTCAATATTCGTAATTGCTTTGGTTATGTATTTATCTGCTTTACTCATAATATAACTAGGCTTTTATTCAATTTCTGCGACGACGAATGTACCATTTTCAAAATCTAACTCTTGGTCAATTTCAAATTCGTATATAGTTTCATCTAAATATGAAGGTATAAATTCATACTGACTATAGTTAAAGGCCGCGGTGTCCATAATATATAAATCAGAAATATGATTTTCATTTATCAGATCAACATAATTAACAAGATCATCATCTATTTTTAAAACAGCTAATTCTCCCGTTGATAAAGATTCTCCCGTTGATAAAGACCGCTTGGCATCTAATGATTCACCAGAAAAATTAAGATTTAAATTGCTTCTATGATCAAAAAACACATATGAGTTAAAAGTTATTGCACCCTTGTACACACCTTCATTTAGATACCTTTCGTTTTCGAGGTCACCCGAGGATATTATGTCTGTAGCAATACTGGACTCTCCATAATTAAATTTATCCTCATTAACTTGAAACCTATAATAACTTTCTACATCCTGTACACTTATAAATTGAAAATCTTTAATAGTTGGAACTAAATAATTATTTTTAATAATAAAGATATCTTCTCCATCTAGCGACGAAAGTCCACCAAATTCGACGGAAAAATCATATGTTTCTGAATTATTTATTGTTGGTTCTGGCAAACTTATATAAGGTGGCATTGTTTCATTAGCAAAAGTAGATGTATAAATTGGATTAACGATACCATTACGCAGGCCATTATCACCCGATTCTTTAAACAAAACATAAGAATCATTTTCTGGTACTAATTTAACACTAGTTTCTGGTCTTACGTTTAAATTATCAAAACTACTTTTATTAGTTAAAAGAATGTCAGAATATTTTCTTTTTATAAAATCAGAAAATTTTATTTTATTGACGTTTAAAATATTAACAGATTTTTTTAATTCTAATTCACTTTCTGATAATGGTTTGATATTATTTAAATCTTTTTCAATGTCTGCCGATGCTGTTAACCCATTAAATAAAAATTTTTCATATAATGCAATTCTATCTATTGTTGGTTCATTTGCTCCTCCAATATTAGCAGCATCTGCACGTTTTGCTTTATTGGATCTAAATAAATCATAGTTTTGATAATCGGTAACATAAGATTTTGCTTTTAACGTTACGTTATACTTCAAAAAATATGAATCTATATCAGAATCAGAATTTAAACTCAACATATATAAAGACTGTTGTGATGCTGGTGGCAATATATAAAAATTAATTTTTTTATTCGATACTTCTGATGGTTCTATATCTAAATTATATGGCTGAGAGAACTCGGAAAAATCTCTATAAGAATTTTCATCTTCTACCCTACTCCAATAATATTGTGTATCAGCTATCCTAAAAGAATCGGGAGTTGAATCTTTTGTAGCACCTTTATTGACCAAATCAAAAACGTAATTTTCTAATAATGAAGTATCTTTCGCTACAAAATAAATCTTTTTTGGGTTATTTGAATTTTTAAATATTCTAATAACAGACTTTGGGTATGTAGCTTTTAAGGAAGAATCAAAAATATAAATTCCTTCATTATATTTTACTTGTTGTATATTCACTGCTACGTTTGGTAGAATAGTAACTTTTGAAGTCGAAGGAAGCGATATGACACTTTTATCTTGAGGCACTAGTACATCCCTTTATCCCAATCATTTTTAAAGCTCTTATACCTAATTCTTACTTTATTAAGATTGTTTACAATTTGTTTGGTATTTAAGCCTGTAATTTCTCTTAAATATAAATAGATAGCCTTCTTATTAAATATTTCTATTGCGTCAGGTTCTTTGAGAAGTATTTTTATAGCTTGAACAACTCTTTTTTCGTTTTCTTTTAAATCTTCTTCTTCCCAATCGTCTAACTCTACCCAAAAAGCTCTCCAGAACTCCATTTGTTCTATAGCTTTTTCATATTCGTGTTCTACTATTAAAGTTTCATGTTCATTAAGATTGTGAATATCATCATATAGAGTTTCACGCTTATTTTGTTCTGCTGTTTTCTTTACTTTGTGAATAAACCAATTCTTTGTAATGACTGAGAAGTACGAAAATGCTTTAGAGCCACTATTAGGATCGTATTTATCTAAAATTGTCGTTAGCCATATCTTGCAATCTTGTCGAAGAAACTCAATGTCTGGTAAGGTAGTGAACTTATATGTGAATACTATTTTATCAACCATTTCACCAAAAGCAGGTTCTATAAAATTAATATAAAGCTCTGTTTTGACCATTTTATCATTTGTGAGACAATATTTGATTATTGCATCCTCATGATCTTTGGTAAAATAATTGTTTTGTTTTTTAGCTTTCATTCTCTGTTCCTTCTATTGAAGAAATAGAGAATTTATTGCCTGTTTCTTTCATTGATAATATTAAGTCTGTTGTATGTTTTAATAAATTTTCTATTGTTGTGTCGCCATAATAAGTTTCCATATTAGAGACTGTTTGAAGATGTATTAAGTATTCATCTATTTTCTCTTGTAAGTTAGATACATTTTCAATTCCATCATTAAATTGACCAAGTAACTTACGCACATACCATATTAATATTCCATTCCCAGCAAGAGAAAGGATAAATAATAAAAACCATAAATAAGCCATTACATAGCTTCCTTTTTTATTTGATTCTTGTAGTCTTTCAGATCTTCTTTTAATTCTGAAAGTTTCTCTTTAACTATATCCCCATTTTTATTACTTGTCAAATTATTTTTAACAATGTTCGGCATATTAAGGTTTTTTTTTAAGGTATCACTATTGCAAGAATAACAAAAAGAAAGCCTTTCATCACTTGAATGAAAGGCTTCTATTGTATTCTTACATTCGGTGCATGTGTAAGAATATCTTGGCATTATGCACTTATGTCGTTTTCTTGTTTATTCAATTCTATAATGGGTGGATTCGTTACCATAAGTCCTTCTGTGGATTCGATTAGAACAAACCCCTTGAGAACAGGAACAATATCTGATTGTTCCATAAGTGATTTTTGAAGAGCCAACATAAGTGCTCCTACTGCTTGATTTGAAAGTTGCATTTATTCTCCTAGTTTAAGCAATACTTTTAGGTCGTTATCTGAGTATCTGTTGTTTTCTACTTGTTCTTTTATCCATGAATAAGTAGAGCGAATACCATCAATCAATTTCTTTTCCGTTTCCCAGCCTACTTTTTCTTTATAAAGTTTATTATCAGAATTTCTACCACGCACACCAACAGGACCAGAAATATTATTTATTGTTAATGATTTGCCAGAAATATTAATAACCATCTGGGCCAAATCATTAATGGCAATCATTTCCTCTGACCCAATATTGACAGGACCAGTAAAATCAGAATCCATTAGTCTGCGTGTGGCTTCAACGCATTCATCAATATACATAAATGAACGAGTTTGTTTCCCATCACCCCAAACATCGATTGAAGTACCAGCTTTTGCTTCTGCTACTTTACGGCATAATGCTGCTGGTGACTTTTCTCTTCCACCATGCCATGTTCCTTCTGGACCAAAGATATTATGGTAACGAGCAACACGTACTTGAATACCATAGTTTCTCATGAGAGCTAAGAAAATACGCTCACTAAATAGTTTTTCCCAACCATATTCTGAATCTGGTGCCGCTGGGTAAGCAGATGGTTCAGTACAAACAGGATTTGATTCATCTTCTTGATTATATGCAGGATACATACACGCAGAAGAACTATAAAAGATTTTCTTTATGTTCTTCTTAACAGCTTGTTCCATAATATTTAAATTAATAATAGCAGAATTATGCATAATATCTGCGTCATGGTCACCAGTAAATACATAACCAGCACCACCCATATCTGCTGCAAGTTGGTAAATTTCGTCTATTGATTTATCAACAACCAAATCACAAACTTTTGGATCTCTTAAATCGCCAATTATAAATTCATCAGCATGAGTTTTGGAAAATTCTGGGTGTTTAACATCCACTCCACGAACCCAATATCCTTCGCTTTTAAGTCGCTTAACTAAATGGGAGCCAATAAAACCGCCTGCTCCTAAAACTAATATTTTTTT
>Ga0194133_10006018_pt1 | contig 15152 bp, 15 predicted proteins | sample TA2KigOf40mmetaG_FD_155448 | JGI IMG/M metagenome (GOLD analysis project Ga0194133, IMG submission 155448) | Freshwater microbial communities from Lake Tanganyika, Tanzania - TA2015055 Kigoma Offshore 40m | ecosystem: Environmental > Aquatic > Freshwater > Lake | place: Tanzania: Lake...
GCGCTGGTGGCACTGTTAACGGCAACCGCATGCCGCGCCTGGCAAATTCTTGCCACTTCATTCTCGAAGGCGGGCACTGCCGGCCCTTGGGTGAGCCAGTCGCTGCGGAGCACGGCGACAACGGCCGCAATGTCAGCTTCGTCGATCGACTGACGGCCGTAGGGAATAAAGTCGGTCATGGTTACACCGGCTCAAACTCGGGACTGACATGCGCGCGTATAAGGTTTCGTATCTCCTCAACACTCAGAAAATCGGGGTTGGAGCCCGAGTTGTAGGCAAAGCCCGGTTGCACCTGACTGGCCTGCCGCAGCTCCAGGTAGCGCGAGACGCTAATAGCGCTGCCTCCAGCGGGCAAGATGGCGTAGTAGGGTCCCAGGTCCACGGTGTTGATGCTGTCGCCCGAGGTGATCATCTCCTCGTGCACCTTCTCGCCGGGCCGTATACCCACCACTTCTATCTGGCAGCTTGGGCCGATGGCCTCGGCCACATCGCAGATGCGGTACGAGGGTATCTTGGGTACAAAAATTTCACTGCCCAAGGCATGCTGCAGCGCCCAGCAGACCATTTCGACCCCCTCGTCCAGCGAGATGTTAAAGCGCGTCATGTTGGGGTCGGTGATGGGCAGGCGTCCGGTCTTGGCCAGGTTCATGAAGTAGGGGATGACCGAGCCGCGCGAGCCCATGACATTGCCGTAGCGGACAACCGAGAAGCGCAGATCGCGCGCGCCTCGGAAGTTGTTGGCCGCGATGAAGAGTTTGTCGCTGCACAGCTTGGTGGCGCCATAGAGGTTGATGGGCGCGGCCGCCTTATCCGTTGAGAGCGCCACCACCCGCTTAACCTGAGTGTCCAGGCAGGACTCGATCAGGTTTTGTGCCCCCATGATGTTGGTTTGAATGAACTCAAAGGGGTTGTATTCAGCGGCAGGCACCTGCTTGAGCGCAGCTGCATGCACAACGGTGTCGATGCCCTCCAGTGCGCGGCGCAGGCGCGTCTGGTCGCGTACATCGCCAATAAAAAAGCGCAGGGCAGGGTACTCGGACTCAGGGAACTCCTGCGCCATCTCGTATTGCTTGAGCTCGTCGCGGCTGAATACCACCAGGCGTTTGATCTTGGGGCAGTTGTTGAGCACATTGCGCACAAAGGCGCGGCCAAAAGAGCCGGTGCCGCCGGTGACCAGGATGGCCTGGTCGCAAATGTCTGACTGGGGTCGGGCGCGCATGTCCATTTTTTGACACCTCGGTGTGGTTTACCGGGAGCGAAGAAGCAGGTTGCGTGCCAGAGCGCAGAGTCCCGCCCGCAGCTCTTGACGGCGCTCCGTGCCTGTCGACTTGTTGATAGAGAGCCCTTTGGTATGTTTTTTGCTGCCTCGCTGTGTAGGAGCACCTGAACTCAGGCTGATCGCAGGAGTCAGCATCGCGAGGCCGCGGCCAAAGGCGGGGCTAAGGGAACACGAATTGAGTCACTTGTAGAAAGAAACATCAAAATGGATCAAGTCGCATCACTGGATCAGGCGCGTCACCAGCTTCGGCAGCAGAGGGTGGCTTATCAGCCCACCACTTTTTGGAATGCAGCCAGCGAGCAAATCACCGAAGAACTCAAGACCCACGGGCTGGCGCAGTTTCGACGGATCCCGTCCGCGCTGGGTTATTTCGTGCCGAACTACAGCGGAGCTGCAAGCGGCATCACCCCGGAGCAGGCCTTGGAACTGCGCGCCGTGCTCGAACAGAAGCACCCAGCCGCCCGAAAGTCGCAGCAAGCGCTCCATCATTTCTTGTCGGGCACGCAGGCGGCGCTGTCAGACTACCGTGTCTTTCTTGCGAGTCAGTCGGCAGAGTGTCTCCCACACCTGCACAATTTCAGCGAAAGCACCTACGGCGCGCCGACAGAGCAGTTCGAATGGGACGATAAGCGCTTTAGCCGGTCTGCGCTGAATTACTTACTCGGACTGTGTTTTCTCAAGCGTCACCTCAAGGGCGATCTTCCTCGTGTGGTGCTCGAGATCGGCGGCGGCTTTGGAACATTGGGCGAGATATGGTCGCAGTCCGATGTCCCAGGCTGGCAGTACATCGATGTCGATATTCCGCCTACTCAGGGCGTTGCCGAGTACTACTTGAAAAAAGTGCTGGGTGTAGATCGTGTCAGTGGTTATGAAGATATCTCAGTTGCAGGCCCGACAGCGATATCGGATCTTAAGCCAGCTGCTGTAATCTGCTCGTGGCAAATCGAACAACTGGTTGGTCAGGTGGATTTATTTGTTAACTTTATTTCGTTTCAAGAAATGGAGCCGGAAGTGGTGCGGAACTATCTGTGCCATGTGGATCGTCTCCAGGCACGCTGGGTTCTTTTGAGAAATCTGAGAGAGGGCAAGCAAAAAAAGAGCGCTAATCATGTTGGTGTGGAGACGCCCATACGGTCGGACGACTATCTATCCATGCTGACCAACTATGACCTGATCGCTCGCAATGTCCACCCCTTCGGATTTCAGACAGTCGATGGCTTTCATTCAGAGCTGATGCTGTTGAAAAGGCGATAGAGCGGATATGCTGAAGTGATGAATAGCATTGCAATTGTCTTGGCTCGGGGCGGCAGTAAACGCATCCCCGGTAAAAACCTCCGGACATTCCGGGGGCAGCCTTTGCTGGCATGGCCTATTAAGGCCGCACTTGCATGGCCTGGATTCACGCGCGTCTTTATCAGTACCGATTGCCCTGAAACCGAGAGCTTGGCCTGTGGCCTCGGTGCGCAGAGTTTGGGGCTTCGATCCGCAGTCGCCTCCTCAGACACGGCCGGGACCAATGAGGCAGTATTGGAGTGCCTACAGCGGATCGGCGCCAGCGGGCCTACGCCGCGCTATGCCTGCGCACTTTACGCGACTGCTGCGTTCGTCCAATCAAATCATTTTTTGACCGCCAGCACTATGCTTGAAGAGGCGGATTTTGATTTGGTATTTCCTGTGGTGAGATTTTCATATCCGATCTGGCGGGCTTTAAGCGAAGATCGGCCTGGGGGCACCACCTCGTTCATTTGGCCTGAATACGCCGAAACTCGTTCTCAAGATTTGCCGCCAGCACTCCATGATGCTGGCCAGTTTTACTTTTTCCGGACAGAAAATTTTCTGAATACTGGAAAACTGACCTCCGGCCGGACAGGAACATTCGAGGTTCCGGAGACGCATTGCCATGATATTGATAATCCGATCGATTTGGAAGTGGCAGAAATAAAACATTCCCGACTCTATCCCGATGTTCCTACTTGACAGAGCTTATTGTGCAAGTCTTATTTCGATTCGACGCGAATGCAATCCTCGGCTATGGTCATTTGATCAGGTCCGCGGTTTTGGCAAGGTCTCTGACAAGACGCGGGCATCGGGTGCAAGTTTTATCGCGAGGCATTCCTGCCCCCTTGAGACCCAACCTTCAAGGCATGGGGTGCATCGTAGCATCGGATCAGGACGATGAGATTAGTATGCTACGCAGCCTGGCTAGCAAGCAGCCGGTAGATTGGCTGGTCGTTGATCATTATGAACTTGATGCTCGATGGGAGGGTCTCGCCTCGGAGTGGGTGGAACGAACCCTTGTGATAGACGATCTGGCCAACCGCCCCCATGTCTGCGATGCACTTTTAGATCAAAACATCTCTAATTCGCTTCAATCCAAGTACACGCAATTGACCCCTCCGGCCTGCAAGCGGTGGATAGGGCCCAGCTACTTATTGGCTCGACCAGGGTTTTATCGGCCTCGTGCGCACTCTGGCGTGGGTCTGCTTGTATTTCTCGGTGGGGGAGATCATCGGCAACAGCTCTCGAGGTTACTGCCCATGCTCGCTAACTTGAAAAAAAATGATGGCATCAGGCTCATGATTACGGAGGCCTACGGATCCGAAACTTTCTGGCAGCGACGGCTTGGTACAGCGGGACGGGTTGACAAGGACCTGTATGACGCCGCTGACCTGTGCCGAAGTGTTCGCGGGGCAGTGATACGGTGCGGATTTATCGCTTATGAGCTGAGTCTCTTGGGCGTACCTATGGTAATTATTCATGGCACCCCAATTCAGAGAGAGGTTGCACTCAACCTCGAGTCGATGGGGTATGGAATCGCTTTGGACGAAAAAGACATGTTTGACGATACCAAGATGAATGCTGCTCTCAGCCGGATGTCAGTGCTCAAGCCTGTTCCTATGAGCGGTGTGTATTCGAGCGGGTCGGACCGGATCGCCCAGATGATGGAGTCCTTCAATGATTAACGATATCAAAGCCCACTATGACGAGCTGCTGCGGAGGTACGGCGACAGCCCCGAGGCGGTTCAATATTCTTCGCAGGAATCCCAAGAGCGCCGATTCGAATTGCTAATGCAGGTTGGCAATCTCCAGGGCAAAAGCATTCTTGATTTTGGATGCGGAACCGCCCATTTGCTTGACTATATGACCCGTATTGGTCTTGAAGTGAACTATTATGGTGTTGATATTGTCGATGGCTTCATTGATCTCTGTCGGAAAAAGCATCCACAGGCCCATTTCGGCCTACTTGAGAATTTTTCCGGCCTCACCTTTGACTATGTTTTGGTTGGTGGTGTATTTAACAACAGAATGGCAGACAACGAAGGTTTTTATAAGAGCACTCTGATCGAGCTCTTCGAAAGGTGTCGCCATGGCCTGTCTTTTAACATGATGAGCGCCTATGTTGATTACCAGAGCCCTGACCTTTACTACGAATATCCGGAGAAGGTTTTTGGTTTTCTTAAGCGTGAAGTGACGCCGTATGTGACACTGCGCAACGACTATGAGGTCAAGCCCGGTGTCATTCCTTTTGACTTCACGGTTTATGCCTACCGGGGTGGGCAATGAGAATTGCGGTGGTCGGGGGGGGCTTTACTGGATGCATGGCGGCGCTTCATGCTAGCGCGCGCGGTGCACGGGTGAGTCTGTTCGAGGCGGCCGATCACCTGGGCGGGGTACTCAGAGAGGTGAAGTTTGGTCAGAGGGCTTTTTTCAATAATTGTCAGTACTTGAGCGCGGACCTTGTTGAAGACGAGCCCTGGATGTCTGGCCTTGAGATGTTCCCGCACGAATATGGTTCTCTTACTGCGCTGGGTAACGCGGCGCCTCGAATTCTGGATGACTGTGCTCAGCCTGCGCTTGAGGGTCTGGCGCAACTGAACCAGCACGCGCGTATTGGAACATCTGCGCTAGAACGCTTGCGGGCGTATGGCGAACATGCGGAAGAACTCATCTCCTGGGCTTCAGGTTTTGGTGATTTGGAACGCCTAGACTACCGCTGCACTGTCCCTATGCAGTTATCTCGGGTTTTTTTCCCGGACGACGAGTTTTTGGCTGAAAAAAAAGCAGGTAGTGCATTGGCCGACGAGGTGCTGGCTATTCCCCGTCGTTTGCGATCGCCGCAACGCCACGCTGAGCCGGCTTTGCTTCCGCGCAATGGATATAACGACCTGCTTGAGATCATCGCGGCGCGGTTGAGGGCGCAACATGTTGAAGTCTTTACCTCTACACAGGTGCGACTCGACCCTGTCGGGCGGCCCTGTACATTGCGGGTTGGGGATAGATCCCAAGAATTCGATAGGATCGTTTGGTCAGCCAACCCTACGGCAGTTCTCAAGCGTGTGTGTGGGGTTTCTCTTAAAACTCCGCCTGTACCAATGAAATTGATGGTCGGCTGTTTTTCATCGATTGACGAGTCTAGCCTGCCCGTATCTCTGCCTTACTACTGGCAGATCTTTGATAAAAAATCACCAATCGTCAGACTGTATATCTACAAGTTGGATGGAGAGATCCGTTTTTCAGCAGAATCATTTGTCCATTTGCGGGGTGAATCCCATCAAGCAGCACTCTGGCGAATACTGCAGTTGCTTGGACTGGGCGGCGAGGCTGAGCTCGCCGGTGAAGTTCAGCAATTGAGATACATCAACTATTCTCCGGAGGAGGCGCAGGCCATGCACGCGGGCTCCGATAGGCTTCTTGAGGCCGGCATCATTCCTGGTGGTTGGTGTGACTATGGTCGCGTCGAGAAAGTCGCGGCGATCAAGGGCTTTTTAGATGAGGCGATGGCATGAGTACCTGCGTCATCATGCAACCGACCGCTTTTCCTTGGGCGGGTTACTTCAACCTGATGGCACAGGCTGATGTTTTCGTATTCCTCGATGATGTCCAATTAGTCCCTCGTTCCTGGCAAACGCGTAATCAAATTATCATGAATGGATCTAAGCAATGGATTTCTTTTGATATAAGGAACTCCGGCAGTAGACAACTGATTAATGAGGCATTGATTTTTGACCTAGACCATTGGAAAAAAAAGAATATCAAGACGATTTCTCAAGCCTACGCTCGACATCCTCATGCCGAAGCTGTGCGGGAAATACTATATTTGTTGGATGGGTTTAAGTCGCCGAGTTTGAGTGTCTTCAACGAGGGCCTCATCGGATTTATTGCGGAGAGGTTGGATATTTCGGCTGTCCGTTTCAAGAGCAGTCAAATCAAGTCTGATGGAAAAAGGGGTGATCGAATTATTTCTATTTGTGAGGCTGTGATGGCGAGTGAGTATTTGTCGCCGATAGGTTCAAAAGAATATTTGGAAATTGATCGATTTACCGAAAAGACAACCATAAGCCTCAGATTTCAAGACTATGCCCCTGGCGTCTACAGGCAGCATGGCCGGGACTCCTTTAAGTCTCACTTGTCGATTATCGATGTGATTGCTAATTTGGGTTGGAATTTGACCAAGGAATACATTCGAGGAACTAGAAATGAATCTGCCCCTCACAATTGATGGTAAGTCGATTGGCCAAGACTACCCGCCCTATGTGGTGGCTGAAATTTCGGCCAATCACGATGGTTCGATCGAAAAGGCCAAGCGTCTGATCGAGCTGGCCAAGCTTTCGGGCGCTAGCGCGGTCAAGATGCAGACCTACACTGCGGACACCATCACCCTTAACAGCCAAAAGCCGGATTTCTTGATTACCGAGGGCTTGTGGAAGGGCCGTACTCTTCATGAGCTTTATCAGGAGGCCCAGACGCCCTGGGCGTGGCACAAGCCTCTGTTTGAGCATGCGCGCCAACTCGGCATCACGCTTTTTAGCTCGCCCTTTGACACCACGGCGATCGACCTGCTCGAGGATCTCAACGCCCCAGCCTACAAGATCGCGTCTTTTGAACTCATTGATCTGCCACTGATTCAATACGCTGCAAGCACCGGCAAACCCCTGATCATGTCAACTGGCATGGCCGATGCGGAGGAAATACAAGAGGCGGTCGATGCGGCTCGGCAAGCTGGTTGCAGGCAGCTTGCTTTGTTGCACTGCGTCAGTGGCTACCCCGCTCCGGCGCAAGACTACAACCTTCGGACGCTGTCCGATATGCAACAACGATTCGGCGTGCCTATCGGGCTCTCGGATCACACCCTGGACAACACCACGGCTATCGCCAGCGTCGCCCTGGGGGCCTGTATCGTCGAGAAACACTTTACGCTCGATCGACATGCGGGCGGGCCTGATGACAGTTTTTCCCTCGAGCCTGAGGAGCTTTCCGCGCTTTGCCGGGGCGCCAAAACAGCTTGGGAGGCCCTGGGTAGGATTGATTACGGGCGCAAGTCTAGCGAGCAAGGCAATGCCCAGTTTCGCCGGTCTCTGTACTTTACGCGCGCCATGGCCGCCGGCGAGCAGGTCGGTCCTGAGGATATCCGAAGCGTCCGACCTGGCTTTGGATTGCCGCCCAAGTGGCTACCCAAGCTCCTGGGGCAGAGACTCGCCCGGACAGCCGACGCCCATGAGCCGGTGAGCCACTCGCACTTCTCTTGTGTGAGCGGGGCCTAAAAGCTGGTTCGTGATGGGAAGACGGCAGTAGCGACGGTTTTCCCACAGCCCAGGCTGGCACGCCGATTGCTTCGTTAAGTTCATCTTTAACCCGGCGGCAAGCGATTGCCGGCAACTGTAGAGAGATTTGAAGGAGTAAATCGATGACACAAGCCGCACCAGCACTGGTCGCCGAAGCCGTGTACGAAAACTATTTCACTGCCGAAGAGGCATCCCGCTTTTCTGCTGCCGAGATCCGGCAGGCTATTGCCTACTGGGTGGGGCAGGGGCGGATGGATCTTGCCGACGCCCTGGTGGCCGCCGGCATCAGCTTGTACCCGGACAGCGAGGATATTTTGGCCATCGGTACTTTGGTGGCCGAGGTCAACCAAGACTGGGCCTTAGCACAGGAATGCGTTGAGAGTCTCATGGAGGTGCAGGGCATGACGGCTACCGCTGAAACCTGGTACCACCTGATACGCATCATGCGCTGCCGCGGCGCGTACTACAACGCCTTCCGCCATGTACAAAAAGCGATTCGCATTTTCCCGGCCCATGAGGCCCTGCGGGAAATGCACGAACAGTTGGCTGCTTTGGTGGAGGCAGCGCCCGTGGAAGTGGAAGCGGAGTCCAAGGCCGCCTGAGACCGAGGACTGTGAGCAAGCCTCTGCCCCAACGAATGATCTGGAGTCATCATGTCTGTCATTAATACCAACATGAATTCCCTGGTTGCCCAGGGTGCACTGGTTCGCAACAACCGCGCTCTGACAGCGGCCATGGAACAACTCTCCACCGGCAAGCGCATCAATGCGGCCAAGGACGACGCGGCCGGGCTGGCCATCAGCAATAAGCAGACGGCCCAGATCCGCGGTCTTGACCAGGCGGTCCGCAATGCCAACGATGCGATCTCGATGATTCAGACGGCCGAAGGTGCCACCAACGAGATCACGGCCATGCTGCAGCGCATGCGTGAGCTGGCGGTACAGGCGGCAAACGCTACTTATGTGTCCACGGACAAACAGGCGCTTCAACAGGAATTCGTCGAGCTTCAGGAAGAAATTAGCCGAATCGCCTCAATGACCGAGTGGAACGGACAGCCGCTTCTGAACGGAGATACAACATCCGCTGTCTATCAAGTCGGCGCCAACGCCAGCCAGACCATCACCGTCATTTTCAAAGACTTGGCCGCTCTGACCGGCTTATCGGCAGCGCTGGCTTCGTCTTTGACGATCACTGACACAACCGCTATCGAAGCAATGGACGACGCCATTGCAGCCGTCGATACTTTCCGCAGCGACATGGGTGCCAAGATCAACCGCCTGACCCATGCGGCCGATAACCTGGCCAATGTGTCGACCAACACCTCGGCCTCGCGCAGCCGTATTCTGGATGTGGAATATGCCAAGGCCTCCAGTGAGTTGGCCCGTACCCAGATTATTCAGCAGGCGGCTACTGCGATCCTGGCGCAAGCCAACACATCGCAGCAGACGGTGATGAAGCTGCTGCAGTAAGCGGCGCTGCCTGAAGACCAAGCAGCCCGCATGTTTGCCCGGCTGCTTTTTTCTTGGATCAATCCATGTCTGTGGCCCAAGAGTCGATGGCACCAACCCGTGGCCCCAATTGCTACAGCTGCAAGCACTTTGCCGTGAGCTGGGACGCATCGCTGCCTTATGCCTGTCGTTTGATGGGCTTTAAGTCACGGGGCTTGCCCGCCCTTGAAGTCCTGCGGGCCGATGGCGTGTTTTGCCGTGGCTTTGCGGCCAAGGTGGCCATCAAGCCGAGGGGGGCGCTCCCGCTATCGCGGGCTTAGGCGCAAGGCCCGCTTTCCCTGGGCTTGCCAAGCTTTGCCGCTTGTAGCCCTGTCGGGAAGTCGTCGAATTGCCGCTTCAGCACCCGGGCGGAGGGCTCTTGCCGCATTGGCACAAAGCTTGCACATCAGGCTGACCTGTCGACTTTCGAGGTCATCCGAATGAGCCATTCCCCGATCACCCAACAACTGCTGTGGCTAGACCCTTTTAGGACGCTCAGTGGTCCGGAGCAGGCCCAGTTGGCCGCTGCGGGCTTGGTCGTTCAATCGGTGGCCACCCTTGACGAGCTCAAACTGCTTTGGCCCCACGCCGATGTGCTGGCCATTCGGCTCGAGGGCGGCGCCGGGCTGCTGTCCGAGGTGAGGGCGCTGCTGTCGGAGCAAGGTTCCAGCATTCCGGTCATTTGCCGTGTGGAGCGTCGTGATCTGGAACTCGCGGTGGCGGCCATGCGCGAGGGCGCGGCTCATGTGATCGCCGCTGATGAGTTTGGTGTTTCAGCCTGGCAGGCTGCCAGCCCGCGCGTTAAAAGCGGCCCGGCCAGCACGCCCAATCTTGCCAAAGCAGCCAGCCCCCGCACGGTCGTCTATGTGGATCCCGTCAGCCGGCACTTGCTGGCGCTGGCGCAGCGGGTGGCCAAAGCGCCTGTCAGCGTTTTGATAGAAGGGCCGACTGGCGCTGGCAAGGAAGTGCTGGCTCGTGTGGTGCATGAATCATCAGAGCGTGCCCGTGGCCCCTTTGTGGCGCTCAATTGCGCAGCCTTGCCCGACCACCTGATCGAAGACATGTTGTTCGGACACGAAAAGGGCGCGTTTACCGGGGCGGTCAAAGACCATCGCGGTCTGTTTGAACAAGCTCAGGGCGGTACGATTTTTCTCGATGAAATTGCTGAAATGCCGATGCACCTGCAGACCAAGCTGTTGCGCGTTCTGCAAGAGCGGCAATTGGTGCGGCTCGGCGGCGAGCGTGCGATTGACCTCGATGTGCGTGTGCTGGCCGCCACCAACAAGGACTTGCGTCAGGCGATGGCCCAGCGCGAGTTTCGCGAGGACTTGTATTTCCGTCTGTCCACCTTCAAGCTCAGGGTGCCCCCACTGCGCGAGAGGCCGGGCGACATTTTGCCCCTAGTGGCCCGGCTTCTGGCCCGGCATGCCCATGAAGGCCGGGTTCCGATGGTCAGCCCTGAGGCGCAGGCGTGTCTGCAAGCCCACACCTGGCCGGGCAATGTGCGCGAGCTCGAAAATGTCGTGCTGCGTGCAGTGGTTTTGTGTACTGGCGATGCGATCACGCCGGCGCATCTGATGTTTGACGAGCCGGCCCAGATGGCCGCTGCCGCGTCGCCGCGGCCGCTGCCGGTGGAGCCTTCGGACCCCGGGTCCGGCAGCCCAGCCACCACCGTGCCTATTGCCGCCAGCCAGGCGTCGGGTTTTGAACCCCAAACCTTTACCGCCGCCTTGTCTGAGGCGATGCCCCCCTTGGCTGACTGCGTTTCCCCCGCGGGTGCTGGCTCGCAGGAGCCGACCAGCCTTCAGCAAGCGGTGCAGATGAATGAGCATCAGCTCATCATGGCTGCGATACAGAGCACCCTCAGCCGAATGGATGCGGCTCGCAAGCTGGGGATCAGCCCGCGCACTCTGCGCTACAAGATCGCCAAGTTGCGCGAAAGCGGCCTGGCCTTTAACGCCTGAATGGGAGCGAAGTTATGATCGAAAAAGTCAATTCAAACGCCAATATTCAGGCCATGCTGGCCACCTTGCGTGCCCATCAGGCGCAGGCGGCCGGCGGTGCTGCGGCGCTCGAGCCGCCCGCGACCGAAAAGCCGGACTTTGGGGAGTCGGTCAAATCCTTGCTGACCCAGGTCAATGAAGCTCAGGTCAAGGCGCGCAACATGGCGGAGGCCTATGAGCGCGGCGAAGATGTGCCCCTGACCGATGTGGTACTGGCCATGCAAAAGTCGTCCTTGAGTTTTGAGGCGACCTTGCAGGTGCGCAACAAGGTACTCAAGGCCTACGAAGAGATTATGAATATGCCGGTGTGACACCGCATCCAGCCACGAAAACAGGTAAATCATCATGGCTACATCTGCTACCGCTACCGCTCCCGCGCCCGGTATGGCGGCGCCGTTGTCCACCGGCGGTGCTTTGACCACCACCGGCCCGGCCTCGCTTGACGAAGCACCGGTTGCCCGACCCGGCCCTCTGTCGCGTCTTTTCGCGATTGACGGTCCATTCGGCCCGCTGCGACAGCTATACGAACAACCTGCGGTCAAGAAGGCCATGCCCTTCATGCTGCTGGCGGTGGTGCTGATGATTTTTGCGTCCATGTACATGGCCATTAATGCGCCGACCTACCGCTCTGTGACGGCCGGTATGAGCGAGGCCGATACGCAGGCGGCCATGGAGGCCCTCAAGTCCAGTGACTTCAAGCCGCAAATTGACTCGAGTACGGGTCAGATCACCGTACCCACGCAGCGCTACCACGAAGCGCGGATTTTCCTGGCCTCCAAGGGCATTCCGAAGTCGCCCCCGACCGGTCTGGAGTCGCTGCGCGAGCAATCGGCCATGACCACCAGCCAGTTCATGGAGCAGGTACGCTATGTTGCGGCGATGGAGCAAGAGTTGGCCCGCAGCATTTTGGCCATTCAGGCCATCCAAGCCGCCCGGGTGCATTTGGCCCTGCCCAAGCAGTCGGCTTTCGTGCGCGATCGCACACCGCCGAAGGCCTCGGTGGTGGTCACGCCGCACCCCGGTCGCATCATGACGCCGCAACAGGTGCAGGCCATCGTGAACCTGGTGGCCTCCAGTGTTCCGCTGCTGACCACTGAAAATATTTCTGTGGTTGACAACCAGGGCAAGCTGATCACCGAATCGTCGGAGCTGCGCCCCCTGGGCCTGACCTCGGCCCAGGCCGAACACAAGGCGAAGATGGAAGAACTGCTGCGCCAGCGGGTTAACGATTTACTGACCCCGATCGCCGGCGAATCCAATGTGCGCTCGCAGGTCAATCTGAGTCTGGATTTCAGCCAGGCTGAGACCACCACCGAGAATTTCGATAACCGGGACAAGGGGCCTAAAACCCGCTCCGAGAACCTGGCGGAGGAACGCACCGCTGCACGAGAAGCCGCGGGGGTACCCGGAGCGCTTTCAAACACGCCGCCGCCGCCGCCGACGGCCTCCACCAATACCTCTGCTGCGACCACGCCGGGCGGCACGGACCGCAATGTGTCGTCCCAGCGCCAGACCCGCAACTACGAGCTCGACCGCTCGGTTCGCCATGTACGCAGCGCCACCGGGACGGTTGAGCGCCTGTCTGTGGCGGTGGTGATCAACGAGCGCGCTCCGATCGTGGGACCCAAAAATGAAAAGGGCGAAGCCCCCGAGCCCCAGCCCAACCCTTACAAGCCCGAGGAGCTCGAGCGCATGCAAAATCTGGTGCGCAGTGTGGTGGGCTACAACGAACAGCGTGGGGATGTGGTCACGGTGGTGGCTGCCAAGTTTGAGCCTGAATTGACCCCCGACTTGAGCGTGGCCTGGTACCGGGACGAAGGCATCATGAGCAACCTCAAGAGCGGCCTGTTGGCCGTGGCCTTTCTGGCCTTCCTGCTGCTGATCGTGCGTCCGGCGGTGATGCATGCGATCCACGGCGACAAGGAGGCCCAGGAGGCTGCCGCCCTGGCTTTGGCCAAACCTTTGCCTGATGGCGAGTTGACGCCCGACGAGATTAACGCCATCCAATTGGGTGAAGGCGAAACGCTGGAGCAGCTCAAGGCCAAGCTCAAGCCCAAGAAGTCGACCATTTCCATGGAAATGCTCGATACCGCCAACTCTTATGATGACAAAGTCGCGCTGGTTCGCATGATCGTGGCGGAAGACTCGTCTCGGGTGGCCAGTGTGCTCAAGAAAATGATCGGCGTGGCCTAAGGCCTGCGTTTACAGACGGAGATCGCCATGGCAGATGAGGTCAAAGACACCAAAGCGCAGGAATTGCAGCTGGCTCTCGAGCGCGAAATGGCCGAGCTCAGCGGCACGCAGCGCGCGGCCGTGATCATGCTGCTGCTCGGTGAACAGCAAGCGTCGGAAATCATTCGCTTCCTCAACCCCAAGGAGGTACAGGCTCTGGGCGCGGCCATGGTTTCCGTGGCCGACCTTTCGCAAGAGGCGGTCAATGCGGTGCTCGACGAGTTTGTGGCCACCATCAAGAAGCAGACCTCGCTCGGTTTGGGGACCACCGACTATGTCGAGAAAGTGCTCAAACGGGCGCTCGGCGACGATAAAGCTGCCTCCGTGCTCAACCGCATCATGCCCGGCCAAAGCACCAAAGGGCTGGACATCCTAGCCTGGATGGATCCCCGTTCGATTGCCGACATGATCGACGGCGAGCACCCGCAGGTGATCGCCATCATCTTGTCGGTGCTCGAGTACGAAGTGGCGGCTGATGTGCTGACCTACCTGCCCGACGAGTCTCGACCGGAGATCATGCAGCGTGTGGCCAGCCTCGACACCGTCCAGCCGTCGGCCATGAGCGAGCTTGAGGCCATCATGAAAAAGCAGTTTGCGACCAATTCGTCCACCAAGTCCTCGAGCTTCGGTGGCGTCAAGGCCGCTGCGCGCATCATGAACCTGACCAAGACCGAGCTGGAGGCGTCGGTCATTCTGGGTCTGAACAAACTGGACCCGGACTTGACCATGCGTATTCAGGACAATATGTACACCTTCGACAATCTGGCGACCATGGACAACCGTGGCATACAGACGCTCATGCGCAATATCGATACCGATCAGCTCATGGTTGCGCTCAAGGGCGCCGGCGACGAGGTCAAGGAAAAGTTTTTCGGCAACATGTCCGAGCGTGCGCGCAGCATGTTCAAGGACGACATGGATGCCAAGGGGCCGATGCGCATTACCGATGTGGAAGATGCGCAGAGGAAGATCATGCGTATAGCCCGCAAGTTGGCCGACGCCGGCGAGCTGATGCTTGGCGGAGGCGCCGACTTTGTCTGATGCACGCGTCAGCGGTAAGGGCGAGGAGCGCACAGCCCGGGTTTGGCAGCCGGCAGACTATCTGAGTTCACAGACCGTCTCGCAGGCTTTTCAGCCCAGCGCCTGGATGGCGCCCCAGTCTGCGGCCTTTGTCGTGCCCAGTTTGTCTCCCCCCCCGATGCCGGAGGAGGAGGCTTGGGTTGACGGGCCGGCGCAGGAGCCTGACCCGATCGAGCCCGAGCCTCTTGTCTTGATGCAGGCCGCTGAGCCTGCGGTGCACATCGAGCAGGAGCTCGAGCGGGTGAGGGCACAGGCTTATGAAGAGGGTCGCCAGCAAGGCCTGCGCGAGACTTCCGAGGAGCTTGGCGCTCAGGCCCAAGCCTGGAAAGATCAATCGACAGCCCGACTGGCTGCCCTGGAGCAGGGCGTGCGCGCGTTGATTGAGTCGCCCGACTTGCTGCATGAACCGCTTAAGCGCTTGGCCTTGCACCTGGCCGAGCAACTGGTGATTGGTGAGCTGGCGATATCGCCGCAGGCCATAGAGCGTTTGATCAGGCGCTGCGTCGAT
>Ga0194133_10006021_pt1 | contig 15148 bp, 12 predicted proteins | sample TA2KigOf40mmetaG_FD_155448 | JGI IMG/M metagenome (GOLD analysis project Ga0194133, IMG submission 155448) | Freshwater microbial communities from Lake Tanganyika, Tanzania - TA2015055 Kigoma Offshore 40m | ecosystem: Environmental > Aquatic > Freshwater > Lake | place: Tanzania: Lake...
CAATCCTGACTGAGGTAACCATCATGTTAGATGATTACCAATGCAAATCCAGGGGTCAAAGATCTTCCCAGACTGGGGATCAAACCCAGTCACCTGATCCTCATCCAGTTGTCAAAGCCATGAGCTGCAATGACTCCAACAGCTACTCGGTCGAAAGTAAAAGGAAACTCTTGATTGGGCCTTAATCTTCCCTAAAAATGACTTGGCAACAGTCTTGCGAAAGAAACTTCTCCAAAACATTTCTTCAAGAACTTGTTCACAGCCATAACATCAGCTCCTACTATTTAAAAAGCAATTTTTCCATCATCTAAAAATAGTCAAAAGACATTTTGTCAAGGATTTTTGTAAATCATTTTCCTTTACTTAATACAACGTGATACCCATATTCAAGTTAATTTTCAAATTTAAGGTCACTGAATACGAATATTCATTTATGGTGTCTTATCAAATTTCAATTCTTTGATCACACTAAATTTCAAAAAAGTACACACAAATAAATTTCGATTTAAATTTTAAAGTGAGAACTAACTTATGAATTTATTTCTTTTTGTGCTTTAGTTGAAAATTACATCTTTTTTAGGAGGATGTAAGCATAAAGTTAAAGTTTTTACAGTGTTTTTAGAGTGTCTTTGAGTTCAAACATTCGATAAGCAAACAATCTCAGACTGATTTTAGACTTTTGAAAATTCTATTACTTGGTTTCAAAGTTTGACTCTTGAAGGTAAAAGTAAAATTGATTTTTTTGATTTTTCTTACAAAAGGATTTGGAATTTTTAGAATGTCTCCAAATCTAACTGGTAAAGTATGTCTTGTTACTGGGGCCACCAAAGGCCTAGGTAAGGGGATTGCAATCCAGCTTGGCGCTGCTGGAGCCAAGGTCTACATCACTGGTCGAACAAAACAAATGCTGGAGGATTGTGCCAGAGAGATCAAACAACGAGGAGGTATTCCAGTCCCCCTTCAAGTTGACCACAACAATGACAAGGAGGTTCAAGAAGTTTTTGAGAAGATCAAGAGGGATGAGCAAGGGAAACTTGACATTCTTGTTAACAATGCATTTGCTGGAGTCAATGCCATCTCATCCAATCAAGGAAAACCATTTTTTACCTTGGACCCAACAGATCAATGGGACAGCATTAATGGAGTTGGGCTTAGAGGTCATTACATCTGCACTGTGTTTGGCTCAAGGTAACTAATGTCTAGTTTTATACCTAAATAGATAGATGGGATTCAGTAACTCTTTTGTAAGTCCTGAGATTCTTTCCATTTTCAAAATTTTATCCAAAGGTTTCTCAAATTCTTCAAAAGTCTCTTACATCTGAGAACAATATTAATATTGATAATAATCAAGTACATTTAGACTATGGCAGTGTTGATGCATAATCAATACTCTTTGATGAGGGTCCTGCCATAAGCAGTCCCAAGGTCACTGAAGATTATTATTACCCGGACTGAGGATTCCCTGTTGATTTTTTTGAAATCTGGGGTTAAAAAATTGCTGGCATAATCGGGGACCGAACAATACCGTGTCAATTTGTCTAATGATCTTACGTATAACAGATGTTTTGCCTACTTTGGTTCCCCTAATGTCCTTTTGCCCAACCTAACCTAACCTAACCTAACTAGGCAAACAGGCGAAGGCGAAATGACATTTGGCAAACCGTCATTAGACAAATCGATAGTTTCCTGGACAGAACCCATTTTTATTTTTCAGACTCATGGTTGAAAATAAAAAGGGTTTGATCATCAACGTTTCATCACCAGGAGGGTTACGTTATCTTTTCAACGTTGCCTATGGAGTTGGTAAATCTGGAGTGGATAGGATGGCTGCTGACTGTGCAGTGGAACTAAGATCACACAATGTTGCAATGGTGTCATTGTGGCCAGGACCAGTCAGCACAGAACATGTTGAAAGAACAATGAAAGAAAGTGAGAACTAAAATAAAATCTTATTGACAATCTCCACTGACTAAAAATCTTTGCAATTTTGTAATGAAAGAGGCTAGCATACCTGCATTTGAAAATCCAGAATCTATGGACTTTGCTGGTAAGGCTGTTGCCCATCTGGCTGCAGATCCTTACTATATCAACAAGTCTGGAAGAATACTTTTTACTTGTGATTTGGCAAAGGTTGGATGATACCTCTAAAGTTTTGTTTCATTCTGTATAAAAGTTTTGATTTATTAGGAGTATGGATTTGTGGACCATGACGGTGACATTCATGACATAAGGTAAAACATTTTCATTCAATTGGAATCACGATCAGGTAGAAAAAACAATGAAATTTCAGGTCTCTAAGTCGTCAATTAAAACTCAGAGGTCACACTTGGTTGGCAGCTATTACTCCATCCTTCTTGAGAGTCCCACTAACTGTGATGCATTATGCAAGCATGAAGTTTTAAACAAAAGATGACTTCAATATCAACTAAAATTTAATAAAGTAAAGGAAAATAAAGTTTTTCACCTTTTTTGATTGTGGCTTACTTAAAAATTAGATTAAGATTAGTTTGAAAATAGATAAAATATCCAAGACTTTATCATGAAGAAAATTGAACTGAGTGACTCCACTGCTTGTTGCATGCTCAATAGTGTTGGCGTCGGTTGAGGTCGAAGCTGAGGTTGAGGTTGAAATTGTTTTTGGAGTTTTTCTAGCACAAACTGTGCTGAGCTCAGGAATTTCCCATCCAACCTAACGTTTAAAAATTTTTCTAAAAAAATTACAATTTTGAGCAGAATTTTATATTTACCTTGTTGTTATTCTTCTTGTTGTAATCTGCAAGCCATTTCTCCAAAGGAGCAAAATATTCCCTGAGAGGTCCAGTGTCCATCCTTGGAGTTCCAGTCATCTCTTCCATCACCTCTTGCCAAGGTCTTGATCGTCCATAGGAAAGCATCTTTTTGAGTTTTTTTCCAGCTTCTTTACTACCTGTAAAATTAATATTGTTTAATCAGCCATCAGATAAATATTCTTTGTGTTTAAGTGATGATTCTTTCAAATAAGTATGAGTAAATCAAATGATAAAAATTTGTGGGAATGAGACCTTTGGATTTCAGAGCTTCTTTTTGGGTCTATAATTTGATATTATTTGGTAAAAAGATGATCAAACTCTTTTAAAAGTAAACTAGCTTTTAAAGCAATTTAAAAATAAAAAGTCTACTGTTAATAACCAAAAATTAACCTTAAGATATTTTAAACATTGGATAAAGTATAATTTACCATAAAAGTTGCAATTGTGTAGAGATTTAATTGGATTAGTTGGATCATATTCCCCTGATGCAATGCACAAACTTTTGTAGAACTGGAACTGATATATGTAAGCAGTAAAGTAGTGAATGTATCCACCACCAGAGGCTATATGGTACTTTCCACCTGCATCAAAATCTTCTTCTGTCCTGAGATTAGGAGGCATAACGCCTGAAATTTTCAAAATTTCATAAATTTTCTGAGACAAGTTGAAATACTTTTTAGTGTTTACCCTGGATCTCTAGGCGTAGCTTGACCCAATGACAGTTCAGGTCATCCAAAGATGCTAGTCCACTATGAAAGTCCCACCTGTACTTATCCATCAAGTAACCAAAAGGCAAGAAGGCTATCTTTTGCACAGCTTTCAACATCAAAATGTTAATATTTGTCTCATAATCCTCCACATCAACATCAGGATCAATTAGTTTTAGTTTTTTGTAGTGACTAGCAGACCCTTAAAACCAATTTCAAACTTATCAAAAAAATGACCTTTTTTGTTGCATTAAAGAAGTATTCTTGCCAACAGCCAGTGATATTGTGTCTCCAGTTCCTTCATGAAAGCCACGATTTGCAGATCCTCTGAATAGGTAACTTTGGTTACTGTAACACCTTTGGTAAATGGTGTGACCCATTTCATGATGGACAGTCACAAAGTCTTCAGAAGTGATTCTGTAATTTATTTATGAATCAATACAACCTGATTTGAAAGAATTTAGAGGTGGCTTTTACTTTGTGCACTGTTTAATACGAAAATCCTTTCCATTTGAAAAGTCCCAAGCTGAGGCATGACAAATAAGGTCACGGCCATCTGTTGGCTTTTCAATAAGACTATCTCGCCAAAAAGACTGAAAAGTTACTTCAATTATAACACTTACTAATCTTAAATGGTTTGTTGGCCTCTCTTACCTCTGGCAAAGGATCAAATCCAAGAGAGACAAAAAAGTCTTCTGCTGCTTGAAACATTTTTATTGGGGTCCAACCATTTTCTATCATTGACTTTGTCACATCTATTCCAGGTTTATCAGGGTATGGAGTTAAAAAGTCCCAGAGTTTTGTCCAAGTCTGTGCCCACATATTGCCCAACAAGTGGGCTGGAATTGGCCCTTTTGGGTCAACTATTTGAGGTCCATACCTGAAAAGAATTTCTCATAAATTTGAAAAAAGCATAGTCATATACCTAAGTGAGGAGAAGGTCTTTACTTTTGGTATAACTTTGACCTAACATAAGCATGGAGTTGCTCATATAGAGGTTTGAGACTCTCCCAAGTATCTGCCATTTCCTGTGTAAAACTTTCAGACTCATATGATTTGACTAGCATTTCAGTAGCATCTTTATAACCATAAAGTCTACAATAGGTGAAAAGGTTTTGCTGTAAATCTAGAATTTTGTTTTGGAATGTCAATATCAATTGAAAGCTCACTGAGCAGTTTCATCTCTAATTGGAAAGTGTTCCAAATAAAGATTTCTCATGTTTTTTCCAGTTGCATCTCGCCATTGAGTCCAATAATACTCCAATTCATCTGGGTCTCTAAAATACATATGAAAGCTGCGAAAATTTGTAAGAAGCTTTGACAGCTTTTCTCTCATACCTAGATTTTCCCATTATCTCAACTAGATCTGGTTCAAGGCTCAACATCTTTTGAGGCTCATCAATTTTAGGTACTTTTCCAACATTATACATTTTGCTGACAGTATTGAATATTTCACGGTACCTTTAAAGAAATACTTTTTTCAAAAATTTAAGCTGATTTGAATTCATCCATTTTAAGTCACCTACCTTGCTCTTTTTTCAGTTGACAAAACTGAGCTTCCACTATCTCTAACCCAATTAAGCTTTCTTTTAAGCTTGAAATCATGAATCAGACTCTGATCAAACTTTCGAGCCTCAGTTCCAATTGACACAGCCATGTCATTGTAAGTTTTCTTAAATTAAAAATGTATTGATTTGAAAACAAAGAGAGCTCAGGAATTAGAATTATCAAATGATATCTGGGGATCTTCTTTCAACCTAACTTTATCAAAAAAAGCATCAGATTTTGTGATGGGTCTGGGTCAATTTTTTTGTTGCTTGTGTTGGGTCGGGTCAGGTCAGCCGTCTTTGGTTTGGGTTTGGAAAATTTCCCCTCAAAAATCCAAAATGCTTCAATTTTTTTCCCTTCAAGTAAAAAAGTACCCGGATCAAAGAAGGGTTGGCCCCTTATTTACTGATGGCTAGAAGTATGCTCGGGACAGGTCAGGGCCCATCTCAACATTTTAGATACTTTGAGGGTTGTAGTTTCATGTTATTTTGTTAAAAGGAGGGGATTGAACTATGACAATGTATACTTAGCTCAAACCTGAAAGTCAACTTTTTTCTTTTCAGTTTCATTATTGATATTTATAGCATAATTCCATGATATGAAAGACATTTGTTCAGACGCACTTCGAAACTTCTCCTCAGCCTCCAATAAGAAATCCTGAAGCCTTTCTTCCTCTGCATTTAGGGATGATGAATCTGGAGCTGCTTCAAAACTCTGGAAAGCAATTGCTAACACAAGAAAAATACCCAAAGTTTGTCTCATGATGGTGTTTTTATAACTGTTGATCACTTTAACAAAGTGAACCCAATAAGCAGGTTTTTTACACGAGTTATTTCCAATCACGACTTTATCAGAGCAACTTAATCACAAATGCAGAGTAGAAAAATGACTGTCAGTGAGGAGCACTTGGAATACACAAAATTCCCATCTATCAATCAATAAATTATTTCGTTTCATTTTGTTAGGCCAAACATCAAATTTGTCAGTGTTTACGTCTTTGAAGGTAAGCTTTTTTCAAAAATGTTCATTTAATCTGTAAAATCAAATCCTTCATCATTCCCCAATCCTCCAAATTATTTGACTATATACTACTAAGTGGTATAATGTTATGTTTTTTTCATTAATCATAGATATTCTTGATATCTAAAGCACTGTTCTCATCTCAATTACAAAGATGTTTAGATTAAAATGGAGACAAGTTTGAAATCAAAGCCATCAAGATATTGAATAGATTCTCCAGCAATCAATTGACTGTGGGTGAAACAAATTTTATTCAATTTTATTCATCTCAATGAACTTGAGTTTATCCTTTTAAATGCAGCTAGTATTTAATAGTGAAAAAAATTTCAACAAAAGGAAATGGAATCAGGAAAATGTTTTTTAATTTAAACAACAAAATGTTTCTCTGCATAGCATAACTCAATTTGAAATCTTCATCTCACTCGAAGTAAATACTTGAAAATTAATTTTGAACATGTTGAGAGTTATACAATTTTTATAGATTATGATCAGAAACTTCTACACGTGAATCATGAAAGTAAAAAATTATTCCTATCATTCAATGTAAGGTTAAAAAAGTAGTTGAACTTTTACTAAAAACCACTGACTTCATCCTACTATTTTACAAGATTAGAATTAAGTTAGAAAATATAAAAGTCTGATTTGTTCTATCAACTTTTTATATTACTGTTCCAAGGAAAATGCTATCAGCTCATTTACCAACTTAATAAATGAAAGGGCCTTAAAGACAATTTGGAAATTTATTGATTGGTAAATAAATAATCATGTACAACCAGGTAGACGGGTACTTTTTGTGCGGGGAAAAATACCTAACCCTCTGGAGCGACAACATGAAAAAAAGTATGGGAAGGGGGGGATGCCTCTAGCTAAATTCACTACATAACTTTGAACTTAAATATCTCAGATTCTAGACAAAAAATCAAAAATTTAGTTGGTAAATTTAGAGCCAACAATAGGATGATTTTTCCTGTCAAATTTCAGCCTTCTAGCTCCACTGGTATGGGCAGAAAATGAGGTGACAGATGCACACGTGACTTCACGTCATTTTTCTGCAAACCATAATGAAAATTCTAAACTTCCCATAAAATTTATCACTAGCTAATAAAATTACTCAAGTCCGGAGAAAAGGACAAGGGTATAAACTCGCTCAGGATAAAGTACCCTGAACACTATGGCGAGTTTGATTCCCAATTGAACTCTTGATCGTGCAAGGGAAAGGCTTTTATAGGGCTCCTTTATGCTCTTCCTTTGTTTCTCTGGGGCGTCTGCAAGTACTCAGGTCTACTGGCCTTAGTCTGATGAGTAGTGAAGGTAGGCATTCAACTGTTTATTATTTATCTCTCTTACAAATAGTCCTTTCTCACACCTTACTCATGAGTGTCATCATTTGATTGGGTAGACGAGCGTTGTCATTCTTATGATTGGTGAAATGTGACGTCAGTTGACATCATTCTTGTGGGATCATATCTGAATGATTGACTCCAGACTTCAAGGCATTGGACATTCATAAGTTGGTAGGATCTTTGACCGAGCTACTTAACAAAGATTGGATGATCTCCTTGGGTAATTAACCTGTTTGGTGTGTGCGCTTTCATTGGCTGCCTCTCCTTTTTGTAGGAGCACGAGTGAGGCAACTTCGGGGAGTCTCGATGTTGAATATGACTGGGTTGCTCATCTCATTCTATATTTTCCCTGATGGAGTGGTTATCTGCTTGTGTTTGGTTCTCCTGATACTTTCAATCTTTCCGTATCAGTTTCCCTTCTTTCTTCCCGACTTCCTTGGGACTTGTCCATTCTTTCATTTCTCATTGAAGTACTAAATGCTTCTTTGTTTGATGTGCATTTTTCAAGGGAATTTTAGTGATTTCACTTTAGCAGATATCGACTACATGTCTTTGATGTTTCATTTTACAATTTGCATTTTTGTATTTTAAGAAAAAAAAACAGTATGAAAAAAGAGGTGAAGGTTTATTTTTGCTTGGTATTATCATTCAGCAAAGATCACTTTCGTGACTTGTAAGTTTTTTATTTAGCAGCTTTTAAAAGGTGATCAAGGTACCTTTTTTCAATGCATCAGTGAAGGCCAGGATACCTTTTTATTATGTGTACTAAAGGCCTTTTTTTTGCTTGGAATATTAAGGCTTTTTATGATGTTGGTGTGCAACATGTTATGCATGTATTTCTTTGATATGTGTATAAAACCTGAGCAAATAAATCCAATGAATGAATGTTTCATTCACATACTCCATGGCTCCATGGTACAACAAAGTTAAAACAAGTTTAAATATATGTAGACGGCACAAACTTTACGAAATTGAACAACAGATTAACGAACACGTGTCCTCAATTAAATCTTTATTGGCTCAAACATCTCACACCCCCTCTGAAGTATCTCAACATTTCAAGCAAGGACTCTTTTTACTGGATAATGGAGTTTAAGTTCAAACATTGCCAAGTTAACAAGTATCACCATGTGTTGTCTGCCTGATTGGCTTCAAGCCCTTTGTTGTTTGTTCACCTGTTGCTTTTGAATTGTATCATCTTTGTTTAAGGCAATAAAATATTTCCATATTACTTTGACTCTTTCATTACAACGGGTGGGATAGAAACTCAAAGACTCAGACAGACTGATTGATTCTCAGGGAGTGAGTTAGTCACTACATATATGAAATATATATTATAAAACTTTAAAATATTTAACAAATAGGAGGAAAAAATAATCAATCTAACCAAAAAAAAGTTGAAAAATTTTCTGGTCTGGTCTGAAAAGTACCAACAAAACACCAGTTTTCTGATGCTCTTTGAAATTTTTTTGCCCGGATTATTATAAAAGGAAATTCCAGGACATTCTTATTTTTTGAGTTGGTAATTGGCTGTTTATACGTAAAAATTATATTTTTTTGTTGTAACAACATAAAAATATGCTATTAGAAAGGTGAAGTCTTGGAAGGGCCGCTAAGAACAGAAAATGCTGTTTCATCCTTTGAATCAAGTTTTAAAATAAAATTTTCCAGCAATAAACCATTTTTATTTTAATGTTTAAGAGAATCAAAAAATAGTTAAAAAATTGTCTTATTACCAAAATATATCTTGAGTTTTTCCAAGCAAAAGCCAGCGGAAGCAAACCATTTCAGAGAGGAATAGAAAGTTACATTTTCTTTTAGTCTGCCACAAATCGCCTAACGTAATTAATTGAAACTATTACTTTGCAGTCTCAAGGCAGTCATCAAATCACCATTTTAAAAGTTTCCCTTTCTATATATATTTTCAAGGTCTCTAAGGTAAAATATACCTTTAAAGTCATATTGTTTGAGCCTTTCAAGTTCTCCTATCACAGCAGATTATTGGTAGGGGGATCATCAAATTTTTATAACTAAAAAAACCACATTCATTTCTCAAAAATATAACCTATTTAGAGTTGATTCATTGAGTAAATCTATGTTTTAAAAGCACCCAAAAAATAAACCATTTATCAAGATCTAACAACTTAACAAATTGTGTTGATTTAACTCTCTGTAGAAAATGAGTTTGACTAATGTTTTGTGAAAACTCTTTCAGATTTGTGATGGTCATGAAAGCTTTGATCATTTTAGTGGCTGTTGTTTTTGCAACAGCAAGCCATTCTTCAGAACCAATGCAAGGTAATGTTTTAAGTAAAATCTATCAAAAAAATGTTTTGGTGTGAAAAAATGACCATATAGCCACAAAATTCTTTGACAAGTTTGAAACAATAAACTAAGGACATTGAATTTCAAACTTTTCGACACCTTTCTTTAGAAATTTGACATGCTATATTTATAAAAAGCATAACAGAGTTTTATTGAAAATAAAAAAAATTCCATATAAACATTTAGATGTTGGGTCGTTGACTAGATTATTCAACAAGAGAAGCTCATTGGAGTTCATGGGGATGCAAGTGAGCTACCCTCAATATGTGAGGCTTAGAGCCATGCAGGTAATAATTAAGTCTTTATTAAGTTTTGGATTCAAGAATGACTGGCAGAGCTTTACAAAGAAAACCCTTCATTTTTCATGAATGGCTTTACAGTCATGAAAAGCTTTTGCAATTACTCAACTGAATAGTAAACCCAAACATGTTAATTGAAAACTTACCTTCATGAAAAACTAATGAATATGTTTCTAGATCAACACCTCAATCTAAATTTTACTATCTTTGTCATTACAAGAACCAATATCCTTTGAGCAAAAGTGTATGTAAGAAGAAGGGAAAACGTCAATTTGCCTAATCACGGTTTGCCTAATGTCATTTTGCTTATGACGGTTTGCCTACTATGACTGTTCACCTTCTATCAGTTTGCCTATGACGGTTCGCCTTCTTCCAGTTTGCCTAATCATTGCTAACCTTACCTAATCTAACCTAACCTTAGGGGGCTTGGTTGGGTCAGGTCAGGTTAGATTAGCAATGATTAGGCAAACAGTAATTAGGCAAACTGGCAGTAGGCAAATTGATTATTAGGCAAACCATCATAGGCAAAACATCTGTTATACGAAAGATCATTTGGTGAATCAAAATGGTATCTAAGAAGAGATGATTTGTAAACAATTTACATAGATTTCAAACCGATAAGAATAAGAGGTTGATTGTTTAATCCAGATATTTAAAATGTAGCTGGATGAAGATTTTCTCTTTTACTCAATTGTTAAATTGTCACTTTTTAAATTGGAGGCCATTCAAATAAATTTGGTACCATAAACTTCTAATAAGGATGTCATCTCTGTAAAATTTACTCCGTATTCAATGAGAAAATTTATGAAGGAAAAATCACTGATCAGAAATGTGAAAATTAACCTCAATTAAGCCTATCATGAGATGATTTTCCAACCCAAATAAGTCTGCAGGTTCTCAATCTTGATTTATGCAGATAATTAAAAAATACATGGGAAATGTTGGTAGCACACGCCTGGATTTCAGTATATAGTGATAAAAAGACGTGGGAAATGTTGGTAGACACACCATTGATTCCACACCTCAATTTACCATAAAGGTATATGCCTACAAACATTTCCCACATCTTTTAACGTTATCTGCTGAAATATAGGTGCGCCTATCAACATTTTGCATGTATTTTATCATTATCTTCTGAAATCCAGGTGTGCCTACCAGCATTTCACACAGACATCTTTATCATTATCTGCTAAAATCCAGTTGTGCCTATCAACAAATCTGATGTCTTTTGTCATAATCTACTGAAATCCAAGTGTGCCTACCAACATTACCCATGTTAACAATCACTACAAGATGAGTTCCAAGTGTGCCTACCAACGTTTCGATGTGTGCCTACTAAACATGGGGTTTAAAATATGGGTTTTAGGGCAAAATATTTGTAATTTGTGCTTAATTCCCATATTTTAATTTAATAAAATTTGAAATTTATTTTTTCATTTTCTTATGAAATTTGATATGTTTATAAGAGTGTAAAAGATAAGGGACGATTGGGAGGCACTTGAGGACCAATTAGTCACGGTCAATTTTAAATTCATGTTAGAATTATCAACTTTCCATAGTTTCCTTTTAATTTAAAAATATCCCTACGTAAAGCAACACCCTAAAAATATCTGATAAAACTGTCAATGTTTGTTTAAAATTTTTAATTATAGCGTGAAGTCATTCGAATGGATCAGACTATTCGTCATATGGTTAGAACTTATGATCCGATGGAACTTGCAAAAAATCAATACTGGTAGGCAAATTTTGATTACTCAGTCCCAAGCTCTAATTGCAACATTATTGATTATACATTTAATATTCATCTCAAAGATAAAGAAAGGTAAAATTAAGTAATTTGAAAGGAAGGTAATCAGTTTTTTTTTTAAGTATTGGAGGAGCCTACTGCTTTTTTTAGTACTACCCAACCGGAGCCCGGCACTGCCCGGGATAAATTTAACGAGATTAAATCACCCACTTGGACATTTTTTGTCACGCAAAGTTTCCTCGACTGATCTGTTTAGGTTTTGGAGGTTGGGGTATCCTGGGGCCAACTTGTGTTATGAACCTTCCCTGAGTTGATGTGGAGGTCTGAGTGAGGATGTCTCGTTGATTTTTTATAATATGGGGTGAAAACTGAGGGTATGGCTGGCCGAGACAGAACCCACAACCTTAGATCTTAGTTCTCAGTCAGGTACTTTTGATAACTCGGCCAAGATAACCCCAACCTGTGTTTTTTTCTATGAGAAATTCACCACAGCCATGCCACTTATGCAAAGTAGAGATGGGCCCTGACCCAACCCCGGCATACTTTTGACCCGCAATAAATAAGAGGCCGACCAGCTGTCTTTGACCCGGGTACTTTTTGACCCTAGGGGGGAAAAAATTGAAAAATTTGGGATTTTTAGGTAAAATTTTCCAAACCCAAACCCAAACCAAAGATGGCTGACCCAACCCGAGTTTTTGACCCAGACCCATCACTAATTACAGAGACCACTTCACATTTGATTTACATCAAATCTTAAAGTTGTATAGTTGATAACAGAATGTAATGTCTTGATTGTTGTGAATCAATTTATTATTTCAGGATGGAGCTACTTCAACTTTACGATGCTATGAAGAAAATGCTCCCTAGGGAATATCTTGAGGCAGTTGGAAACAAAAACCCCATCCCAATTTAAGTTTGAAAAATAGCAAAAATTTTGGCGCAGTTTTACATGAATGCAAATTAGCAAAGGCAGCATGGTAAAAAATCACCTTGTGAGAGTTTCAGAACTTTCAACTCTTTTTGGCAGAGACATAATCTTTCAAAAAGCAAATTGAATTACTTTTGGTGAAGATTATAATTTTTTTCCTATAAACAATTCTACTAAATGAGTTAATACACACAATGAAAAACTATTAATGTTTGGCTAATATTTTAGATATTTGTTGAAGAAAATAAACTCATAGTTTAAAAGTGATTTTGTCAACAAAAATTTATCTTTTGTCATTCTACGATCGACCTCTGTTGGAGTCGGTCGTAGGGTCCTTCGGCTGTCCATATGGCAGGAGGATATGACAGGATTTGTTCCTCCATTATTTGGAAAGCCCTTGAAACCAAGACGGAATCCTCGTGGTGTCTTCCGTTCATTCTTGGAACACTTGATCGGGATTTCTGGGAAATCCAGACTGTTCCCTGTTAACCCTGTACTAGATCCTTTGCCTTGACATGGAGCAAGAAGCTGAAGCCACATGTTTGCCATCCTACGTTCAGGACAATTTTACCGTGATCATAAAAACATGTCACAAAACTTGCCTGGAATAAAAAAAGTAAACTTCAGTGAAAATAAGCATAAAAAATCATAACAACAAAATCCCTATAACATTATCTCAATCCTGAAAAAACTCATCCAGAATAAAAAAAAATCTTTTGAAAAATTCAAATGGAAGAGGTTCTCGATTTAATCCAGAAAACTTTTTCAATCAATGCTAATATATTTATCAATAGATGTTTATTATCGAACCATAAATCAGTTTATTGCTTATTTTGTGTCATTATAGCTTTAGCTCAATCAATGGGATAGTATAAAACTTATCACATTTTTATGAGAAAAGTTATTTCCTTTAATCATGCCAAAAACAATTATTGATATGATGACCTTGTTTTAATCAATAATTGACAAAAAGTTCCAGGTTCATAAAAACTCTACAGTTTGGAAATCTAGCTGAAATAAAAAAATACTTAAATAATAAAAAAGCAATGCATTGTCTCCTATCATGATTTGAAGAGTCACATTTTTGTATAATGGTTTGAATTTATGATTTTCTTCTCTTTGCTTCTCATGATACTTGAATGACAAAAGTCCATTTTTATTTCATTCCCAAACAAGCTCATTTAAAGCTAGGTTGACACCATACCTTTCATATTCCCACACCTTTTAGATCAAAATAGCATTTCTAAGCAAGGTATACTCTTTTCTCCAATCAGCAAGAGCCAGCATCACCCTCGTTGGTAAAGTCCTGATTAAAAGGGTTGGCATTCTATAGAGATGGGCCTTTTTAGGGGAAATTTTCCGAATTCTAACCCAAACCATAAATGGCTGACCCGACCTGACCCGACCCGACCTGAGCCACAAAAATTTGACCCGACCCGACCCGGGTCAAAAATTTTTGACCCGGACCCATCACTAGCATTCTAGCAATAAACAGTTCTGTGTTGATTTTTTTCTTGATTGGGAAGGTCATCACTGGGATTTCCACGATCACCCTCACCTTACACTCCAGTCATAATCAAGAAAAGTATAATAACTAATTATAAGAAGTTAATAAGCCCCTTCATGTAAGTTAAGGAGCCCTCACAGTCTCAATTCCCACCCACCACCCTCCCCTTTCAATAGTTTAATGGAAAGATTTTTCCATTTTTTGCCCCTTTGCTCTAGCGCCATGCCCTGCCCCTTTTCACCCTTGCACTACAGGACAATGGGATATGGAAACTAGCTAAAATAAATATCAATGATAATAATAATCTTGTGCAAAGACTCATCTGATGTTAATGCACGATCAACATCTTTATAAGAGCCCCGCCATAGAAGTCTACGGTCACTGCAGATTACAATTACCCTGACTGTGAATGCCTTATTGATTTTTTTGCAATCTGGGGTTGAAAAATTGCTGGCATGGGTGGCTGGGGATTGAACCGACAACCTTAGATCTTATTTCTTGGTCAGTTGCTTACAACCTCTCAGCCACGGTGACCCCTATGTAGTGACTTGTGATGCTACATCATAAAAAATTTCAACAGCTCCCAAAATTTTAAAGCTAGAGAAAAAATTATAAAATAACATATTTGTAGAAATGCCTTGAAAATAAATGTCATTTTATAAACTTTTCTCAAACTTTTAAATTGTTGGAGCTATTAAAGATGTCAGACCAAAGTCAAATTATTTTTTGATGTACGTCTGTCCGTCCATCACCTGAAAGGCTACCTCAGTGTTAAAGTTACAAAGCTAAAACTTGGCAATTAAATTCCTCATTTTAATATTTTGTGAGTTATACCAACCGGTTTTTGATATTTTGTCTAGAAGCTAGATATTTGATGTCAAAGATGCAAAGCTGATAAAAAAATGAAACATTTTTTAATGCACACTTGTTTGTTT
>Ga0194133_10006022_pt1 | contig 15147 bp, 13 predicted proteins | sample TA2KigOf40mmetaG_FD_155448 | JGI IMG/M metagenome (GOLD analysis project Ga0194133, IMG submission 155448) | Freshwater microbial communities from Lake Tanganyika, Tanzania - TA2015055 Kigoma Offshore 40m | ecosystem: Environmental > Aquatic > Freshwater > Lake | place: Tanzania: Lake...
ATCCAGCATGTTGGATGAAGACGGCGTTGCGCAGTCAGAGTTGCGCAAGCTGCGCGAGATGGGCATCGAGCTTGAGATTGATGATTTTGGTACGGGCTACTCATCGCCTTCCAAGTTGCAAAGCCTTGAGATTGATGTGCTGAAAATTGATCAATCCTTTGTACGTCGTCTCGGTAAGGACGCACAGGCCAGTGCTTTGTGCGAAACCATGGTCTCGGTGGGTCATAATCTGGATATCTCGGTGGTGGCAGAAGGTGTAGAGACTACCGAGCAATTGTCTTTGCTGCAGCAAATGGGCTGTGATCAGATTCAGGGCTATTTGATCTCGCCGCCCTTGCCGCCCGATGAAATCATCAAGCTGTTTGGCAAGGTATTCTTTCCCACAGAATTTCTCAAAGCTTAGATTTCTCAAAGCTTAGATTTTTCAAAGCTTAGATTTCTCAAAGCTTGGAACCTACCCCTTTAGGCCGCTTGCGGCGTTGGCAGCAGCTCGCCGTACGGCTTGTACTGTCTTCGTTGCCGGCGTGCTGCCACCGACCTGAATAGATAGGTTTTTATTCAAACATGCTGAGCAGATTATCCGAAAAAAATTTTTTATCCGAAAAAAGTTTTTCCAGCTTGGCCTTATTCGGCGCATGGATCACACCTTTTTCAGTGATGAGGGCAGTCACCAAATCTGCTGGTGTGACATCGAACGAGGGATTTCGTACTTGAACGCCAGCTGCGGCCCATTGGGTGTCGCGAAACCCAGTCACTTCACTAGGCGCGCGCTCTTCAATGGGAATTTGATCACCGCTCACGATATTCAGATCAATCGTCGATAGCGGACACGCGACGTAAAACGGAATGCCGTGGCGCGCAGCCAGAACAGCAACCATGTAGGTGCCGATCTTGTTAGCGACATCACCGTTGGCTGCGACCCGATCTGTGCCAACAATGACAGCGTCGATCTCGCCATGCGCCATCAGATGCCCAGCCATATTGTCGGTGATGAGTGTGACCGGAATATTCTCTTGCACCATCTCCCATGCAGTCAGCCGCGCGCCCTGTAAAAACGGGCGGGTCTCGTCGGCAATGACGCTGATGCGTTTACCCGCCGCGACGGCTGATCGAATCACTCCCAGCGCAGTACCATGGCCTGCAGTTGCCAGCGCACCAGCATTGCAATGGGTGAGTACACGAGCACCATCAGCTAATAGTGCGGCACCATACTCGCCCATTTGCTGATTGATGCGAACATCTTCTTGGTGAATGGCTTTAGCCTCTGCCAACAATGACTGCGCTAAAGCGGTAGGGTTTGCTTGCGCATGCATTGACCGACAGCGCTGCATCCGTGCCAATGCCCAGAACAAGTTCACCGCAGTTGGGCGGCTTTTTTCCAGTACTGTAAATCCGCTATCCAGCGCAGCATGGAACTCAGCGGCAGGCAGAGACTGCGAAAGTAAGGCTTCCAGTGCAACGCCATATGCGGCTGCTACTCCAATCGCTGGTGCACCGCGTACTACCATGCTGCGAATACCCTCAGCCACGCCTGCTGCCGAGTCATACGATAAATATTCAAACACGGCCGGTAGGCGAGTTTGATCCACCATCTCGAGCCGGCCGTATCCGGGTGTATCGAGCCAGCGTAGGGTGACGACATGGTCACGATGAGTAGAATTTGACATTTGATCAGGACTTTCAGTCGCCCTCGAACTCGCAGAGGGTAAAAACATTCAGCCCCATTTTCTCCAGCTTGGCCCGTCCGCCCAAATCGGGCAGATCGACCACAAACGCGCACTCGACCACGCTGCCACCCAAACCGCGCACCAGCATCACGGTGGCTTGAGCTGTGCCGCCGGTGGCGAGCAAATCGTCAATCACCAATACCTTGTCGCCGGCATCAATCGCGTCGTCGTGCATCTCGATCCGGTCATGGCCGTATTCGAGTGCATACTCATGGCCTGTGGTTTTGCCAGGTAGTTTGCCTTGCTTGCGTACTGGCACAAAACCTACACCCAGCGCATACGCAAGTGGTGCGCCGAATAAAAATCCACGCGCTTCGGTGCCGGCTATTTTGGTAATGTCGCGACCACGATAGCGATCAACCAATAAATCAATCGTATGCCGGAAACCCTCGGCATCTTTAAGTAGTGTCGTGATGTCTCTAAATTGAATACCGGGCTTGGGGTAATCCGGGATGGTGCGAATCAAAGATTGAATATTCATGGTTTAGTCGTCTCCGTGGCATGCTTGCCATAGCTTTTGAATCGTTCAATCACGGCGCGCATTTCATCTGCAGAGAGCAGGACAGGGTCCGCGACTTGGCGTGCAATGAGATACTGCTGGCACAAAGATTCCAATTCAATAGCAATTGTCATGGCCTCATCCAGATCGCGGCCGAGTGTGATCATGCCGTGGTTAGCAAGCAAACATGCTTTACGGTCTACGAGTGCCGCGACTGCATGTTGTGACAACGTGTCGGTGCCAAATAGCGCATACGGCGCGCAGCGTACCGAGTCACCACCCGCTAGAGCAATCATGTAATGAAAGGGCGGCAGATCTTCACGCAGACAAGCCAATGCTGTGGAATGCGGGGCGTGCGTGTGCACCACTGCATTGATCTCCGCACGTGCGCGATAAATCGCTGAATGAAACTGCCATTCGCTGGATGGCTTACCAATATCGATGACCTTGCCATCAAAATCCAGCGACACAATTTTGGATGGCGTAATCTCATCGACCGGTACTCCGGTCGGTGTGATCAAAAAATGCTCACCTTCACGGCAGCTGACATTACCCGACATGCCGCGGTTCAGCCCACTGCTGTCTAGCTGCCTGCAGGCGGCAACAATCTGTTCTCTCAATAAGGCGCTCATATTCTAGGGATGACGATTTTCGGCAAATGATTTTCGGCTGACGGTTATCTTTGCTGGTAATAACATCAAGAAGACAGCAGTCGTCCGGCAACAGCAGAAAGTTTTTCCAGCATCACTGGATCGCGTGCCTCTGGCGCAGTAATTAGTGCAAATTGCAACGCGCTGCGGCAGCTGCATTGCGATGCAGTGTCATCCGACTTCAGCTGCGGTACTACCTGCTTGACAAGTTCGCGGCCCTTGTTGGCATTGGCCATCAACACGCCAATAATCTGCTCGACTGTCACATGGTCATGATCCGGATGCCAGCAGTCGTAATCGGTCACCATGGCTACACTGGCGTAGCAGATCTCTGCCTCGCGCGCGAGTTTCGCTTCCGGCATATTCGTCATACCGATCACATCGCAACCCCACTGACGATAAAGTTTTGATTCAGCAAGGCTTGAGAATTGCGGGCCTTCCATCGCCAGATAGGTACCACCACGCACTGCTGCAATACCGGCGGATTGCGCTGCTTGTTGCAGATGATCACCCAGGCGCGAGCACACCGGGTGCGCCATCGATACATGCGCGACCATACCGCGCCCAAAAAATGATTTCTCGCGTGCGAAGGTGCGGTCGATAAATTGATCGACGATCACAAAGGTCTCGGGTGCCAGCGATTCTTTCAGCGAACCGACCGCTGACAAAGACAGAATATCGGTCACGCCCAGACGCTTCAAGGCGTCGATATTGGCTCGGTAGTTCACCTCAGATGGCGGGATTTTGTGGCCGCGGCCATGACGCGGCAAAAACGCCATCGCCTGACCAAACAAGGTGCCGGTGAGAATTTCATCCGACGGCTCGCCAAACGGTGAAGAAACCTTCACCCACTGGCGATTTTCCAAGCCGTCAATGTCATAAATGCCGCTGCCGCCGATGATGCCGACGACCGGGCCGGTTGGGTGATGAGCCATGGGAGTGTTGGGCTGGGCTAAAGGAGTCCGAAGGGTACCAAATCCCGGGCCAGATCTTTGCCTGAAGGGAACCCGATCGCGTTGACCACGAGTGTTTGCCGCAGGCCGAACAACAACGCTGGGGCAAGAAACCGTTGACGCGGATTCATATTTCAAATATATTTAATGCGAATCGTTCTCATTTAGATTTCAGAGTAGTCTTATGCGCTTCCTATCGCCTCGTTCAGATCGAGGTCAGACGTTTATTTATGCCCGGGTAGCGATTACCTTCGGTGTACTTACGGGCCCCGCCGACAATTTGGCTCTTGCTGTCGAAGTAAGCGCTAACAACGTGATTGTGGCAACCGCTGATGGCAAGACGAGCGGTGGCGAGTCGGGCGACACTGACAAAGACGCACGTGTCCTGCCGCGGGTTGATGTGATCGGCAGTGGCACTCGCGCCACGATAGAGAGCAGTGGATCCGCCACCGTTATCGACGGCCGCACCCTGGAAGAAAGCCGCGTCTTCAACGTCAATGAGGCGCTGCGCAAAGTGCCCGGCGTGCATGTACGCGAAGAAGAGGGCGTCGGACTGCGCCCCAACATCGGCATACGCGGCCTTAACCCGACCCGCTCCACCAAGACCCTGCTGCTTGAAGATGGCCTACCGCTGTCATTCGCGCCTTACGGTGACAACGCCAGCTATTACCACCCGCCAATCGATCGTTATGAATCAATCGAGGTCAGCAAAGGTAGTCAGGTTATTCGTTTTGGTCCGCAGACGGCAGGCGGTGTGGTCAACTACATCACGCCTGAGCCGCAAAAAGAATTCGGTGGGTTGGTGGGCTTCGCAGCAGGTACGCGTGGATATCTGAATGCTCACGTGATGGCAACCGGTAACGGCGCCATCGTTGACTTGTATCGTAAAGAGTCTGATGGCGCGCGTGACAATATGCACAGTCGTTTGGATGACCTGAATTTCAAATGGGCAGGCCAGCTGAATGATGATCACAAGCTGGTGTTACGCGCGACCTACTTCAAAGAGCATTCGCAACTGACCTACTCCGGCTTGACGCAGGCAGAGTATGTGAATCTTGGCCCACGCTACAACCCGTTCAAGAATGATTTTTTCGATGCGAATCGAACAGGCTTATCGGCAACGCATGAAGTTCGTTTGAGCGCTGACACAAAAGTTTTGACCAGTGTGTATGGCGCTTACTTTGATCGGGATTGGTGGCGCCAAGCGTCGGATACGGGTACGGCGGTCAATGCATTGAATTGCGAAGGCCAGCTTAATCAATCAAGGCTAAGTGGAATAGCCCTTGATGATACGCAGCTAGGTGGTTGCAAGATGCAGGGTCGGTTGCGCAAATACACCACGGGCGGTATTGATTCAAGAATTCAAACGCGACACCAGTGGCTCGGCATCGCAAGCGATTTGGAACTCGGCATCAAATATCATCATGAAGTTCAAGATCGTCGGCAAGAAAACTTCACAACTTACACGCAGTACCTCGCAGGTGCCGGAATGTCACTCGGTGAAAACCAACAGCGACGCACAAATGCCACCTCAGGATTTGTTGCCAATAGATTTTTCATCAATGATCAGCTTTCGATCACCCCTATAGGGCGTATTGAGTATATCCAGCATGAACGTACTAATCGTATCGATAACACACGTGGCGAGTCTTCATTCACTGAATTCATACCCGGTGTCGGTGCAAGCTACCAACTTAGCGAGAAATCGCAAATCTATGGCGGTGTTCATAAAGGCTTTAGTCCACCGAGAGTTGAGGATGCCATCACTGGCAGCGGCGGCGCTGTCGATTTGCGCGCTGAGCGTAGTGTGAATGCAGAAATCGGTTGGAGTGCATCTGTTCTCAAGGATCTGAGCTTCGATGTCGCGGTATTCCGTAATAGCTTCAGTAATTTGGTTCAGGTGGGCAGTATTGCGAGTGGTAGCACGCCGTACTCTGAAGGTAAAGCCCTGATGCAAGGCTTGGAGCTCTCCACTCAGTGGGATCGCATGACCTCTGCTATTGAGGGTAACTTGTTCAGTCGCGTATCGCTCACCTATCTGCCGACAGCAGAGCAACGCTCAATTTTTGTAAGCCCGGCGCAAGTGAACAACGGTGCCGCAGTATCTGGGTCAGGCGTGGGCAAGCGTCTGCCCTATGCACCCGAGCACTTATTTAATTTGACGTTGGGCTATCGCGCACCGCAGTATTGGAACATGCGTGCAGAGTATGTCCTCGTTGGAAAGCAATATACCGATTTCATCAACACAGTTTTGCCTGCCACAAACTCTAACGGCCAAACCGGCTTGATCGACGCCTACGGCATCTGGAACATCGTTGCCAATTTCACCGTAGGTTCAGCGACGTTGTTCGTTACCGCTAAAAATCTGACCGATCAAACCTATATCGTCGATCGCACACGAGGTATTCAAGTCGGCATGCCGCGCACTATTCAGGCCGGCATCAAGTACGCGTTCTGAAAACAAAAAACCCGGCGGCGCCGGGTTTTTGGGTATTTGGTGGGGTGACCGATGGGGCTCGAACCCACGACAACCAGAATCACAATCTGGGACTCTACCAACTGAGCTACGGCCACCACTGAAGCAATCCGGCCATTATACAAAAAAAGCGTGGCGAGCCCGTAATCAGTGCGTCATCTGTGCGCTGCTGACCGCATGCACTGTGGCCTCTAGTTGCAACAGCCTGCTAAGGGCCAGCGACAGCGTGCTACTGCTGCCGGTGGTGTAGGCCAGCAGCTGACCGGTTCTGGACGCATCGCGCAGCAAGTCGTGCTGCTCGAGCACGCGCCGCAGCTGCCGTGCCACCGGCTCACTGGTATCCACAATACGCACATTCGGCCCCGCCGCCTCACGAATCAGCGGCTCAACAAACGGGTAGTGTGTGCAGCCCAACACCAACGTATCCGCTTGCTGGGTAACGAGAGGTGCTACATATTGCGTCACCAGTTGCCGGGTCTCGCGCGAGGAGAGTTCACCTTTCTCGATTTGATGCGCTAGGCCATTACAGGCCTGAAGCAAGAAATTCACCCCACTATCTTGTGCGACCTGCGCTTGCAGCTTGAGAAATTTTTCGCTCGCCAGCGTATTCGCAGTGGCCAGTACGCCGATGGTGCCGCTTCGCGTCAACGCGGCTGCCGGTTTCAAACCGGGCTCAACACCCACAACCGGCAAGTCGGGGTAGCGCGAACGCAAGCCTGCAATCGCAGCCGCCGTCGCGGTGTTGCAGGCAACGACAAGTGCTTTGATATTTTGCGTCAGTAAAAACGCGGCAATTGATACGGTACGTTCAACAATCACTGCTTCGGGTTTTTCACCGTAGGGTGCGAAGCCCGAGTCTGCAAAGTACAGTAGTGATTCATTCGGGAGCAGACTGTGTACATGCCTGAGCACCGATAAGCCACCGATGCCGGAATCAAACACTCCAATCGGCGACTCGCGATTCAAATACATCAAAGCATCAGCCTGCCGTGACCGGAATGCCGGCAAAGTTACCGGTAGCGATACGCTCTTGCCATTCTTTCGGGCCGCTCTGATGTACCGAATGGCCTTCGGCGTCGACCGCCACCGTCACTGGCATGTCTTTCACTTCAAACTCGTAGATCGCTTCCATACCCAGATCAGCAAAGCCAACCACCTTGGCTGATTTAATCGCTTTGGATACCAGATAGGCTGCACCACCCACTGCCATCAGATACGCCGATCGATGCTTGCGTATCGATTCAATCGCCACCGGTCCGCGCTCTGCTTTGCCTACCATCGCGATCAAACCGGTTTGTTCCAGCATCATGTCAGTGAACTTGTCCATACGCGTCGCGGTAGTCGGCCCGGCTGGGCCCACCACCTCATCACGCACCGGGTCCACCGGACCCACGTAATAAATGACACGGTTTTTAAAATCAACGGGCAGCGCTTCGCCTTTGGCCAGCATGTCTTGAATGCGTTTGTGTGCCGCATCGCGCCCGGTCAGCATTTTGCCGTTGAGTAGCAAAGTTTGCCCCGGCTTCCATGATGCAACCTCTGCAGCAGTCAGCGCATCCAGATTCACCCGCTGTGATTTTTGTGTATCGGGCATCCAATGTACTTGTGGCCATTCAGACAGCGAGGGCGGCTCAATATATGCGGGGCCTGAGCCATCGAGCGTGAAGTGCGCATGCCGGGTGGCCGCACAATTCGGAATCATGGCAACCGGCTTGGATGCGGCGTGGGTTGGGTACATGCTGATTTTTACATCCAGTACTGTGGTCAATCCACCCAAACCCTGTGCACCGATACCGAGTGCATTCACTTTTTCATACAACTCGATTCGCAATTCTTCCAGTTTATTTTGCGGGCCACGCTGCTGCAGCTCGTACATATCAATGTCGTCCATCAGCGACTGCTTGGCCAGCAGCATTGCGCGTTCGGCGGTACCGCCGATGCCGATGCCCAACATCCCCGGCGGACACCAACCTGCGCCCATCGTCGGTACGGTTTTGAGTACCCAATCGACTAAGGAGTCAGACGGATTCAGCATCACAAACTTGCTCTTGTTTTCAGAGCCGCCACCTTTCGCAGCGACTTGCACCTCCACCGTATCGCCCGGAACCAAGGTCATGTGTACGACGGCGGGTGTATTGTCTTTGGTGTTCTTTCGCTCAAACTGCGGGTCTGCAACCACCGATGCGCGCAACTTGTTGTCCGGGTTGTTATACCCGCGTCGAACACCTTCATTAATCGCATCTTCAATCGATCCGGCGAATCCTTCAAATCGCACATTCATACCGATTTGAAGAAACACATTCACGATGCCCGTATCCTGACAGATCGGGCGCTTTCCCTCGGCACACATACGCGAGTTGGTCAGAATCTGCGCAATCGCATCTTTCGCTGCCGGGCTTTTTTCGCGCTCGTAGGCGCGCGCCAAGTGGTGGAGATAATCCAGCGGGTGGTAGTAGCTGATGAACTGCAGGGCAGCAGCTACCGACTCGATCAAATCATCTTGGTGAATGGTGGTCATGGGTCACCGATGAGGTTAAAAAATTCAGAACGATCCGCGCCAGCCATGCGTATGAAATTGACAAGAGGCATGGTCAGGTCGCGGGCCGGGCTTGGGTCAAGCGTCATGGCGGATTGAGGTGATTGCGGGGGTTCGACTCGCGCTGTACTGCCTTGTTCAGCCGGTATCGTGCAACGCCGCATTTTACACGCGACGATATGCCCAACTGTCTTGCTCAAGTATGTAGTCCCCAAATAAACAAGGGTGTAAGGGTGAAGTAAGTGAGCCGACTTATCTTCGCACCAAAATAGACACGCAAGCTGGAGAGATCATGTCAGAAATCGAGTCCCTGATGCACGAGCATCGGGTCTTTCCACCCTCGGATGCAATGGTCAAAAACGCCGCCATTGCCGGAATGGAGGCCTACCTCGCGCTGTGCCGCGAGGCTGAGCAAGACTACGAAGGTTTCTGGCGACGACTAGCCAACGAGCATTTGCACTGGCAGAAGCCTTTTACCCGCGTACTCGACGAGTCGCAGGCGCCGTTCTACAAATGGTTTGACGATGGCGAGCTGAACGTCTCGCACAACTGCCTCGACCGCAATCTCAGTAACGGTAACGCAGACAAGACCGCCATAATTTTTGAGGCGGACGACAGCACCGTTAGCCAGTACACCTACCGGCAGTTGCACGCCAAGGTATGCCAGCTCGCCAATGGTTTGAAGTCGCTCGGCATCAAGCAGGGTGATCGCGTGATCATTTATATGCCGATGTCAGTCGAGGGTATCGCTGCCATGCAAGCCTGCGCGCGAATCGGTGCCACCCACTCCGTCGTATTCGGTGGGTTCTCGGCCAAATCGCTGCAAGAGCGCATTATCGATGCGGGTGCAGTTGCAGTGATTACTGCTGACGAGCAGCTGCGCGGTGGTAAACAACTTCCACTGAAATCCATCGTCGATGAAGCAATCGCTATGGGCGGCTGCGAGCACATCAAGAATGTAGTGATCTACCAGCGCACAAAAGGCAACATCAACGTCGTTACGGGCCGCGACCGCTGGCTGCATGAATTGATAGAGGGCCAGCCGACGGAGTGTGAGCCCGCGTGGGTGGGTGCTGAGCATCCGCTATTTATTTTGTACACCTCGGGCTCGACCGGCAAACCTAAAGGGGTACAGCACGCTTCCGGTGGTTATTTGCTGTGGGCCATGCTGACCATGAAGTGGGCGTTTGATATCAAGCCCAATGATGTTTTCTGGTGCACCGCTGACATTGGCTGGGTGACTGGTCATACCTATATTGCGTATGGCCCATTAGCCGCAGGTGCAACGCAAATTGTGTTCGAGGGTGTGCCGACCTACCCGAACGCGGGTCGTTTCTGGGAAATGATTCAGCGTCACAAAGCCACGATTTTTTACACTGCACCTACTGCGATTCGTTCGTTGATCAAAGCGTCTGAAGCCGATGAAGCAGTACACCCCAAGCGTTACGATCTTGGCTCATTACGTTTGCTTGGTTCGGTCGGTGAGCCCATCAACCCAGAAGCATGGATGTGGTACCACCGAAACGTCGGCAATGAGCAATGCCCGATCGTTGATACGTTTTGGCAGACCGAAACCGGTGGACACATGATCACGCCGCTGCCCGGTGCGACACCGTTGGTGCCGGGATCATGCACGCTGCCGCTGCCGGGCATTCAAGCCGCGATCGTTGACGAAGCTGGTAACGATATGCCGAATGGGCACGGTGGCATTCTGGTGGTGAAGCGTCCTTGGCCATCGATGATTCGCACCATCTGGAATGACCCCGAGCGATTCAAGACCAGCTATTTCCCTGCCGAACTAGGTGGCAAGTTGTATCTCGCGGGTGATGGCGCGATTCGTGACGCAAAAAATGGTTACTTCACCATCACAGGTCGTATTGATGATGTGCTGAACGTATCCGGGCATCGCATGGGCACGATGGAGATTGAGTCGGCGCTCGTCGCAAACCCGCTGGTGGCCGAGGCTGCAGTGGTTGGCAAGCCTGACCCGACCACCGGGGAATCGATTTGTGCCTTCGTGGTGTTAAAGGGTAAGCGCCCCATCGGCGATGAGGCAGCCAAGGTAGCGAAAGAATTGCGCGACTGGGTGGGCAAAGAGATCGGCCCGATCGCCAAGCCAAAAGAAATTCGTTTTGGTGACAACCTTCCGAAAACTCGCTCAGGCAAGATCATGCGCCGCTTATTGCGCGTAATCGCCAAAGGCGAAGAAATTACGCAGGATATTTCTACGCTGGAGAATCCGGCGATTTTGGAGCAGCTCAAGCAGGCGATTTAGAGCAGGCAGATTCAAGCTAGTGCAGTGATGACGCAGTAATTAGATGGTCATTGCTGTGGTGGGCATGTGTAATGTCGTGACGGTTTGTGGGGGAAGGTAATAGGGCTCACTCCGATGGCCCTAGAACCGGATTGCCGCCTTGCCTTCGGGCTTGGCGGCATTTTTTTGCCTGTGCGTCAGAGAGGTAAGCTAGCCGGATTTGCTATACTCCGCGGTCTTGCTTGGCGCACGACGAGCGGGTAAGGAAATACGGAGAGATGGATGAGTGGTTTAAGTCGCACGCCTGGAAAGCGTGTGTAGGTTCATAGCCTACCGCGGGTTCGAATCCCGCTCTCTCCGCCATTCGGTACTCCAAAGAACTCCAGTAAGCTCCAATAAGTAGAATCAAACCTCTGAGAAGCCCTGTAAATGCAGGGCTTTTTGTCTTTTAAGCTCCAACAAGCTCTATTGACATCCAGCTCACGTTGAGGGTAAAAATAAGGGTAAAAATTAGTTTTACCCTCAAGCCATCAAATTTTTACCCTCAAATGGAGTTCCGATGCTCACAGATACACGTGTTAGGACTGCGAAGCCACAAGCTAAGCTTTACAAGTTAAGTGATGAGCGTGGTCTGCATCTATCGGTATATCCAAGCGGCTCTAAGTTGTGGCAGATGCGCTACCGAATCGAGGGCATAGAGCGAACCGCATCATTGGGCAAGTATCCTGAAGTTACTCTTGCCGAGGCTCGTGAGAAGCGCGATCAGATGCGCAAACTCGTTGCTAACGATATTGATCCAGTCCAGTCACAAAAGGCAGCCAAAGAAGCCAAGAAGCTTGCCCAAGCGCATTCGTTTGAGGCGGTGGCAAGGACTTGGTATGAGGGCTGGAGTCTGGCAAGAAGCCCACGGCACGCAGAGTACGTGATTCGGCGCTTAGAGGCAGATGTGTTTCCGCTGATCGGCAGCCGCCCCGTGTCAGAGATTCAGGCACCTGAGCTGGTTAAGATGATGAAAGCCATCCAGCGCCGAGGTGCGTTGGACATCGCCAAGCGGTGCTACCAGATGACAGGGCAAGTATTCCGTTACGCCATCGCTCACGGTATTGCAGAACGCAATCCGACTGCTGATATCAAGCCCAGCGATATCCTGCCATCACGTCGGCAGACTAACTACGCAAGGGTTGATGCTAAAGAGCTACCTGCACTGCTTAGAGCCATCGAGGCTTACCAAGGCACCCCGGTGACCCGTCTAGCCATCAAGCTGTTGGCGCTCACCTTTGTCCGCACGGGTGAGTTGATCGCCGCCCGCTGGGAAGAGTTCGACTTGCAAGCAGGGCAGTGGCGTATCCCGGCTGAGAGAATGAAAATGCGAACCGAACATATCGTTCCGCTGTCGTCACAGTCCATCCAGATACTGCAAATCCTCCACGGCATCACGGGCAAAAGCGAACTCCTACTCCCCGGTGAGCGGAATCATAGCAAGCCGATGTCGAACAACACGATCCTAAAGGCGCTGGAGCGGATGGGATACAAGGGCAGGATGACCGGTCACGGCTTTCGTGGTTTGGCATCAACCATCCTGCACGAGCAGGGTTTTGACCATGCCCATATCGAACTACAACTGGCGCACCAAGAGCGTAACGCTGTGTCTGCGGCGTATAACCATGCAACGTACCTAAAGCAGCGCGCAAAGATGATGCAATCGTGGGCAAGTTTCTTAGATCAGCAACTTCGCGGGAACGTTTACACCCTACAAGGTCGAGTTAAAAATGATCGATAAATTTTGATACAAGGAATGAACTGCTCTGGAAATGGACTCCTAATTTGTCCAAGAAAATCCAAATAAACTTTCTAGATACGTTGTTGGCAATATTGCTTTTAGGAATCTATTTTTTATAACTTTAGTGCTTGCTCATCGATAATCTTTTTACTAAAATCTCGACGCCATTTGAAGTCAAATGGATCTATTGGTACTCTAAGTATATTGATATCAATCCAATAGTCTCAGAAAGAGTTTTTTAGGAGATTTACATGGATGGTAATCCAACATACCAAGCATCTTCATTGTTAAGGCTATCGGAGGTGTTGAGGCGTTTCCCAGTCTCAAAGTCCTCTTGGTGGGCTGGCATTAAAGACCAGCGTTATCCTGCACCAGTAAGAATCGGAAAGCGGGCTATCGCTTGGCTGGAAACTGATATTGATGAACTTATCCGTCAGTGTCATTCCGTAAGTCGAAGTAGCTGATATGTAGTAGTACGGCGTCAAATAATTTGCGTCTACTTTTTTCTACTATAAAGCGCGGTCACTCTAACTTTGAGTAATCCATGAGACCTGCAAAGGACTGGAGCCATGATCGCCAATGATATGTTCAGTAGCGCGCCGTTTAGGGTAAAGATACTGCGCTAGTTCTGAGAACATCCGACCGCGCAGTTCGGGCGAGTTGCGAGTATCCATCGCGAGCATCGCCATCCCAGTAAGCGGATCACACCCAATATCCTGAAGACGCTGTGCAGCATCAAAAGTACGCTTGTTGGGCGATCCTTTAGTGCGCCCACCTGTTTTCTGACCAAGTGCCATTAGGTATTTGGTTATCTATCTTATGGAGAATTATAAATGCAAACATCAACCTCATCATTCGAATTTAATTTGGTAGCAGCGGGATTTAAATCAGTTGATGTGCAACCTGACAGCAAAATCAAACGGAGTTACATCAAGGGAGATCGACGAGGTACAAAGAATGGTTGGTACGTACTAAACACAAATTTATCTCACTTCTGGGGTGGGTATGGTTCACATAAAACCGGAGAGAGGCATAGTTGGTCAGCTCTTCATGACGGAGTCTTGAGCCTTCCAAGATCGGAGCCTTCTCAAAAACGAGCTATGCCATCCATAGAAGCTATCTGGGGAAAAGGGATCATTCCTGATCCGAAACATCAATATCTAGTGACAAAAAGGGTCGACGGTAAAGGGCTTCGGCAGTTAAATCGACAACTATTAGTTCCATATCGAAACATCGATGGAATCCTTGCCGCTGTCGGAACAATCAAGCCAGATGGAAAAAAGCGATTTCTCCCCGGTTCGATCCTAAGTGGTTCATTTATGTTGTTGGGTGAGATTTCAGACCGAGTTTATATCTGTGAGGGATACGCAACCGGAGCTTCTATCTATCAAGCGCTGCAAACTACAACGGTGATCTGCGGATCAGCAGGGAATCTTGTGCCGGTAGCCAATCAAATTCGCCAAAAGTTTAGCAGACTAGAAATGATTTTTATGGCAGATGACGATCAAGATTCAGAGATCAATCATGGGGTAATAGCTGCTGAAAAAGCTACTGGGCTTGTCGGAGGTATTGTGGTTTCCCCGAGCGATTTTTTTGTAGGAGGCGTCCATGAATGACTTTAACGACTTTGTTAACGCTGAGGGTGAGGATATCCTTAAGGACGGCATCGACGCAGTAGTTCAAAAAAAGCAGAACCGAACTAAAAAACAAAAAATACTCTACGGAATGATTCCAACAACCTTTTGGACAGACCCGAGGTACATAGAAGTCCAGAGCTGTTCAGCCCTAGCAAAACTGACGTATCTATATCTAATTTCCTGCCCAAGAAGAAACAATATCGGGTTTTTCCGGCAGCCAAGTGCTTCCATAGAGGTCGACCTGAATATTGATAAAGCAGAAATAGAGATCGCTCTGGCGGAGTTGGTTGAGCGAGGTCTTGTTCAAATTGACGCCGCTACACACTATGTATGGGTGGTAGATCTGTTTCAGAATGATGTCATGATCACAAGGAATGGAGAGTTAAAGTCGACCGATAAAATGTTTATACATGCAGTTGATATTTTTCAATCCTTGCCTGATATTTCTTTAAAGGAACTATTTCGTGAGAAATATTCGACGCTACTGAAACTTGAAAAGTTCGAATAGTTTTTTCCTTGGTATTAGAACTTTAATGTTCTCTGCTCTCTGCTCTCTGTTCTCTGACTTAGAAGGGTCTTCGAAGAGGCTTTACTAGCCTCTTTACGAAGATTTCCGAACTCAAACAGCTTAGGCG
>Ga0194133_10006023_pt1 | contig 15146 bp, 20 predicted proteins | sample TA2KigOf40mmetaG_FD_155448 | JGI IMG/M metagenome (GOLD analysis project Ga0194133, IMG submission 155448) | Freshwater microbial communities from Lake Tanganyika, Tanzania - TA2015055 Kigoma Offshore 40m | ecosystem: Environmental > Aquatic > Freshwater > Lake | place: Tanzania: Lake...
TCTAACACCACCACCTACTGTCAAAGGAATTAAACAAGAATTTGCAGTCTGAGATACTTTATCAAGAAGAATTGATCTATTTTCGTATGATGCTGTAATATCTAAAAAACACAATTCATCAGCTCCATTATCACTATAAATTTTTGCCTGTTCAACAGGATCCCCCGCATCTTTTAAATTTAAAAAATTTATACCTTTTACAACTCTTCCTTTGTCTACATCCAAGCAAGGAATGATTCTTTTTTTAAGCATTTTTTTGTAACTTAATTAAATCTGATAAGTTTATAGAACCGTCATAAATTGATCTTCCAACTATGACGCCTCCTAATTTTTTAATTTTTTTTAAATTATATATATCTGCTATACTTCCAATACCTCCCGATGCAATTAATGGAGCTTTAATTTTAGATGAATATTTTTCTAGATTCCTAAAGTTTGGACCGTGTTTTGTTCCATCTCGCTGTATGTCAGTATAAATTACTGATTTAAGATTAAAATTATTTATTTGACTAACTAGTTCATCTGCAGAAATTTTAGTTTGTTTTTTCCATCCCCTGATTGCAAGATAATTTGATCTTAAATCCATAGCAAAAGATATTTTTTTTGGATAGGAAGAAACACATTTTTCAAAATCCTTATTTTTTTCATAAAACATTGTTCCTATAACAATTGAATCGATACCTAAATTTAACCAGTAACTGGTATCTTTATAGGTTCGTATTCCTCCTCCAAGTTGCAAAGTTAACTTTGTTTTTTTTTTAATAGACTCAATTATTTTTTGATTTTTAGATTTTCCTTTAATTGCAAAATTTAAATCAACAATATGTAAATTTTTAAAACCACATTTTTCAAAAAACTCCGCTTGGTTTACTGGGCTTGAGTTATAAATAGTTTTTTTTTTTACCTCTCCTTTTAATAACCTTACACAGGATCCATCATAAATATCTATTGCTGGAAAAATTAACATTAATAATATTTTAAAAAATTAGATAATAATTTAATTCCATTTTCATGACTCTTTTCTGGATGAAATTGTGTACCAAAAATATTTTCATCACCAATACAAGAAATTATATCCTCTTCATAATTTGTAGTTCCTAAAATTCTTTCTTTATCTTCCGTAGAAAATTTATAACTATGAACAAAGTAAAAATGTGAATTTTGCTCAATTCCTTCAAATATCTTATGTTTTTTTATCATATTTAAATTATTCCACCCCATGTGCGGTAATTTAAAATTCATATCTTTCAGTTTAATTTTTTCTACTACTCCTTCAACCCAACCAAATCCTCTTGTTTTTTTTTCTTCATAACCTTCTTTTGAAAATAATTGCATCCCAACACAAATACCAAAAAGAGGTTTTTTTTTTATTTTTACAAATTTATTTAATTCTTCATAAAGTCCATGTATGGATAATATCGAGTCCATACATTGCTTATATGACCCTTGACCTGGCAATATTATTTTATCAGCTTTTGCAATAATGTTTGGGGAACCAGAAATACTTATTTTAAGATCATTTAAATTTTTTCCAGCAGACTCTAAAGCTTTATAAACCGATCTTAAATTTCCTGTTCCGTAGTCAACTATAACTACGTCCATTGTTTAAAGTTTACCCTTTGAAGAGGGAAGTTGGTTTTTATTCCTTTTATCAATTTCTAAAGCCGTTCTCAAAGCTTGAGCAAAAGCCTTGAAACATGACTCAATAATATGATGGCTATTATCCCCATATAAATTTTCAACATGCATAGAAATCCCAGCATTTTGTGAAACTGCTTGAAACCATTCTTTAAATAGTTCCGTATCCATTTCACCAAGTTTTTCTAACTTTAAATTAACTTTCCAGACAAGATATGGTCTATTGGATATATCTAAAGAAACTCTAGTTAAGGTTTCGTCCATTGGAACGTAGGCAGTTCCATATCTTTTTATACCAATTTTTTTTCCAAGTGCCTTTGAAATTGCCTGCCCTACAACAATGCCTGTATCTTCAGTTGTATGATGCTCATCAACATGAAGATCCCCTTTAGCATTTAAATTTAAATCTATTAGGGAGTGCTTTGAAAAAAGCTCAAGCATATGATCTAAAAAACCTATTCCAGTTTTTATATTAGATTTACCTTTTCCATCTAAATTAACTTTAATTTCGATAGATGTTTCTTTGGTTTTTCTTACAACTCTTGCAGATCTCATGAGATTAACTGATATATAAACAAATGATTGGTTTATCAATAAATTCTAGTTAAACTTGAATAATTTTAATTAATAACCATCTCTTTTTTATTGATTTCTTAATTTATGAACGAAGAATTTAAGTGGCATGGAACAACCATTGTGCTTGTTAGAAAAAACAAAGATGTCGTTGTAGCTGGTGACGGACAGGTAAGTTTTGGAAATACCATCATAAAAAGTACTGCAAAAAAAGTTAGAAAAATTGAAAATAGAAATGTGATTGCTGGATTTGCAGGATCAACTGCAGATGCATTTACTCTCTTTGAAAGATTAGAAGCAAAATTAGAAAAACACGCTGGAAACCTTACAAGAGCAGCTGTTGAACTTGCAAAAGATTGGAGGTCAGACAAGTATTTAAGACGTTTAGAGGCATTAATGGCCGTAGCGGATAAAGAAAAAAGCTTTATGATAAGTGGCAATGGAGATGTGCTTGAACCAGAACATGGAGTTATAGCCATTGGTTCAGGAGGCAATTATGCTCTTGCTGCAGCAAAAGTTTTAATGGATACAAACAAAACGGCAGAAGAAATAGCCTTAGCATCACTTAAGGTTGCATCTGAAATCTGCGTATTTACAAATAACAATGTCACAATTGAAAAACTCTAAAGTAAAAAAAAAAGAGGAAGAAAAAATAACAAGTTTTTCTCCAAGAGAAATAGTATCTGAACTTGACAGATACGTTGTCGGTCAAAATAAAGCCAAAAGAGCTGTTGCTATTGCACTTCGAAACAGATGGAGACGTCAAATGCTAACAGACAACATGAAAGATGAGGTTCTTCCTAAAAATATTTTAATGGTTGGACCAACGGGTGTTGGAAAAACTGAAATATCAAGAAGACTATCAAAGCTTGCACAAGCTCCATTTATAAAAGTTGAAGCAACAAAATTTACTGAAGTTGGATATGTTGGAAAAGATGTTGAACAAATCATCAGAGATTTAATGGAGATTGCTATTTCAATGATTAAGGATTTAAAAAGAAAAGAAGTTAATGCAAAAGCGCAACTTGCTGCGGAAGAAAGAGTCTTAGAAGCCTTAGTTGGAAAAAATGCAAGCTCTGCAACAAAAGAAAGTTATAGGAAAAGATTAAGAGCAGGAGATCTTGATGAAAATATTATAGAAATTTCTGTTCAAGAAAATACAACAACTCCCTCTCTTGAAATTCCTGGAGCATCGGGAACAATAGGGATGATTAGTATTGGTGATATCTTTGGAAAAGGATTAGGTGTAAAAAAGAAAAAAAGAAAAATGAGTGTTAAAGAATCCTATGATTACTTAATAGATGAGGAGTCAGAGAAACTTTTAGACCAAGATCAAATTTTGAAAGAAGCAAAATTTGCAACAGAAAATAATGGAATAGTTTTTCTAGATGAAATAGATAAAATTTCGGCAAGAAGCGAAAGAATCGGTGCTGATGTATCAAGAGAAGGTGTCCAAAGGGATTTGCTGCCTTTAATTGAAGGAACAACAGTAAATACTAAGTACGGTACCATTAAAACAGATCATATACTGTTTATCGCATCTGGTGCTTTTCAACTTGCTAAACCATCTGATTTATTACCAGAGCTGCAGGGAAGATTACCTATACGAGTTGAATTAAATCCATTAACCAAAGAGGATTTTGTAAGAATTCTTAAAGAGCCAGATAATAGTTTGATTAAACAATACGAGGCTCTTATGAAGACTGAGGATGTAAGTTTAAAATTTTTAGATGATGGAGTTGATGAAATCGCGGAAATTGCAACGTATGTAAATTCTACTATCGAAAATATAGGAGCAAGAAGACTTCACACAATTATAGAAAGAATTTTAGATGATATAAGCTTTAATGCACCAGATCGAAGCGGTGAAGTTGTACTAATTAATAAAGCCTATGTTCAAAAAAATCTTGGAGATATTAAGGGAGATAAAGATCTTTCAAAATTTATTTTATAATTTCTTAAGTTTTAGTTCATAAGCACCTTCCCCACCATTTTCAATGCTTGCAACTGAAATTGAAATAATTCTGTTTTGATAATTTTCTTTTATATAATTGGGTATAGCATATCTTAATAGGCTTAAGTCTTCAGATCTATAAGGGTCTTCAAAAGCCTTAGACCTTAGACCTTTTCCTGTAACTATCAAAATACTAGTAAGATTTTTTTTTTTACTTAAATCAAATATTTCATCAACCTTGTCAAAAGCTTCTTGCAAAGAATAGCCATGAAAATCATATTTTAAATCAAACTTAAATTTTTTTAAGGCCTGATGAAAATTAAAATCCTTATCGTCAAAAGAAATACTATCTTGTTTTTTAAAACTTTCCCAAGAATTAATATCTTCTTTATTTATCAAATCTTTATCTTTATTTTTTTGAAGTTTTCTCATCTTGAGCTTGAGAAATTTCATTTAAATACCAAGTTGGATCTTCTGAATTTAAATCTTTTTTAAATATCCAAACATCATTAACGGTTTGAATTTCATTATTATTCCCCTCAATGATTTTTCCATTTTCATCTTTAGTAGATGATATAATTTCACTTATAAATCTGACTTTAACAGTATACAAAGCATCTCGATTTTTAACATCTTCAATTTTTGCTTTTTTAACACCTATAAAAGTAAAATCATTTTTTATTTTTTTAAATTGTCTTTCATCAATGACTGAGATAAAATTTTTATAAATTTCGGGGTCAGTTAAATCTTTAAGGGTTTTTTTATCTCCATTGGCAAATGCATTTACTATCATTTCATATGCTGCTTGGGCACCTTTTAAAAAGGTTGTTTCATTAAACTGATTAGCCTCAGTAGAAGGTACAATATCTTTATCTATTTTTTCTAAAGTATCTACATTTACAGATTGTAAATTTTTTGCTCGAACAGCACTATCCTCAGCACCTTTACCCAATGAATTTCTGAGTCTTAAAATTATTAAACCGGCAATAAATGCAAGAAGTATAATGTCTATAAATCCAAAATTTTCATTCATTTTTGTAATTCTAAAATAATTGATTTAGGAATAACATGAATATATTTAAATATGCAAAGAACATAAAAAATCGTTGATTACAATTAGCTAAATTATCAATTGCATGAGCGAAAAATACCAAATTATAATGGATTTTATAAAAGATATCTCCTTTGAAATTCCAACAGCAGATGCCTACGTAGCTTCAACTCAAGACCTTCAAAAATATGAAACTAAAATAGACATTAAAAATAATCCACTTTCAAATCAACTTAATGAATTAAACTTAAGAATATTTCTTGAAGCCCCGCAAAATATTAAGAATAAGATTCATGCAGAAATTTGTATAGCTGTAATATTTAAAATATTAGATAAAAAAATTACTCAGGATGAAATAAAAAAGGTTATACTTGCTGATATACCAAATCTTTTTTCAGAAAAAATTACAAATATTATAAGTAATATATTTCAACAGTCAGGCTTTAAAGAATTAAAATTTAAAAAAAACATTAACTTTATTGAAATGTACGAAAATCAAAAAAAAACTACTCTTTCAAACTAATTGGGTTACTTATATTTTTTTTAAGAAACTTTTTATAATTTTCAACTTCATCTAAAGAGGGCTGTATAACTTTACCTAAGGATTTTTTTTTAAATTGTATTGTATCTTCATTAGGTCCATTATATGAGAATTTGAATTCTTTGTCGTCTATTAACTCAATGTAAACCTTAGATAAAAGTTTACAGTCTAATAAAGCAGAATGCTTTTCCCTTAATGAAGCATCGATTTTAAATTTTTTGCATAAAGAAGTAAGATTCTTTGCTGTTACACCAGGAAATTTTTCTTTTGCTAAAGCTAAACTATCAATAACATTTTGTTTATTTATTATTTCTAAATTTAAACTTCGAAGTTCTTTATTTAAAAAATTTAAATCAAAGTCAGCGTTATGAATTATTATTTTTTTTCCTTCAATAAATTTTATAAAATTTGTTGCAATGTCTTTAAACTTTGGTTTGTCATTTAAAAATTCATTAGAATAACCGTGTATTTCAAATGCATCCTTAGAGACTTTAGCACCTTCTGGATTTAGAAAAGTATGAAATACATTCTTAGTAGGCAAATGATTATCAAGTTCGATGCAGGCAATTTCAACAATTCTATCTTTTTCTATGGAAAGACCAGTGGTTTCTGTATCTAGAACGACTTCTTTAATCATGTAAAATAATTTTATTAAGTATAACCCTTATTTGAGATTTTAAAAAACTTAAAACCGTATTTTTAATGACAAAATCTGACAAAGCTTTTTTCTTTTCTTTATTAAAATGATATTTTTTAAAAATATTCATTAATTTTATGTCAATTTTTCTTTTCTTTCTAAATTTAGATAACATTTTATCTGCCGTATCTACAAAAACTACGATATCTACAAAATATTTAAAATTTGTTTCTAAAAGCAAAGGAATATCTAGAACTATTAATTTTTTTTTTTTATTTTTTCTAATAAAATCTAATAAATTTTTTTTTACCTCTGGATGAATAATTTTATTTAGTTTAGCAAGCTTAGAGGGATTTTTTATAATTACATAAGCAAGATCTTTAGGGTTTACTCTTTTGCCACTTAATTTAAAAATTTTAGATATTTTTTGATTTATAAATTTATTTTTTTTATAAATATTATGAACTACTTTATCTGCATCAAAAACGCTATAACCATAATGCTTAAATACTTTACTGACGTAAGTTTTACCGGAACCAATTTCTCCAACTATTCCAAGAGCTATCACAGATATTTTCTAAGTAACTTATAAGTACCCTGATTTACTTTAGGTAAAATATTGGTCCATATCTTAAATGATTTTTGTGCCTGGTAAATAAACATTGGGAGACCTGAATAAATAAGATTCTTAAATTTTTTTGCTGTATTTAAAAATAATGTTCGCTCAGGATTATAAATTAAATCAATAAATATTTTCTTCTTAAAGTGAGAAAAATTTAGTTTAATTTTATCTTTTGGTTTAAGACCCAAACTTGAAGTGTTAATGACTAAATCAATATTATCCTTAAAAATTTGAAGTTTTCTAAACTTCACAACTTCAATAACTTTTCCAAATCTACGCTTGATAAAGAATGATTTTCTTAAATTTCTATTGGCAATATAAATTTTCTTTAATCTCCATTTTTTATTGAGAGCAACTATTACTGATGAGGTGACACCTCCGGCTCCAATAATTAAAACTTTTTTACATTTTTTTTTAATTTTGCTTAATATCCCATAATAAAAACCAAAAACATCCGTATTATCCCCGTGTAACTTGCCATTTTTAATATAAATCGTATTTATGGAATTAGTTTTTCTTGCCAATGGAGTGATAATATCAACGTATGGGATTATACTCGATTTAAGAGGTAAGGTTACATTGGCTCCGTGATAAATTTTTTTTTTTACATCTTTAGTTATTTTACTTAGATTTTTTTCTTTGATTTTTTTTTTAAAATAGAAAGAATTTATCTTATATTTAGAAAACCAGTAATTATGTAAAATCGGAGATAAAGAGTGCTTTATTGGATCCCCTATAACTAAGAATTTATTTTTTTTCATTCATTTTAAAATAATCAATTAATGCATCAACTGGCATTCCCATTATAGAAAAATCGTTTCCTTTTATCTCTGAAAAAAGTTTTCTTCCTTCACTTTCGATTTGATAAACTCCGTATCGTTGTAAAATATCATCAGAAATATTATTAAGATACTCTTCTAAATATAAATCATCAAACTTTCTCATTTTTAAAAAAGAAATTTCTGTATAAATCCAAATAGACGAACCATTTTTAGCAAGACATATTGAGCTGATAAGTTCATGTTCTCTATTATTAAGTTGTTGAAGAATAAATTTTGCTATTTTTTTATTTTTAGGCTTGTTGAATACCCTCCCCTCAAGACTTAAAACCTGATCTGCGCCAAGAACAGTTTGGTCCTTATATTTTTCGCTAATTTTTGTCGCCTTCAATCTTGCTAGCGTTTCTGCAATTTCTTTAGGTGTAGCATTTTCTTGTAATAATGACTTTTTTATTTCTTCTTCATCTACATTTGGGGAGTGAACTAAAATGTTAAAATTATGTTTCTCGAGTATTATTTTTCTAATCCCGCTTGAGGAGGCAAGAATTAGATCTTTCATAGTTTGTGCTTAATTTCATGAATTTTAATTATCGATGCAGAAGTTTCCTCAACCGAACGTCTTGTAACATCAATAATTGGTATACTTTTTAAGTGAAAAAGTTTTTTTGAATCATCCACTTCTTTTTGAATGTTTTCAATATTAATATAATTTGTATGCCTGTCCTCAGTTATTATATTTAATCTCGTTTTTCTTACCTCCTCTAATCTTTGAGGATCAATAACGAAGCCGACAACAGTTTTTCTTTTAAAATCAATTGAATAAGAATCTATGTTCTCTGTTCCAGTCAACGGAATATTTGCAACTTTATAGCCTCTATTTGCTAAATATATACTTGTAGGCGTTTTACTGGTTCTGCTCACTCCAAAAATTATTATATCAGCATCATTAATAGTTTCTAACTTTTGGCCGTCATCATGCTCAATTGTAAAATGCATAGAAGAAATTTTTTCATAATATTCTTTGTTAAGTACGTGCTGGCCGCTTGGAACGCCATTTGCTTTTTTATTTAAGATATTTTCAAACTTAAACACAAGGTGGTCGAGAACACCAAGACAAGTGATTTTTTCTATTAAAGCTGTATCTTTTAAATGATTAACCGCTTCTTGTTCAACCAATGTATATAAAACAATTGGATTTTTATCCTTTTTACATCTTTTAATAAGCGCGTTTATTTGGTCTTTGGTTCTTATGAATGAAAAGTGATGAATAGACAAGTTTACATCCTCAAACTGAGCTCTTATAGCAACAGCTATTCTGTCTAGAGTCTCACCTGTTGAATCAGAAACTAAATAAAGGTCAAATTTATTGTTCATAAACATGTTTATAAATATTAGAAACTAACAGTTTAAAGGAAAATGTTATAATATATTTAAAGTTATTAAGCCCCTTTCTAAATATAATAACATTTTATAAAACTCATCTTCTAAGGAGCTTGGGTAATATTATATTGTTTATAACTTTTTTTATCCCTTATTTGATTATATTATAATAAATGTAGAAGTTAATAAGTTTGTTTATAAAAATTTAATAGATTTTTTTAACATAATAAACAACGCCATATACTACAATAATCTTTAAATAACTATTTTATGTATAGATTAATTCAAACTCTAAATTTTAAAACTAATCTATTTCCTATATGGTTCATGAGACAAGCTGGTAGATATTTGCCCGAGTACAGAAAAGTTAGCTTGAAGAAAAAAAGTTTTTTAGATCTGTGTCTAAATTCAAAAATTTCAAATGAGATTACATTACAGCCGATAAAGAGATTTAATTTAGATGCTGTAATAATATTCTCTGATATCTTAATCATCCCAAACGCGCTTGGTCAAAAAGTATATTACATTGAGAACGTAGGGCCAATTTTAGAAACTTTAAAAAAAAAAAAATTATTAAAAGTTAATGAATTTGATAAGTTTATAAGTAGAAATACTGAAGTGTACAATCAGATCAAAATCGTAAAAAAAAAAATTAAAGGGAAAAATTTAATTGGATTTGTTGGTGCGCCCTGGACTTTAGCAGTTTATATGTTGAATAGGAAATCACCAAAACATAATTTTAAAGTTAGAAATTTAAATTTTACTTACAAACTTATAAATTTCCTTATAAAATTTATAATCGTTCATATAGAAAAACAAATTGAAAGTGGGGCTGAAGTTATCCAAATTTTTGATAGCTGGGCAGGATTAATTAGGGAAAATCAATTACATAAATTTTGTTATTACCCGACAAAAGCAATACTAAACTCAGTAAAAAGAAAGTTTCCTAATATACCAATAATATGTTTTCCAAGAGGAATTGGAAAAAATTACAAAGATTTTGTAAATTTTGTAACACCAGACTGTATTTCAATTGATCAATCTATTAATCCTTCTTGGGCAATTACCAATTTTAATGGAATACCAATTCAAGGGGGCATTAGCCCAACTGTACTTTGCGGAGAAAGAAAGAATGTAAAAAAAATTGTTTATGAATACTTAAACATATTTAAGGACTATCCATATATATTTAATTTAGGTCACGGAATTACACCCGATGCAAAAATTGAAAATATTAAGCATATGGTTGATATAGTCAGAGAGAATAGATTATGAAAAGAGCCGTAATATTAATGAATTTAGGAGGACCTGATAAGCAAGAATTTGTAAAGCCTTTTCTGTTTAATTTATTTAATGATCCCGCAATTATAAATATCATACAACCTTTTAGATTTTTTATTGCAAAGCTAATTTCGTCTTTAAGAGAAAAGAAAGCAAAAGGCATATATAGGTTGATGGGTGGTGGATCACCAATTTTAAAATTAACTCAGTCTCAGAAAAAATCTTTAGAAAAAAATCTTAAAAAAAAAGGTGAATATAAATGTTTTATTATTATGCGGTATTGGCATCCAAGAGCAAGCGAAGTTTATCAAGAAGTCTTACAATATAATCCTAAGGAGGTTATTTTGCTTCCTCTCTATCCCCAGTTCTCAACAACGACAACAGGCTCGTCTGTAAATGAGTGGAAAAACGTAAATATAAACAATTTAAAAACTAAAACGATTTGTTGTTACCCAAATAATGAAAACTTTATCAATGCCCATGCAAAATTGATTAGAAAATTTCTAAACATGAAACTACTTTCAAAAACAATACTTCTATTTTCTGCCCATGGACTACCCCAAAAAATTGTCGACTCAGGTGACCCATATCAATGGCAGGTTGAAGAAACAGTAGAAAAAATTATAGAAAAATTAAAAATAAAAAATTTAAATTTTAATGTTTGTTACCAAAGCAAGGTTGGTCCTATGAAGTGGATTGGACCAGCAACAGATGATGAAATTATTAGAAATTCAAAGCAGAAACTTGGTATTGTTTTGTGCCCTATAGCCTTCGTATCAGAGCATTCCGAAACTCTTGTGGAACTTGAATTGAATAATAAATATTTGGCAAAAAAAAATGGTGCTTTATTTTATAAAAGAGTTCCAGCGCTTGGTGTAAATAAAGATTTTATTAAAGGGCTTACAAATCTAGTTTTAAATAGAAGAAACTATGGAATAAAAGGTTTAAAACCTTCTTTCTGTGATAATTCTTTTAGACGATGTTTTTGTAAAACATAATTATGGATCTGTATTTATCCGTAAAAGTTATTCATATTGTTGCAGTGATATCCTGGATGGTTGGTCTATTTTACCTTCCAAGACTTTTTGTCTATCATGTAGAAAATAAAAGTTATTATTTAGAGAATACTTTCCTTGTGATGGAGGAAAAACTTTTGAAAATAATAATGAATCCTTCAATGATTATAACTTGGGTTTCAGGAATTGTTATGATTTGGATAACTGGATTTGAAAGTTTATTAATTTTTTGGGTTTATATTAAAATAATTTTAGTCCTTTGCTTGTCAGCTTTTCATGGTTTTCTAGTAACTTTTTTTAAAAATTTAAAACTAGGAAAAAATAAAAAAAAGGGAGATTTTTATAGAATGGTAAATGAAATACCAACGGTTTTACTAATTTTAATAGTCATTTTGGTAGTTTTTAAACCAGCTTGAAGTTTTTATTAAAGTATTATAATTAATTGTCTCCTCAAATAATCCCAAATAATTTTCCAAAAATTTATGAATCTCCAAGAACTTAAAAACAAATCACCAGCGGATCTTATTTCTCAAGCTGAAAAGCTTGGAGTCGAAAATCCTAGTACACTTAGAAAACAAGAAATACTTTTTGCAATTTTAAAAAAACTTGCAGAAAACAATGAACAAATTTCAGGGTCAGGTGTGCTCGAGACTTTGCAAGATGGATTTGGTTTTTTAAGAGCAACAGAGTCCAACTATCTGCCAGGGCCAGATGATATTTATTTAAGTCCAAGTCAAATCAAACGTTTTGGTCTTAGAAAGGGAGATACAGTTGAAGGAGAAATTAGAGCGCCAAAAGATCAAGAGAGATATTTTGCACTTTTAAAAGTAAATAAAATTAATTTTGAGGATCCTGAAAAGATTAAATACAAAATCAATTTTGATAATTTAACACCACTTTATCCTGATGAAAAAATTAAATTAGAAGTTGAGAGTAATAAAGTTGAAAAAAGTCCAGACTTGACTTCAAGAGTAATTGATTTAGTTGCACCAATCGGAAAAGGCCAACGTGCACTTATTGTGTCTCCACCTAGAGCTGGAAAAACTATAATTCTTCAAAATATTGCACACTCTATAACTGCAAATCATCCAGAAGTTTATTTAATTGTTTTGCTCATAGATGAAAGGCCAGAGGAAGTTACTGATATGCAAAGATCTGTTAAAGGAGAGGTTATAAGTTCAACTTTTGATGAACCAGCGATCAGACATGTGCAAGTTGCAGAAATGGTTATTGAAAAAGCAAAACGACTTGCTGAGCATAAGAAGGATGTGGTTATACTGCTAGATTCTATCACGAGACTCGGAAGAGCCTACAACGCAGTTGTTCCTAGTTCAGGTAAAGTTTTAACTGGAGGAGTTGATGCGAATGCTCTTCAACGACCAAAACGTTTCTTTGGTGCAGCTCGTAATATTGAAGAGGGAGGATCTTTAACAATAATTTCAACCGCGTTGATTGAGACCGGATCTAGGATGGATGAGGTTATATTTGAGGAATTTAAAGGAACTGGCAATTCTGAGGTTATTCTTGACAGAAAAGTTGCAGATAAAAGAATATTCCCAGCAATTGATATAACCAAGTCAGGCACGAGAAAAGAGGAGTTATTATTTAAAAAAGATGAACTTCAAAAAATGAATGTTTTAAGAAGACTTATTGCTCCTATGGGCAGTATGGAGGCTATAGAGTTTTTAATTTCAAAATTAAAAGACACAAAAAATAATCCATCGTTTTTTGATTCAATGAACAAAAGTTCTTAATTTATCAATTTTGCTTGATTTGGAATTAATATAGGAACACCGTTTTCTATTTTATAAGTAAGTTTAGATTTTTTTGAAACCAACTCTTGTTTTTTTTCGTTATAAAGAAATTTATCTTTGCCTACAGGACATACAAGAATTTCTAATAGTTTGGTATTAAACTGCATTAATGAATTTTTTTATCTTGTTGGTTATTATTTCCTAAAATATAAAAATTAATAATCTGATTAATTAAATTAGTTCTTTCAATTAAATTTTTGGCCTCCAATAGTGTTTGTTTTTCACTCACAGAGAAGGGGCATATCATGGATAAGGAATTTACTAATTGATTAGGCTCAACTTTCTCAACAATTTTCCAATCAGTTGAGAGTTGATGGATCTTAAAAAATTTTCGAGTTTTATCAATTAAATCAATAATATTTACTTTATCTGAAAATTTAATTTTTTCTAAATCCTCTAAATAATCATCATAGGATACTTTAAACTTTCTGTATGGAAGATCAGTTTCAATTTCATCGAGTATCTTAAAGCGGATAAGACCTGTTAAATTTATTAAATATCTTCCATCAGGTGTTTTTGAGTGAGCTTCAATCTTGCCAAGACATCCAACGTTAAAGACTTCGGGCTTAATTGTATTCTTGTAATTCTTTGTCTGAACCATACCAATCAGTTTATCATTTAATAACGCATCCTCGGTCATTTTTTTATATCTAGGTTCAAAAATATTAAGTGGTAAAACTGTATGTGGAAAAAAAATTGCATTTGAAAGAGGAAAAATTGATATTGTATTTGGAAATTTTGTATCTATCATAACATCAATTTTATACTTTTTCTGACTAAATGAAAACTTCTCTCTATAAACTTTTTTTAATGATATTTTTGTTATTTGTATTTATAATTCTCTTCAATTTTATATCGTATTGGTCTTTATTGATAATATGGGTTCTTTTTGGTTTTATAGACTTACTACGGCACAAAACGTTGGATAAGAAAATAATTAAGCAATATTTTACTGGAAAAGGGATTTTAACTTGGTTTTTATCACCAATAAACTTACTTACGGATTTCTTGTCACCAAAGAATAAACATGTTTATAATTTAGATGATTTCCCTGTTGATTTGAAAAATGAAATCCTAGAAGTCAAAAATTTATTTGATAAAAATTTTTCTAATATTGTTTTAAGATTTGAGGGAGCGGATAGCGCAAGGACAATGTTGTTTTATAAATGGTATGACAAAAACTTAGATCGTTCCATACCTGAATTTAATAAAAAGTTTAAATATGTTAAGACCATTGCTGTATCGTTGTTTAAGAATAAAACTTCAACTTCAAGACATTTTGGGCCACTGAGGATTTCATTTAGAGTTTTGTATAATATAAATAAAGTTCAGAATCCAGGTTCTTTCATTGAAGCCGACGGTATAATTAACAAATGGATGGATAGTCCTATTTTTATTTTTGATGATACCTTAATCCATCAAAGTTTTAACAAAGAAGATAATGTGAGGTACTGTGCTTTTATTGATATTATAAGACCTTCTTATTTATACCCCGTTTTAAGTTTTTTTATGCAAATTGTTAGCTTTTTTATGATTAGTGTTAGAGGTATTTTTTATAAAAATTGGAAAATGATTAAATAAAGATTTATAATCCTTTTATTATTTTGGTTTAAAAAATTGTAAATAAGCGGGTGTAGCTCAGTGGTAGAGCGAATCGTTGCCAACGATTAGGTCGTGGGTTCAATTCCCTTCACCCGCTCCAAAACAGTAAGTAAACACTTGCCTTTTTTCAAATTCTCTTATTTTTTGATGGCAGACAACTGGCAGACAACTTTTTGATAATTTAATCCACACTTCCACCTAATTCTTTAAGAATATTATTCCATAATGGAACTAAATCTCCTGTCATCGTTCCATAAC
>Ga0194133_10006025_pt1 | contig 15143 bp, 13 predicted proteins | sample TA2KigOf40mmetaG_FD_155448 | JGI IMG/M metagenome (GOLD analysis project Ga0194133, IMG submission 155448) | Freshwater microbial communities from Lake Tanganyika, Tanzania - TA2015055 Kigoma Offshore 40m | ecosystem: Environmental > Aquatic > Freshwater > Lake | place: Tanzania: Lake...
GAAGTACGGGCAAGACCCGATGCAAGTCGTGCGAAGCTTGATAAAGAATTTGTTTCAAGCCTGCACGTTGGACCCTGGCTTTCAGAGTTCATCGCGCTGCGTTTGCGAATGGATCATCGGTTGCAAAAAACATTAATGGAAGCGGCATCGAGGGATGTGGATGCCATGAAGCGCAGCTTCCGCATTCTGCAAGTGGGGAAGAAAGTTGAAACTGCCAGCGATTGATTTACAGGGGACCCTCGGCAAAGTACCGGGGCTGTCGAAATTCATCAAGCCCAAAGCGGGCGCCTCGTCTGCTTCGGGAGCGGCAAGGGGGAAGGCTGCACAGGCAAAAAGCCATGAGCAGCAGGTCCAGCAACGTCTTGACCTCACCATGAAAGGTCTCGGTGGGCTTGCCACCGTGCTTGTGCTTTTCGCGCTCTACAGTGTGTTTGCGCAAAGTGGGCTCAATAAGGCGATCCACAACGCTGCGCCTCCGATGGTTGATCTTTCTGAGCTTGTTGCGACCCATGGCGGGAAAGGATCGTCGGGTAAAGGCGATCACGCCAAGGAAGCTAAGGCAGCAAACAACGCCAAGCTTAAGCTTCCCGAGGGGACCGACCCGAGGATCGACTACGCCTTTGAGCAAATTGCTAATTTTGAAAACACCCGATCTGAGGCGGTGTTGCGCAGTACCCGAGCAAATGTTGCAGGGGTTGCGCCGGGAAGTGTGGCTGCGCGCGCGGGATTTAGGGTGGGTGATTTCATCTTAAGTATCGATGGGGATCAGGCAGGTTTTGTGTGGGACAGCCTTCGTAAATTGACTGCCGCTGGCAAATCTTCGGTCTTGCTCGAAGTCCAACGCGGCAATGAAGTATTGCGTGGCGAACTGCTGGCGCCTGAGGGGGAATTGCTCACATCAACAAATACCGGTTTGCTCTTTGAAATCCCTGAGGGCTACCGTTTTATTGGTGAAAACGATCGACGCGAACTTAGGGGCGGGTTTTCCAGGGTTTATATGGAGGGCCTGGCAGGTGATGAGCGTCTAGCCTATGCAACAAGCTTGGCGCTCTTGGGTGGCAATTTGGTCAAACGGGGTGTTGAGCAGGCCGATTTGAAGCCCTCAGACCAGATGTGGCTGAAGACCGAGCAAATCCTTGCCGACCACCATAGTAAATTCAGCAAGGCGCTCGCACACCACGGTGCAGTCCTCGAGACTATGCAAGCCAATTTGCAAGCTGGTTTTGTAAAAATTGGAGCACTACTTTTAGCGGCGCTTATTGCGGGCATTGCAGCCCTTGCCTCAGCGCTTCAGCTTAATAAGCACCTGAGCGAGCAAGGCATCGGCGCCATGAGAGCGCAGTTTCAAGGCTTGCGTTCGCAAATGGATCAACTTGCTCATGCGCAGGCTGCCATGAGTGCATCTGGGCGAGATCTGTCTGCTACCGGACGTGCAAGTACGCGACAGAGCGCCGCCGCTTCGACGCGGTCAAGTGAACCGGCAAGGGATGAAGGTCGGGAGCCTGGGGTTCGAGGATCCGACATGAGTTCTGCTGTAGCGGCAGGCGCTGCCGCAGCGGCCGGTTTGTCACTTGCTGAGCTTGCAGCAAGGGTTGCGCTTTCAAGCGATGCAGACGACGACATGGCAAGCGATGCCGACGAGGACAAGTCAAGCGATGCCGACATGGACAAGGCAAGCGATGCCGACAAGGACAAGGCAAGCAAGGCTGGCGTGGATGGAGGCCATGATGTCTTGGTACAAGTTGACGCCTTGGGTGGTGCTGATTCGAGCGAAGCTGGAAAGGAAACCTTAGTCGCGTCCAACTCCGAAGCTGAGTACGCCGTATCAGCAGGCGGGGCCGATGCTATGGCTGGGGCAGACCTAGCCGCTGCGCCAAGTACCGACACTGCGGCCGTCGGGGAGGCACAAGCGGCGCTTGCGCCTGGACAGGAAGCGGCTGCAGCGTCGGGGCCGGAAGCTGAGTCTGTGACACAAACCGCTGCAACCAGTGATGCAGCCTCTGATCAAACGGGTCAAACGGGGAGCGCACCGGACCAGGCCCTAAACGCGAATGCCTCGAGGACTGGAGACGGTGCAAACGCCTGATGCTCGTGAGCGCTTCATGCTTGCGAGTTTTGGGCAGACGCGTTGCGCGATATCGTTGGGGCAAATCGAGCGGGTTATCCGAGGTCCTCGTGTCCAACACTGGCCCGGCAACGGTTCGGTCAAGGGCATTGTCCGGGCAGAAGGATGGTTGGTTTGGTTGCTTTCACCTGGAAAGCTCTTCCCCGAGTTAGGCGATGTAAGGGGTGCTGGAGATTGGCTCTTGGTTCTAAAGGCGGCTAGTGGACTAACCCGCGTGGGCGTTTTGGCACAAAGCGTAAGCGGCCCAGTTGCTAACCTCAGCCTTGGTAACGTAAAAGTACTTCGGCACAAGCGTGTTGAAGATTTCGATGAGTTCAGTCCATGAGTGGTATCTCGAGCCGCCTCAAACCCCTTTCTACTTCGTTTTTGCCTTGGTTCTTGCGTTACGGCATATTCTTTGGCCTAGGCGTTGCCATGCTTATCGGCGTAGCTGTTGGGTCTCGTTATGAACGGGAATTCCGAACAAGCTTGGAGCAGGGCTTTCAGCAAAGGGTCGAACTCGGCGATTTAGCATCTTCTGTCCAACAACTACGTCGGATTCTCGAGGCGCCAAGAGCGCTAGACCCGGGTTTCATCGGCGGGATGGTTGAGCGGATTAAAGAGGTTGAAGCGAAATCAAAGGCGCAAGTCGATGCTGGAAGGGTAAGCGATCTGAGCTTACCGACGAAGGAACTCGCGGCGATCGTCGGTATGCAGCAGGGATTCGAGCGGCTAGGGGCGAGTACTTCGCAACTTGAACGTGCCCACAATTTGAAGCTCACCCTCAAACCTGCCGAGGCTGCCGATTTACCAGCGCTTAAGCGCGTCTCGGGTGCCATGGACGCTTACGTGGAAGCGGCTAATGCCCTGCGAAATGCCCGAAGTTCAGCGGCGGCATTGCCGACTCTTCGCGATGCGTCAATGGCACTTGGTGAATACCTCCCTGCAGCAACTGTCGAATCAAGACGTAAGAATGCTCCAGCTGCCTGGCGGGATATTCTCGCTCTACTGCCTGCCGAGCGGGGCGATTTAGTCGATCGCTTGCTTGCCGACGGGCGCATGCTGGATGAGCTCCAGGCACAGCGTGGTAGGGCGATGTCAAGGCTTGAACAGATGGCTGCAAAGATTGACAGCGCTGAACGGATGTTGCTTCAGTCGCGCTCAGGGGGCGGGTTGCTGGTTGTTGCAGCGATCCTGACCTGGGGTGGCGTTGGCATGGGTCTTCTAGGCCTTTTATACGCAGCATACAGAAGGCCGTCTGGGACGTTGGCCGCGGGAACCCGGGAGACGGGTGAGGTCGAGTTAATGGTGCCTCGAAGTGTGCTTGCTGCGGAGCATCAGCATGAGCATGGTGCGAGTCGGGATGGTACCGAGACAGCGACCTTCGAAAGTGAGAGTCGACGCGCCGAGTCGATGGTTTCGGCACAGCTTGCCAACGTTATTGCTGGGCAGGAAGCAATAAATCTCCCACTGGCCCAGGCAGCCTTACTCAGTGAACCAGGCCAATCTCCGCAAGTGCCGACGGTTCGTCAAATTGCCGAGGTTGCGATGTCTGAGTCGATCGAGACGCTTTCTTCGGGGTACTGGATTGAGGCTGGATCCATGGCTGAGCGACGAGTTGCATTGCTCGATCGTCAGTCAGATCAACTGGAGCGTCACGTAAAGGCGGTCATGGCGGCAGCAGAGACACTTGCCGGTCGAATTGACATGGTCGTGCAGAGCTTACAGCTTGCTCTGGAGCACACGGCAAATGCAGAGCTTCACGGCATCGAGCAAATCAAGCAGCGCGTTGAGGAGTTGCAATCATTGGCGCTCAATCTTTCTTTGCAGGTGACGGGTGGCGAAAGTGCAGGGCCGGTGCTCGATGATTTAGAGCGTTTCAATGCAGAGCTTGAGTCCTTAACTGGCGCACTAAAGTTTTTTGGTGAGCCAATGGGGGAGGATGCCGCTGCATCACGGCGAATTTCAAATTCACTCGATGAGGGGCGCCGAATGATTGCAGCCGCCGAGACCCTAAAAGAGCGAACAGAAACACTGTTTGAGGATGCACAACGTTTTCGCCGTCACAGTGAGTCGTTGATTCGTGGTATCCAGGAGGGGGCAGTGGCCGATCTGCCTGCATCGTACATACGTGGTCGAAGTCCGACGACTTAGCCACAGCGCACCACCGACCTATGGACGACCGACCTGATGAACTCTTTCTGATCGATGTTGATCAGGAAGCGAAAGAACTGGCTCAATACGGTGCTGGTGCTGCTGAACTTTCATCAGAGCGTTTGACGGCCTCGTTGCACTATGTTTCTTCACTTCTCGTCTCGCTGGAATTGCATGCGCATGCGAGTTTTGCCTCGTCCTTTGCGCGCGCAGCCAGGCGCATGGAGGAGGGCGATGCGCGCCGCACTGCACGTGATTTTGCAGATAGCCTGAGGCGACGCATTGAAGCCATAAGAACCGATAATCAGGATGAGTCTACCGACCTAGATCTTCCAGAGAGTCTCTGGGATCGATTGCCACAGACCTATCGTGCAGGGATGGCAGGCAAGCACGCTGGTGATGCCATTGGCGATATCCCCGTTCGTCAGGTACCAAGCGCAGCCGTTTTTGAAGATGCTGCCAAGGCATTGGCTGCGGCAGATGAGTTTGCCGCCTTGCTTCGCACGCGCGCCTCGTTGCAGCGCGATGTGTCCACCAGGGCCGATTTGGGGTCGAGCGAGGGACTGTCGAGCGCGGGACTGTTGGATGAGATCTCCTCGACTGAGGGCAGCCAGGGTGGCGATGTGACGGGTGCAAGTGCACTTATTGAGGGCCACACGGGTGCAAGTGCGCTTATTGAGGGTCACACGGGTGCAAGTGCAATTACTGAGGGCTTTGCGGGTGGGAGTGCACACGACGAGGCTGTTTCGGGTGCGAATCGCCTGAGCGACAGCGTCAAGGGTGAGATTGCACCAAGCGAGGATATTCGTGTTGGATTTTCCGGACATGGTCGAGCGATCCTGAGCGCTGAAAAGCCCTTGAGTCCGACGATGAGCCCAGCCCAGGTGGACGAATGTTTTCGGCGTGCCGTGCGGGTTGCTGAAGGCGACCTCGAACGGTGGCCAACGGGTATGCAGGCTTTGTTTGACGCCATTGATGAACTGGATCGAGTCAGACTTCAGGATGCCTTCCCGGCGCAGATACAACTGCTTGCCGGCGCTGACGCCAGAGTTAGTTATTCGCTCGCTCAATCGCTCGTATTTGCGCTTGAAGAAGCCTGTCCGAATCATGAGCTGGAAGGCCTAGCCGAGGCGATGGTTGTTTCGCACACGCTTATTTTGTCCTTGCAGTTGGCCGAGCCTTTGCTGACATCGGTTATGGCGCGATTTGCTGCCAATTTTTCGGGTCGGATTGAGAGTAGTCTTGCTGATAAGCGAATTCGTTTGATCCTGCCCGCATCCCGGCGCCTCTTGAGAATTGTTCCCTTGAGGCTAGGTGAGGACTGGTTCGCGGTGCCTTGGGCTCAATTCATCGGCATGGAGGATTCAGCCTTCGGTGGCAGTCGAAGCGTTGCTGTATCACTCGGAAATACGCCCGACCGAATTCGAGTCGACGAAGTTGGCTTGGTTAGCGTTGGGGTGTGGTACGAGTTACCCAAGCCGTTGAGACACCGCGATCGTTATCGTGGCGTGGCGCTCGTTTCGCGTGGTAACCCGCTGCCGGTCTTCGGATGATGGTCCTGGTGCAGGTGCGTTTAAGATTATCGTCATGGTTCACGTGGGCGATGAAGCACCTCATTGTTGTGTTTATTGGCTTTGGGCACTGGGCGGTGTGCGCGCAGGTCCAAGCCCAAGCACAGCCTGCTTCCTCAACGCCTAAGCGAGCAAGCGATCCGCCTGTTCAGCAGTCAGCCGATGAGATCTGGGAAAAGGCGATAGAGGCAGCGGTTGGCGATCAGCCAACGCTTGAAGGCCGTGCCTTTGGCCTGTCCCTGCCTGAAAAGCGGCCGCGATGGCCAGCTTGCACCAACCCCAAGGTGCAGGTCAACGCATCCCCCCGACCCGTTGGCAGACTCTCGCTCTCCCTACGCTGCGACGCGCCACGGTGGATCGGTGCTTTACAGGTTTTGGTGAGTGCGCGCCGCTCACATTGGGTTACAACTAAAGCCCTTTCTCAGGGGACGATTCTTGCTGAGGCGGACGTGGTTTTAGCCGAATCTGACTGGGCAAGTCTTTCTGAAGACGTGGTTACTGAACTAGATCAAGTACTTGGGCGGACATTGAATCGGAGTGTTAGTGCCGGGCAGGCTTTAGGCCTAAATTTCGTGCGTCAAACAGCCGTTATTAAGACAGGAGAGAAGATCCGAGTCCAAATGACAGGATCCAACTTCACGGTCTCAGGTGATGGCGTTGCGATGCAGCAGGGCGTAGTCGGAGAAAGCTTGCGAGCGAAAATGGCAAGTGGGCAGATTGTGACTGGTACTGTTGTTCGCGCTGGCCTGATCGAAGTGCGTGTTGATTAGCAAACAGTGATCGATGGTTTTAGGCGATTTGGTCGTGGGAGTATGAGATGAAAATTCAGTCCGGCATGGGAAATTCAATCGAGGCACTTCTTCCCCAGATGGAGTCGAAGTCGGGTTCGGGTGTTGATGCGACCAAGCAAGCTGGAATTGCGCAGGCGACAGTTAAAGTCGTCCAGGAAGCGCTGGCGAAGGCAGGCGCTGCAAGTTCGGTGGCTCCTTCGGCTCAAGTCTCTGTGGATGGTGCAAAAATTGCTCGTCTGGCTGGTGCTGAAAAGACCAAGGACAGCGACAAACTCGATACGGCGAAGCTTGATGCGCTTAAAGAGAGTATCAAAGATGGTTCCTTCGAATTTGACTATGGCTTAATCGCACGTCAGCTCGTGGATGCAGCAGCCCAGCAAAAGGGATCACGCCGAGGCTAGGTTCGTAGATAGCCCAATCTTCGACTGAGTCAATATTGTGACTTCTCTCTTGGATGTACCCGTCACCGAGGAAGACCTCGTCGAATTCATCGTTTTCGTTGGCAGCTGCATGGCGAGCCAGCGAGAATCGATCGAAAAAGGAAACTGGCAACAACTCAACGAAGTCATCCCCAAGCTCCAGGAAGCGCTCTTAGTGATCAGTCGTTTCCCAGCCGGTATGGATGGGCTAAGAGATCGGCTCGAAAATTTGCCTGAGATCTATCGCGAATCAATCAATCAATTGATGGAAAGCGCTGCGGTTGACCGAAGAGTGGCCGCAGAATTAATTAAAATCAATTTGCACCGTTTGAGCGCGCTCAAAGTACTCCACGAAAACTCGCTGACCGATGAGACCTACGGGAGCGACAATTCAGGCATTAGTAGACCTGGCTCAAGGATCTCAACAAGGGCTTAAGCGGGATCAATTTCCCCGTATCCGGGCTAAGGCGGAAATAGGCCAGACGGAAATAGTTTTAGGCGGAAATGAGTCAGGCGGAAATGGTTTTAGGAAAACTATCCGCTTCAATCGGGTTTTGCTTCTTCCTGCTCTCTAGCAAGCATGCCGCGAAGGCGCACGAGCGCCTGAGTATGTAACTGAGATATCCGTCCTGGCGTTAGTTCCATCACATAGGCCACTTCGCGAAAGCTCAAATCCTGTTGGTAGTGAAGTGCGAGCACCAGCCGCTCGCGCTCGGGCAACTCTTTTAATTTTTCCTCGATTCGGCCCGCAAGTTGCTTTTGTTGCAAGGCTTTGGTTTGATCGGCGCTTTCGTCGATCACATCGGGAAGCTCGTCATCAACCACAGTGATCGACATCGCCGAGTCGAGCACTGCAAAATAATCCTCGATTGACATGCCCAAGTGCGAAGCGATCTCGTTATCTTCAGGGGGGCGCCCGAGTACCTGCCTGAGCTCTTCTGCGGTGCGCTCGACCTGGGTAAGCTTGTCGCGTACGTGCCTTGGGATCACATCCTCTTCACGTAGCGAGTCGTAGATTGACCCGCGAATGCGCGCCTTAGCGTAGGTTTCAAACGAGGCGCCAGGCTTGGGTTCGTAGCGATTGATCGCATCAAGCAAACCCATCATGCCTTCCTGGATCAAATCATCGAGCATGACATTACGCGGCAGGCGAGAAGCGACCTGCATGGCAATACGACGCACCATGGGTGCATGCAGCTTCAGTTGTGCCTCCACGCCTAGCGTGTCGGTACGGCCGTATCCTCTGGAACGCATACTCAGAGGCGGGCCAATCGCCTAAGCATGGCGTGGGTTTGCCGATGCTCGGCATGAGTTTGCAGACACTCAGCGTGGGTTTGCCGATGCTCGGCGGGAGAACAGCGCACCAAGGTGAGCGATGAATGCTGAAACCCGATCATGTTGCCTCGGCGCTGGCGTTGTGGTCCTGCACCACACCCTCTGGGAATATCTTGCCTGCCATCATGCGATAAAGGCTCGCTGGCACCACCATCGATGCATCATCGCCTTCAGCGCTGGCAAATTGCATGGCTCGCACCCATCCCTGGTGCTCAAGGGGCTGGTCCATCAAGTCGTAGGCACGCTGCTGTAGCGTATCGAAGGATTCCTGCCCTGCTTCAGCGGATCCGCCTCCTACCGTCAAAACTGGAATCGGGCCACCGCCAAACAAGACACCGAGCTCATGCACCATGTGAAGGCTGCGCTCAATCGCTTCTTCATCGGTACCCGAGATGAGAATATGCTCCATGTCATCGGCAAACAATTGATGCGTGCCACGGTGCGGGTCGGTGCTGGCCACAATCACCACGTCGATATCGATGCCCGCAGCCTGCAAACGCTGGGCAAGGGTAGGCGGTCTTGCTTTTTTGTCTTCCTTGGCACGACGCAATTTCGTGGCCACGCAGTACCAAAGCCGATCACCAACAGGCTTAACCACCTTTTCTATACCGATCGAACCTGCAAAAGCCTGGCCGAGATCGTAGCGAACCGGAAAAGGGGTGCCACCGAGCAGATTACGGTTGGTAAGCGGTACCTCATCGACCAACAGGACCCGCTGACCCGCGCGGCGAAGCGCGTTGGCAGCACCAAGCGCGACCATGACGGTCGGGTCACCGGGAAGCGAGGAAACCAGACACCACACGCGGGCAAAGCCCTCGCCAAAAAGTTGACGCAACCCAGCGGCTTGATCGCTTGATCCTAGACCAGCATTGGACGCCTGAAGATCAGTCATGTTTGCTCTTCTTTCTTTTCATGTTGTGAAGTCAGTAGGACACAGATCCAGTCTTGATCCTGCCATGGACAGAGATCCATGCTGTCCTGATCCTAAGCCCAACTGCCTTCATCGTCGTTTCGCCCACTCAGAGATGTTATCAGCAATCATCGCAGGCACCATCTCATCGTCGGGCTCGAAATCAGTCGACATCGAACGCGGCTGAAGTGATCGGTGCGCAAGATAATTGGGATCGGCAACATGCAAATCCTCGGGCACTTGCTGGCCGTTGCCAATAAACAGTAGCGGCAGGTCGTGGCGAATAAGGCAGTCCACCGATGGCGCAAGACTCATGGCTTCGTCGACCTTGGTGATCACACAGGCCTTGATCCCACCATTGCGACCTTGCGAGTGGGCCTGAATCACATCTTGCATGGTTTGCAGGCTGGTCGTTGCTGACATCACCAGTAAACGCTGAGCTTGCTTATAGCCATCTGAAAGCACCTTCAGTTGCTCGACCATCTTGACGTCACGCTGGCCCATGCCCGCTGTATCGATCAGTACGACATGAAATTTCTCGAGTTCTTGAATGCGTGCGGTCAAGTCCTCTGCATCGCGAAGTGCGGTGACCGGCAGGCCCAGGATCTTGCCAAAGACGCGGAGTTGTTCGAGAGCTCCAATTCGGTAGGTGTCCGTTGAGAGCAGTGATACCGATTTACGACCAAAGCGCATCACGCAGCGCGCTGCTATCTTTGCTACGGTTGTGGTTTTTCCGACCCCTGTTGGTCCAATAAAGGCAAAAACACCACCCTCATCGAATAAGGCCATCGGATCGATGGTACGCATGCGATTGGCGAGCGGTTGCCTTAGTGCGCTTAACACCGAACTGTTTTCGTCAACGTCTCCGAGTTCTTCGAGCAAGGAGGTCGCTAAGGCAGGCGAAAATCCGGCCGCAAGCAAACGCTTTAGCATCTCGGCCCTGGCAGGCGAAACACCTTTGAGCTGATTCCAGGTGTTGCCTGCAATGTGCGACTGCAATAAGTGCTTAACTTCACTTACCTGACCCATCAAACGCTCGGCTAGATCGGTCAGGGCAGGGTCAGCTCCAGCGCTGCCCGCTTGGGCTTGTTGTGCGGCATCAGCACTTGAGGATTTGGCTTGGGCGGCAGCGTCTTGGTGGGATTTTGCAATCGAGGCGCCAGGCTCCGAACGAAAATGGGCTGCTGCCATATCGGGGGAAAACACCGGTGAGCCGTCGAGATTTCGCATCGGCCGATCAGCAACATCTGCAATCACGAGCTTATGGTTGGCAGTTCGAATCGCGCTGTCTGAACGAGGTCTTAAGCTCTCGGGGCGAGGGTGGCGGTCCGCGCCGCTTGAAATACCCACTCCAGGATCGTCGTCAAATGATCGCAAGGTTGGTTTGCTGACTTGCGGTTGCGGTGCCTGACTGCGAGCAGTTGCCCGCGGCGCAATCTCTTTGAACTGATCCTGCGCCATGGCGATGATTTCAATGCCTTCGTCGACTTCGCGATTGGAGAGCAGGATGGCATCAGGTCCAATCGCTTGCTTGACCATGGAGAGGGCTTCGGTGGCCGTCGACGCCACAAAGCGTCGGGGCCCGGTTGTTGCGCTGCTACTCACTGGCTAGCTCCCTGACGAGAGCAAATTACGCGGTGAAAAGACAAATCAGCATCCACTGGCATTTCGTTCATGCCGAGAACAACCGCTTGCGGCCGCACCTTTCTCGCAATCCTTGATAAGGTGAGCCTGTTTCTAGCCGAAGCAACAATCACTGGGGGCAGGCCGAGCGTTTCCATATCGTCGACCACAGCGGTGACTTCACCTTCGTAAAAACGCATCAGGCCTGGTTCAATCGCACCATCGGGAGCTACGGGCAAATTACCGACAGCTTGCTCGATGATCCGCTCAAAATCGGGATGAACGGCTGCAACACGAATCGAGGGCGCATCGCCAAAGACTTCCTGCACGATGGTACGTCTTAGGGCAAAGCGAAGTGGGGCGAGCAATTGCAAGGGATGCGGATCCTTGCCTGCCTGCTCGGCTGCGACTTCCAGAACGGTACGGAAATCGCGAATCGGTATGCCCTCTTCGAGCAAAAGCTGAAGCATTTTTTGCACGATTTGCAAGGATACATTCTTGGGTACTGTGTCTTCGACAAGCTTGGGGAAGCGCGCTCTGAAGTGATCGACGAGATCCTGGACCTCCTGGCGTCCCAAAAGCTCATGGGCATGCATGCGCACAATTTGATCGAGGTGGGTCGCCAATACAACCGAGGGCTCGACCACTGTGTAGCCCTTTGAAAGCGCCGAATCGCGCTGGTTGGGATAGATCCAAACAGCAGGCATCTTAAACGTTGGGTCGAGCACGCGAACGCCATCGAGGTGAGCAGGCTCGGTGGCTGGCTCAATGGCCAGGAAACGGTCGGGCAGGATTTGGCCCCTTGCAACTTCGGCGCCAAAAATCATGAAGCGATAGTTTTCAGGGGGAAGCTGAAGGTTGTCGCGAACATGGACCGAAGGAATCAAAAATCCAACCTCAGCGACAAACTTTTTTCGAATCGCACGAATGCGTTTGATGAGATCGGACTGATCGCCGGCATCGACCAGGCGAATAAGACGATAACCAAGCTCAAGGGATAGCGGTTCAACAACCGGCACATCGCTCCAATTGACTTCCTCGCTAGGCGCTTTGGCTGCAGCCTCCACGGTTGCTGCACGCTGCAGCTCAGCCTTGGCTCGCCGGTGTAAGGCATAACCCACCGCCGCAAAGGCCACCGCAAAGGTAAGAAAGGCAAAGTGCGGCATGCCAGGAATCACACCGAGCACCGCAAGAATGATGGCAGCGAGAAAAAGTGGGAAGGCTGATGCGCCAAGCTGACTTGCCACCTGCGCGCCAAAGTCCTCATCGGTGGCCACACGAGTTACCACCACACCAGCGGCAGTTGAAACAATTAGCGCAGGCACCTGAGCCACGAGACCGTCGCCCACAGCGAGCGTTGCGTAGGTCTCGAGCGCCTTCATAAAGGGAAGGTCAAATTGCAACATGCCCACCGCAATGCCGCCGAGCAAGTTAATGATCAAAATAATGATGCCGGCGATCGCATCGCCTCGTACAAATTTGGAAGCTCCGTCCATCGAGCCGTAAAAATCGGCCTCCTGCGCTACATCTGCTCGTCGCCGCTTCGCTTCATCGTCGCGGATGATGCCGGCATTCAAATCAGCATCGATGGCCATTTGTTTACCGGGCATGGCATCCAAGGTGAATCGAGCTGACACTTCAGCGACCCGGCCAGCACCTTTGGTGATCACCACAAAATTAATGATGGTGACCACGATAAACACGATTACCCCCACGACATAGTTACCGCCTACCAGTACCTGGGCAAAGGACTCAATCACTTTACCGGCCGCATCAGGACCGGTGTGTCCTTGCATCAACACCACTCGGGTGGAGGCGACGTTGAGTGAGAGTCTTAGTAGCGTCGTGACCAAGAGAATGGTTGGGAAGGCGACCATATCCTTGAAGGACTTTAATTGGAGCGCGGTGAGCAGGATGATCATCGACACGCCGATATTGAAGGTGAAGAAGATATCGAGTGCCAGCGGCGGCAGTGGCAAAAGCATCAATCCCAGTACCAACAGCACCAGGAGTGGGGCTGCGATCTGAGAGATAGGAATGCTCGAAAGAGCGTTTGCTACCAGTGCGCGCATAAGTAGAGATTAAACGAAAATTTCATACTGCCCGTTAGCCTGAGCATGGAGAAGTTAAAGTCTAGTTTCCAGCCCTTGAAAGGCATCCCTACTTTAGAGGGGGTGTGGTTTTTTGGGCGCGGTGCTGAAAGCCTCGAAGATGCCGAAGGCCTCGATCTTGCACGGGCGGGCGGCTCAGCCACTGGACTTTTCGACGGGTCAACAAAAAGTCAGGCAATCGCTAATCATTTTTCTAAATGTCTCCGTAAGCAGGGTATGAGCCTGAATCAACCCACCAAAAGAAAACCCGCAAACGCTTTGGCGAGCGCTGCGGGTGTTACGAGACAAGCCGCCTTGGCAGAGGCAGCGAAAATCTCATCAAGCCTTTTGGTTAACCAACATGCTGGAAAGATAATCAATCGTTCGGGCCAGTCTGAGCGCTTCCTCTCCAGGAATCTGGCGCACAATCTCGCTCGATTGCGGGTCGACAACACGAATCACAGCCTTCCCGCTCGACGAATCAACAAAAATATTCAAATCACGACTCATGGACGATACGAAGCTTTGAATCTTGTTGGCGGCAGCTTCGACCGTCTCTCGACTTACTTCGGCGGTTTCTTGGACACTCGGAGCGTTAACCGTACGCGCCGCGGTGATCTGCTGAGCAACCGCCTCGGCTTGGCCAGAGCGGGGTTGCGGATTCGCAACTACGTTCAGCGCAACCCGGTTTCCTGCGCTCGCTATGCTTGGCATGGCTGCGCTGACAGAAGCAGTGCTACTCATGGCAATCTCCCCATTGAATGCTTAGGAAAAAATCTCCCTAAATCACTTCAAGAGTGCCAAGACAACGTTGGGTTGGGCATTGGCCTGGGACAACATTGCAGTAGCAGCCTGTTGAAGAATCTGGGTCTTGGTCAACTGGGCAGTCTCGTTAGCGTAGTCGGTGTCGAGAACACGGCTACGAGCAGAGCTGAGGTTTTCATACAAAGCGCTCAAGTTGGCAAGGTTGTGGCCGAGGCGGTTAACCTGCGAACCGTAGGCAGCACGCTGCGTAGCAACCTCATCAATGGCGCTGTCGATGTCGGCAGCCAGATCGGTGAAGTCGCCCGGGGTGGACTTAACACCAGCACCGTCAGAGGTGATGTAGGCTTCATCGGTGTCGCCAAGCAGCGTCACGAGGCTCGAGAAGAGGGTGGTATCGGTCGTGATGTCAACAGTCTCGACATCGATCGTGTCGGTTGTTTCAGCGCCGGTCTGGAAGCTGAGGCTCGCACCGTTAGCCAGGAGGTTAACGCCGTTGAAGGTTGTGCGCGAAGCGATAGCATCGATTTCGTTACGAAGGCCGCCCATTTCAACAGAGATGAATCGCAGCTGTGTAGCGGACAGAGCACCGTTAGCGCCTTGAGTAGCGAGTTCTTTGAAGCGCTGGAGCATGGTAGAAATTTCAGTCAATGCGCCTTCTGCAGTTTGAAGAACGCCGATTGCGTCGTTTGCGTTGCGCATGGCCATCGAGGTGGAATTCACGCTGGCAGTCAAAGCCTGGGAAATACCCATACCAGCTGCATCGTCCTGGGCGCGGTTAATACGCATGCCACTCGACAAACGCTCAAAAGAGGTAGCGAGTCTGGACTGCGCTGTGCTCAGGTAGCGCTGAGCAGAAATAGAAGCCATGTTGGTGTTGATTACTGATGCCATTTTGGTATCTCCGTTGAACTTGGGTCGGTAGGCGAATGCCCTCTGTACTGGGTAACGGTTAGTTCTGCAGAAATGTTTAGTGCATGCGGGAAGTTTTTTATGGGTTGCGGCTTCAATTTTTGTAAGTCGTTGAATTTTTTACGGTAATTTTTTTAAAGTTTCATCGTCAGGAGTATAGTCATGGCAAATCCTTCATCTGTTCTGAATACCAATATCGCCTCGCTGATTGCCCAGCGTAATTTGGCAGGGGCTCAGAACAGCTTGGCGGTATCGGTTGAGCGTCTATCTTCTGGACTGCGGATTAACCGCGCCAAGGACGACGCGGCGGGTATGGCGGTTGCAAGTGTTATTCAGTCCCAGATCAAGATCGCAGGGACCGCTCATCGCAACATCAACGACGCCATGTCGATGATTCAGACGGCTGAAGGTGCGTTGCAGGAAGCAACCACGATGCTGACTCGTATCAAAGAGCTTGCAACTCAGGGCGCCA
>Ga0194133_10006026_pt1 | contig 15142 bp, 21 predicted proteins | sample TA2KigOf40mmetaG_FD_155448 | JGI IMG/M metagenome (GOLD analysis project Ga0194133, IMG submission 155448) | Freshwater microbial communities from Lake Tanganyika, Tanzania - TA2015055 Kigoma Offshore 40m | ecosystem: Environmental > Aquatic > Freshwater > Lake | place: Tanzania: Lake...
GGCGGAAATTAAAATTTTTTCTTCTGCCGCATTGCCCCTGTTAATTACAATTACGAAAGGTAGAGAGCCAGAGGGAAATGTGGAACCATCTACAACAGCAATAGAGCCGGCAGCATTATTGATATTAGCAGACAACGTTGTTCTTAACACACCGCCACTAAACTCTTGTCTTTTCATAGGCTCTCCTTAGTCAATGGTGATATCAAGATCGCCTGTGGCAATTCTTAGTGTATCCCCTGCATCTGTTGTTTTATTTGTTGTGAGAGTTCCCCACAGTAAAAGATTACCGGCTGAAGCCGCATCGTGAACACCAATTGCCACAACAGTAACGGCAGGCATTCCTGTAAAATCTATATTTGCACTGTTTGATGTTGCGCCGCTTGCAGCTGCAGTAAACGCGGCAGACTGGCGAGCATATGAACCACCGCTAATTTCTGTGCCGCCGCCTGCATCTGTTGGAGAAACGCTATAAAGACCAATGTAGACAGCTGCTGGCATTGTAAATGCCGTTGTGCCAAGAAAATGATCAAGTAATTTATTTTCAAGATAATTAGAAAGATTACCAGCCATTGTTTATGCCTCCAAATTATTATAGTAGAATTCTTTTTCTTCGTCACTAGGTAATCTAAAGTTAGGAAGCTTAAGTAACCACAGCGCCTCTTCCGAATCAAGTTCAGCCATTCTATTATCTTCTTTGCTAAATCTTAAACCGGAAGCTGTTTGGTATGCAACACCGCTTTCAAAATAAATTAAAAGTTTTCCATTTTTAACAACCGGCTCTGCAGGTTTTTCAACTTTTTTAATTTTTTTCTTTTTTTGTGTTGAAAGAACATCTTCCGATGTAATAACATTGTTTTCGTTTTCGCTCATACACCAATCCTATCATGTATTAATGAATAAATCAATCGTATCCTATGGATAGTTTTATTCCGTATGCTAACAAGGCGGGGAGAATGTTTCTCTCCCCGCCGAGTTAACCGTTATACCACTATTAGAGTGTGCGTAGTTTAACGTTCTTGGCAAAGACCACTGAAGAAAGTTCTTCAATTTGGCATCCAAGCCGCATAAATTGCGTGTACTCAATTGTGTCTGTCTTTGGCTGGAACTGACGGTACACTGTGATATCTCTGTGCAGACCCACAATCTTATTATTGGGGAATGACAGTTCAATATAACCGTGAGAGCCGCTAGCGCCAGAATAGTCACCAGCAACATTCTGCGGGTGGAGTGGAATTTCCACTAGCGGAATGCCATATGGCGCAAGACCTGTTGCACCAGGACCACCGTTTGCACGGACTGAACCCTGGAAGAACGCTTGCTCACCAAATGTTGAGCCGGGAGCCGGAGCGCCTGCTGTTGCAGCAGTTGCAGAGTTTGGACTCTGCAAGCTAAATGCAACATCCTGAACCAAGCCGGGACCAGAATAGAATCTCAACTCGTTACGCTTCTGCAAATACTTTGTCGGCATATTGCGCAAAATTCTGTCAAATGTTGCACGGCTAATATTGTTACCGCCTTCATCGACAACTGTTGCCCCAGCGAGAGTCAACTTGGTGAAACCATCGAGTGCCTTCAGCAAATTATTGCCCGAAGCCGTGTTGCCATTGATCAACAAATCATCCAAGTCATTGGCTGTCTGACGAGCCATAACTTGAGCAATGTGATCTTCTAGCGAAGCACCCTCGATATTATCCTCAAGAGCCTCTGTGCTCAGCGCCCAGTCGAGACGCAGCTTAACAGTAGAAATTGAGACTTTCGTAAACGTAACAGCTGAGTTAGAGCCATCATTTGTTGCTTCAGTTGCCTTACGCATCAATTGAGTGCCAACATTCAACTTGTCAATTTCCATTTGCGGAGTGCGCATGCGCACAATTCTCGCGTTCTTCATCAGAACGGACTGATCCACGACATAATCTAAAAATCGGTTGGACTGCTCAGGCTTGAGTATGCCACCGCTTGCATTGCTGACGACGCTCGTAGTAACTTCGCCAGCTTTAGCAAGAATTTCTTCTTGTGTTGCCATAGTAATTATTCCTCCTTAACTTATGACTTATAGCCCAAGGAGCTAATTAATCCTTGTGGCAAGTAAACATTGTTCCAAAATGGCATCTCTGGCTGAGACTTAATTAACTCTTCAGCCTGCTCGTCCTCTTCCGGATCAACACTCTTCTTTACAGCACCAGCTTGAGCGAATTCTTCAACTTTAGCTGTTTGCTCTGCAAGAGCCTTCTCTGTTGCTTCCAACTTTTGAGAAACCTCTTCTTTTTGAGAATCAAAACCCTTTGCAACCTCATCAATCTTAGCCGCAACATTTGCTTCAACTTCAGCCTTAAACGAAGTAGCAAAGTCACTAAGCTTTTGATCGATGACGGAGCCGAGAGCTTCTTTTAATACCTCAATATCCATTTCTTCCTCCATCTGATCATTTTTCACTTCGGCTTCAATTGAAGCTTCCGCTTGCTCACTTTTATCAAGTGAATCATCCCCTGGCTGATCTGTAAGCCAAGAAATAAACTTTTTTACCAATGACAACTTTTCGGATTCTTTGTCAATAGTATTATCCATAGGTATCACTATACCATAATTTTCATCATTAAGCAACGAATCCTTATCAATCATATCAGCCTCCCTTGTTTCTGGTAGTTCGTTATAAACACTGTCCAGCAGAAAGTCCAGAAGTTCTTGATTATTGTATTCTAAAGTTTCTGTTTCAATTTCAAGAAGAAAATCTACAAGCGCCTCTTCTGCTTCAATTTGATCTGTGTCGACTCCTTTATTTGCCTTCTTTTTAGAATTTTCATATCTTTGAAGCAAGCGCCTTCCTTTTGCCGCAAGCCTTGCTGCGGCTGCTGCATTAGACGGTACTGGCTCGCCCCAGGCGGCAGCAGAAAGCGCCAAACGAGTTGGTTCACCATTTGGCTTTTTCATTGGACCAGATGGGTTTGTAAAAAATCTTGTTAAGAATGAACCTTTTCTGCGCATTTTTTCTGGAGTATCTGCTGCGCCTTTAACTCCTGGCTTAAGATTTGCACCTTCCTTTTGTTTAAAGTGCCTGCGACCTGCGGCAGTCAGCCCACCCTTTGGGTCTTTAATTGGTTGTTTCTTTTCGACATCATCTCCGCCGAGAACGTAATCAAGTGCGCCATCATCAGCTTTCTTAATTAGATCAATAACAGCAACTGCATTTGCGGGGTTATCAACAAGGCTTAATTCACCAAGATCATATTGTTTAATTACATGAACCGGTTTTCCGTTATGAACTTTATTTTGCATCATTTCTTTCCTAATAATTTTTCCACCAATTGAAAACGCACGCAATGTTCCATCAAGTACTTTTTGCCACGTATTTTCTGCGCCTTTAGAAATATATGCCTCTACTTGAATTGCATTATATTCTTCCCCGTCAGCCCCGCGTATTTTAATTGGTTTATGACTAATCGCCTTACCAACCGCAATTGGAGCATGCATTTCACGAATATTCCCTTGCCAGCTTTTAAAAGCAGTAAGTGATGCATCAAAATCAACAACGTCACCAACTTTATCAATATTATCGGCGGTCGCAATACCAGAAATAATTCTCTGTTCTTTCTTGACCATATCGATTGGGAAAGATAAGTTAAAGTCAGTCATAGTCCAATTTTAGTTTAATAAACAATCTATTATACAGCAAATCAGCCAACTGCAAAGACCGCAATGGTTACACCTGCTGTTATAACTTGAAATTGGGTGTAGTCGCCCTCAACCTTAACATAGTTCTTATTTGCTGGAATTACAACTTGGTGTGGACCACCGTTAAGTTTAATTGTTGCATTTGTAGAAGCATGTGTGTTTAGAAAGTTAATACTTGTTGTATGACCAGTAAGGGTTACAACATTTGCTGTGCTATCAACACCCGTACTGGAATAAACAATGCCCATTCCATTACTCATTCTGCACCTCCTGAATTATCTTGATTTTGCCCGCGTTCAGCTTGGTCCCCAAACTGCCTTGGATCTGTGGATTGTCCCTCAGAATCTGCTCTAGATTTCCTAGGAGCAATTGTATCATTATTAGAATTACCAAGCGGAGCCCCCGGACCATCCTTTTCCTTTTTTGTCGGGAAAGGCAGCGGTATATCGCCATCAGACCTTTCTGGCAAGCCCAGTGTGGACCGAACCTCATTCGGTGTAATAACTTCTGTTCTAAGATATCTGTCATTAATTCTAGATTGAATATCTTCATCTACAAGATCTATACTTCTAAATTTAATAGTGAATAAATCAGTAAACTCCGCCATGACTCTATTAAGTCTTTTTTCAATTACAGATTGGTCTGGGGCAACAACCTGCATTTTAAATGTTTTATCTGCATCTCGAGAAACAGCAAGATTTGCATTATCATAAACTCCAACCTTTGGAGCGGGAACTCTATTGGCAACTAAAATTTCATCTCTATTTGATTTACGATATTTATCAAATGATGCATCTTGTATTCCCGCTTCTAATTTTTCAAATTTAATATCACTATCAGCACCAATTGAGGCAGGGATTGGAATAACAAGAGTACCGTGATTTCTACCCTTAACTTCTTTTCTAAAATAATTAATTAATTCTTGCTTTGATTTATTACTAAGTTTTGCACCTTTAAGAATTATGGCATACCGAGGAATAGCTTTATTCTCAAAATAATCAATATTATATTCTTTTGCAAATTTATCGCCCACAATTGCAGCGGCAGCAGACACTGCAGAAGGAATACCGTAGTACGTATTTTTAGGAGAGTAAATCTTAAAATGAATAATTTCATTTGGTCTTGAATCAGCGTTGATTGGATCCGGCGTTTCTTTATCGTTGTAGTTTCTAAAGAAGACTGCCGAGATTTTATTACTTTTTGCGATTTGGACGAAGCCATCTCTTTTTCTCCTTACTCTCACAAGTGTTCCTGGAATATGACCCATATATCCAATTTGACCAGAATTATTTCTGCCAATCTCTAAATAGCCATTACCAATTGTTAAAACATCTTGCCAAACTTTAATCATTGTTTCAATAAAAGTTTCTTCAATATTTATATTTTCAAATATTTCTTCTAGTCTTTCTTTTTCATCTTGCAATTCTTTTCTAACTCTATACAATTTTTCTTCACTATCAGATACCTTTTCTATTTTTCTTCTTGCCTTGAGTGTTTCTGAAAATTGAAAACCAAGACCAACTGTATTCATTACTCTAGCGGTAACTGATGCATTATGAATTGCACTAGAATCAAATAAGTCAGATAAATTATTTAAATCGTAGGGCGGATTAACTATATCATAAAGTGAATATCCATCAAGTGTCTCTGGATCAATATATTTACTTTTGGTTCCGTCTTCACCAACAAATTTTTTAGAAAGTTTATTCAATTTTCTTTTCATTTTTGGAGATAATGAATTATAAGATATTTTTAAAAATGGATCTTCGGTTTCAACTGTTGGTTCAAAAGAAAAATAGTTAAGATCTTCTATTTCTTCATTAACAATATTTGTTTCATCTATGTGTATCATTTTATTTTCCATACTACCTCTTTAAATTATCAAAAGTGTCTTCATAAGGATCCGGCACTAAACCATTTTGAAATCTCTCAATTTGGTCTTCTCTTTCACTATCACTAACTTTTCTTGCACCATGTATCCATGCTATCTCACCCTCATCGCTTCCGGTCCAATATTTTGCTGCTTCCGTTACTTTTCTTTCAATCTCCTTGTCATTAACAAAACCCTCTGCGGACAAGATATTGCCATCGTCTGATAGTGGTTTCCCATCTGGCATAATCCAAATGCAGACCCCGTAGGTTCTTGGCGGAACCCAGAGACGACTGTTTTTAATCAAATTATCACTCATTGAAACCATTGTACACTATTTTTATTAAAAAAAGAACAAAAATGAAGAATTAAGGTACAGCTTTTTCTATTTTTTATTTAAATATGTATGTAGATGGTTCATTTTATAGGACAAGACCCGGTTGAACATTCATCAAAGTTGATTTCATGATTGCCAGCATTTTGTTGCAATGGTATTGCAAAATTGATTTTATTGATAACTTTAGTATATTCTTCTTCCGATATTTCTTCATATGGTGGAAGTGGAAAATTGTGATCACTGTGCAGAAGAAAGGAAACAGATTTTACAGAGTTATCATAATTGCTTTCCAGCCATTTTTTGATTTCATTCAATTCTTCTTTTTTATAATATACAGTTACAGAAACAGCATTATCCGCCCAAATTGTTTGCATCTTTCTAACCCACTCAAGTTGTTGAATTGCTGTCATTTCATTTGCTAATATAGAACCATCTGGTGATTTACAGGGAAACTCTACAACATATCTAGTGTGATCTTCTCTTCCATCTAGCCCAACATCCCAAATTACCTTATAACCACGTTTTCTACATGCATCAACAAGTGGGTCCGATGCACCAAAACGAACTCTTCTTATGTAGTATTTTGCAAATGAAGGATGAATACCGGGAGTCACGCCAGGTAATAGAGACAATGTTCCAGATGGCTGTACCGTTGTCAATCTAATTGACGGATTCCATCCTTTTTGCTTACTATACTGTTTATCGAATTTTTTTAGATTTTCATATGTTTCTGACAACCAAGAGATTTTTTCTTCATTGCATTGAAGTATCCCAGTAATAGATTGCCCAAGTCTTGCATTTTTGTGTACAATTTTATTTGTCTTTTCATATGGATAAGATAAACGAGTAACTTGTTTTTGAATTTTATATAATAAAATAGATATTTCTTTTAGTTGTTGAAGTGAAGTAACGTTTGGTAGAAAAATTGTAGATAAGTTGCAAGATTCACCATCTGCCAGTCCAATTTCCGCACATGGATTAAATCCTTCTATTGAGTTGTCTTGAGAAACCTCACCAAGCCTGCCAACTGTTTTTGCAAGTTTTCTGTTAACAAGACCATACGGCTCACCGGATCCATCATAGCCCTTCCAAAGTTCTGCTAAAATTTCTTCATAGGAATCTGCATAGATAGAGTTATTGCTGTTTGCTCGCCAAGCAGGAACCGAACCAGAAGCCCAATTTTTTGCACGAAGAAATAAAATATCATCTGGATCTCCAATTGCAATTTGTGCAGAGCGCCGAGACGAGCCTGACACCACCACTCTACCAATAATATTGCAGATATCAAGGACATCAATAGAACGAAGTTTTTTATTAGATCTATTATTTAATACTGTGCAGATATCATTAATTCCATCCACAAGCGCCCCAGAGCCAGAGGCAGTACCTCCAAATGTTTTTAACGGAGAGCCGAACTCACGAATAAGAATTGTTGAATATGTAAAACTTTTACCGGTAATAAAATATGATTCAAGAACTTTGTGCAATAGCTCTCGCCATCCTTGACGAGAATCTGGAACAATAAAATCTGCATCATTGCTTTTTTCTGCAGTAACGTAACCAACTTCTTTAACTTTCGGTAAATCATGAATCTTGGATCTTTCAACAGAAAAACCCACTCCGCCTCCAAGCATTAGATAATCAAAAATTAATTCAAAATCTTCAATTTTTTCAACATTAGTAAAAAAACAATTGTTCAAAGAAGTTCCAGAAAATTTTGAAACAAGTGGAGTACCAAGCTGCCATAGCGCCCTTCCTGCAACGGTGCATTTAAGATTAAACATATGATCAAAAAGGCTTTCCGCCTCTTCTTGTGTAAAATCTACACCAATTTCCATTGCCCCATCAATAATTCTTTTTATGGTTTCAACCCAAGTTTCTGTCCTGTCAGTGCCTTCAATTTTTCTGCTATAGGTTCGCAGATAAACAACTTCACCCATCCCGCCAAAACCCCACGGTGGTGTCATATTTGTATATTTTGACAAAAAGGTAGACGACAATAGAGACATTTTATACCTCCTAAAATGGAATTGTTAATATTATCTTATTAGTTTAAAGTGAGCAATAGAAAATACTAAGGTCTATATCAATTGTTCATAGTATCTGATGCGTTCAATTATCTTATCAGCAACCGACAGCCACGATTGTTCTGCGTGCAGTATTTTTGCAGATTTTATTGTATATTTTTTAAACTCATCATATTCACTAACAACAGATTCCATCAATTCAATTAATTGATCTAAATTGGGTGATGCCCACATGCCGGTGTCATCTTCAAACTGTTTATTGTTCCAATCTGCTACGACAAGTTCCGCATCTAAGGGAATTGAATAGTGTGCAAATTCTTTACAACCAGTTTCATTTGTAACAATTGTTGGCATACCTGTGCATATTGCTTCAAATGGTATCATGCCAAATCCTTCACCCATTGTTGGATAAACCATACAATGACAAGAGTGATAAAGTTTTACAAGATCTTCCAATGGCAACGATCCTGGTATACCAACAATTTGTGGATGCATTGTTGCAGGAACAAGTTTGCCATTTAAATAAATTTCTGCAAAACAGAAATTACTGTATTTTAAATACAATTTGTATTCTGTTGAACCTTCATATAGTTCTAAGAAAGCATCTACCACCATTTGTGCATTTTTGCGTTTTGAATCACCACCAACATGTAAAAAATTAAATGTTTCTGTTATTTCTCTATCTACAATAAAAAAATCTTTAGATATACCATGAGGTATTACATGTATATTATGATGAACATTATGCTTTTCATATATTTCTTTTACAAAATTTGATGTAGCCCATATTTCATCACATTGCTGCATATGTTGAGCCCACCCTTTTGGTATCTTTGTTGACTCCCAAGGGGTATATCCAACTTTATAAGAATTTTGATATTGATAGTAATAAGGCAAACAAAAATTCACATGATAAGGAATGTCATTTCTATTATAAAAAACCGCTACATCTTTTTCTTTTAGAGCGTTAATAGTTGCTATAGCCGCAACAGAGTAACCTGGGCTATACCAAGAAGCTCCTACGAGGTCGATCGAGCTTGGGGTGAACCAACTAATTTTTCTCATGTGAAATTACTTTCTAGGTTTTTTGACTTTTGTAATTTTTGCTGGCGGCTCAATTTGATCATCCAAATTAAAGCATTTTACACCATTATTTACAAATTTTTTAGCATCTTCCTCAGAGATTTCACAAGTCACAGGCATCAGGCTAAACATGCACTTTGATGCCGCAATCCAGCATTCATTTGCATGAACTATAGAAATAAATCCGGTATCAACTATTGCAGCTGCGCTATAGTCGTCAGACTCAACTATACCTATGATTTTCATATACGGAGTATACCACCATTTCGGTTATCAGGGTATTCCTAGTATGCTAAGTATATAAGTGTACTAATTGTATATAAGTATACTTAGACTGCTTCGCATGCCCGCATGCGTAGCATAGCACACTTTTCACGCGGAATTTGTTTTGAAAAAAATATTTTTGAAAAACCGTATTCGCCCGTTTTTGATGTATACTTGTCTCATGGTAAATTTATTAGTATATCTGGCTTATACAGCTTTAAACGGTTTTTTGCTTAAAACAGCGATTGATTGGGGATGGAATCATGACATTGGATGGGGAGCGTCCCTAATACTCTCTTTTCTAGTAAGTAGTTTTGTTGTCTTGCACAGGAGAGATGCAAATAAAAAATAATGTATCCACCAGATACAATTAACTATTCTTATTTGCACAATAAAAAAGTTTTATTATTAAGTGATACAGCAAATCCTTATTCATATATACTTAATTTTCTAAAAAAATTAGAACAGTCTGATGTTTATATTTATATTTGTCCAGCAACTACTTCTAGATTTGTAAGACTATGGATTAAATTTACTATTAATAAATCTGCCAATATTATTAAAGATAAACACTATAAAATGTTTTTTACAAATGAAATTAATAATTATGAAGTTTGTATGATATTTGGTAAAACAAAAAATCCCGACAGAAGCCTTCTTGGAAAAGTTTTAAGAAATATGTTATTATCTTATCAGAATATTACAGTAGTTACCGAAAGCGGGATAGATTGTGATGAGAATCATACCATATGATGGTGATAAAAATCTAGAAGATATTGAAAGTTTATCTATTATTATAAAAGCAGTACCTTTTGAAAATTCTTATGTTCCAGCTTTTTTTATTCAAAGTCCGGAAGAGGACTACCCAATGTCTTTGGACGAAATGAATTGCCTAATGGATGGAATAGAGATTGCAAGGAAATCAGTCGATCACATTATTGCTTTTATATTACAACATGAAGATGAAAATGATGATGAATAGCAAATATCATGATTTAATAAAACAAGGTCATATCCTTGGCGGAAAAATTAAAGACTTTCCATACCCAGATAAATTTTGCCCCTTTTGCATGACTAAACTTGTTGTTGTTCAAGCAATTCACCTAGATATAGATAAATATCAATTTAAAGCTCTATACTTAGATCCCAATCCAGACTGTCCATTGTATAACGATAATATAAGAAAAGCTTATGCAAGAATATATTATTCATCAGATGATGCCTACGCTGCATTTAATGATGTAACCATGCCAGTCTATAGGTGGGAGCAGGAAGATTTGGTTAGCTACTATAAGTAGTGGTACAATGTAACTATCTATGCCAGTTGAATCATGCTCACTCAATGGTAAACCCGGTTTTCGTTATGGAGACAAGGGAAAGTGCTACACGTACACCTCGGGAGACAAATCTTCTATGGAGGCAGCTCGAGAAAAAGCAAACAATCAAGGTATTGCTATGAGAGCAGCTGGTTACATGGAAAAAGAAAATGTTGTTGCTACAAACTCAATGGGATCTGGAATTAAAAATCCACAACAAGGGTATTTGAAACCAAAAAAGAAAAAAAAGAAAACCCCTGCCGCTGAAGCCTTAGAAAAAAATTTAAAAGAATGGTTTAGAGAAAGATGGGTTGATATTTCGAGACCCAAAAAGGGCGGCGGCTACGAACAGTGTGGAAGAAGAGACGCTAGTACTGGAAAATATCCCAAATGTGTACCAGCATCAAGAGCCGCTCGCATGTCAGAATCACAACGGAGGTCTGCAGTGCAAAGAAAACGCAGGGCTGAATCAACGCAGCAAAGAAAAGATAAAAAACCAATTAATGTTCCAACTGAAAAAATGGAAAAAAGAAATGTTCCAACTAATCCATCTTTATACGCTCGAGTTAAAGCAGCAGCAAAAGCTAAATTTGATGTTTATCCATCAGCCTATGCAAATGCTTGGTTAGTTAGAGAATATAAAAGACGAGGCGGCGGTTATAGGGTTGTTTCCAAGGGCTTAATCGATGTTAATAAAATTGCAGACGACTTAGACCAACAAGAAGCCTTACTTGCAGAAATGCTTATAGCTCTAACCAAGAAATATGGTAAGTTTGATGAAGATGGAATTGGGGTTTGGGCTGGATATGAGTCGCCGGTAGAAAACGATGTTGCCGATATTGGCGTAAAGTGTGCAAATTGTGTATTATATGAGGGGGGCTCTGTCTGTAAAATCATAGACAAGGCAGTGCAGCCCGAAGGTAAGTGCAGATTTGCTATAATACCTGATGGGGTTGTTACAGATAACGATCTCGAAGATAACGAGGAGGATAAATAATGAAATTTGTTAATATTCCTGTTGACAATGCAGAAAAAATGGTCGAGCAACATAAATTTCTTTTAAAAGAGGCACTTCGTGCTGCTGCGTATCATCAAGAGCAGGTTGATGTTCTTTCTAAAGCTGTAAAAGATGTTACTTTTATGCTTACAGAAACAAAACAATCTCTTCCTGGTACAGACACTGGTTCAACTGGAGAGCCAGCATCATCCGCTCCAGCTCCAACGCCATTTCAAAATGATGGTGAAGTAGAGACGGTAAAGAAGGATTTAGTTGAAACTCTTAAGCAACATGAAAACAAACATGGCAAGTTTGATATTGATGTTGAGACTATTGCCGATTTTTTAATGGCTAAGTAATGGAAGCCGTTGTTGTCGCTATAGTTACTGCGGTTGGTGGTTTGCTAGCTGTTCTTGTCCAAAAGGGCAGGGGTGAGAATAAAGATGATCACAATAAGGTAATGGAAAAACTTATTGATCTTCACAAAGATGTTCATCATGTTGAAGTTAAAATAGACCATGTTGAAGATAAACTTGATTCTCACTTGTTGGATCATACAAAAGTAAAAACAAAAAAGAAGTAATTTTTAAACACTCCGCTCTTGGCTGTAAATATTCTTAATCGTTATTTACAGTGCGTGAGCGGGGTGTTTTTTTATTTTTAAATTGTTTCGGTATTTAAAAATTCCATCGTAAAAATGTGCTACGATATCTTCCATGACCGAAGAAAATCAAAAATTACAAGAAGAAGAAAGCCAATACAAAATTCCATTTACTGAGCTAGAGAAAATCTACGATGTATTTATGGCAAAACTAGATCTTTCTATTCCGGAAATGGAAAGAACTGGTAGCTCAGTGTTTTATGGATATCACAAAAACTGGGCTTTGCCAAAAATTGTTACTTATTATAATCTAAATACAAATCTTGCATCGCAGGCTTGGTCTACGTTTGGATTTAAACAGAAAGGGGGTGTGAAAGTGAATAAAACTCGTTCAAAGAAAGAAGTTATTACCGCCTATCTAAAACAAAATGTTGGACAGATTATTACTCCAGCAAAAGTTTCAGAAGATGTGCAAATATCTTTGCCAACATTCTATAACTTCTATAATGCTAATAGGCACTTCTTTAAGAAAACAGGTCGAGGACAATTTGAAATCCTTAACCCGGAAGTTGAAAGATCTAAAGAGGTCTAAAATGTTGCTCCCAGGTGTTGTGTTTGACGGTAATTCAACTCTTCCTATTTACAAAACCAAAAATACTTCTACCTGGGAGCACGCCGCCGCAAACTCTGCAAACTATATTTCAAAAATGTATAATTTTTATCTAAATTATCCTTTTAATAAACATTTAACTTGTATTCAAAATAATAAACCAGAAATTGATAACTTAAGAACAATTATTGATCTTTATATTAAATCTGATTTATACCTTGATAAGGTTACAATAGATGATAAAAGAGATTTACATATGCATCAAGAATTATGGGTTGCAATATCATTTAATGCAATTAAAGCAATTAAAACATATTTTAATACAAATATTGATATGAATCATGTGCTTGATACAGTTATTAAAAAACAAAAAGATTATGGTCATAATAACATTGCAATGTTTGCAATTACAGGGTTGGTAATTAGAATTCATGACAAAATTGCAAGAGCAGAAAATATTTTACAAAAAGAAAATATGGAAAATGCAGTTCCGGGTGAAAGCATTCAAGATACTTTTTTGGATATGATTGGGTATTCTATTATTGCACTAATGTGGTTAGAGGGAACATTTATGCTCCCACTACAGGAAAAATATGAAAAAACCAATACATAAACATTTGTTGCTCAGAGGTCACTGTCACAAGCCACCAGTTGATAGTGAAATAACACATTACTGGTTAAAATCTCTTGTTGATAAAATTAATATGAAAATTATTAAAGGACCCTTTGTTTCTTATGTAACAGAACCCGGCAATCGTGGCACAACTGCTGTTGTTATGATTGAAACATCACATATTGCATTTCATATTTGGGATGAAACAAATCCGGCACTTATTCAATTTGATTTATATACATGTTCAGAATTAAATGTTTCAATTGTGTTAAGTGAAATTCAAAAATTTTTTGATATGATTGAATACCAGTACATGGTATTTGACAGACAAGATGGTTTTAAATTAATTGAAGGAATTTACTAATGACACAAAAAATTGCTCACATTGAACCTTGGATTAATTCATACGTTCAAATCGTAAAAAGAAAAATGAATCTTATTGAATGGAAAATTGATTTAGCAAAAAAACCATGCCCGAGCGATTCGCTTGGTGAGTGCGATATTGTCTACGGTCAACATATTGCTACGATATCTTTAAATAAAAATTATAAAAAAGATAAACCGGAGATATTGAGAAACACAATTGTTCATGAACTACTTCATTGCTATCTTGCTCCAGTAACAGAAGCAACAACTCAGGTTATGGAGCCATTTGAAGAAGATATTCACGGTAGAAAGATTATTCAAGCTACAACTAATGCAATGGAATATCAAATTGAAAGAGTAATTGATCGACTATCAGAAATTATTTCCCCATCAATGCCATTGCCAAAGATGCCAAATAAAAAGAGTAAAATAAAAAAGAAAAAATCTGCCCGATTAGCTCAGAGGTAGAGCTCTCGCCTTGTAAGCGAGTGGTCGTAGGTTCAAGTCCTACATCGGGCTCAAAGGAGAATTATGTTTATTCCAGACAATATGCTTGGTCATATTAAAAAAATTTTTGCTGGCGAGTACGAGGTTCCCTTTAACAGTCCCAACCCTGTAATTTTTGATGTTGGTGCAAATATTGGTGGCTTCACGCGATGGGCTAATGCCCGATGGGCAAATAGCGAAATTGTTTGTTTTGAACCAGTTAAATCAAATTTTGAAATGCTTCAAAAAAATACATCTGATATAAAAAATATACAATTGTTTAATGTTGGGATTGGATCAAGCGATAGAAAACAGAAAATTTATTACGGTAGAAATAACATTGGTGAAGCAAGTTTATTCAAGGGTAATCAACAAATTGACGATGGTGAAGATGTTGATATAATAACAGCAGCTTCGCTACCAGCCTGTCATGTTATGAAAATAGACACTGAGGGCTCGGAGATTGAAATTCTTGAAACATATCAACATAACCCAGCTGTGTATCTTATTGAATACCATTCAGAAGAAAATCGTTTGAAAATTGATAATTATTTACGTGGAGAATATATCCTTATGGGCTCCCATACCGATAGACCAAATTATGGAATTGTAAAATATGCACTTAAAAAATTAATTTCTGGTATACTTTAGTTATGTACGAATATCGGGTAAAAAAACTTTATAAAGTTGTAGATGGCGATACTATTGATGTCGATATTGATTTGGGATTTAATATCTCGTTCTTCCAGAGAGTTCGCCTTGCGGGTATTGATACTCCAGAGTCAAGAACCAAAGATCTTCTTGAAAAGAAATTGGGTCTTGAGGTAAAAGAGAAATTAACAGAGCTTTTAAAAAATGCTACCAATATTGTTATTAAAACAGAAAAGCCAGACTCAACCGAAA
>Ga0194133_10006028_pt1 | contig 15142 bp, 8 predicted proteins | sample TA2KigOf40mmetaG_FD_155448 | JGI IMG/M metagenome (GOLD analysis project Ga0194133, IMG submission 155448) | Freshwater microbial communities from Lake Tanganyika, Tanzania - TA2015055 Kigoma Offshore 40m | ecosystem: Environmental > Aquatic > Freshwater > Lake | place: Tanzania: Lake Tanganyika...
AAAAATGGTAAGTGTCAGATACTTTTGAAAAGGTGATTGGATTCAAATTGTGCCTTGCAAAAAGGTTTTGAATGCATTGTTTTTATGAAATGGATTTTTTAGAATAATCCATCCATGCAAAAAAAAAGGTTCAAGTTGATTTGCCTTTTTCCCTCTTCAGGAAAAAAAAGCTTCTGTGTAAATGAAAGGTCTCTGTGTTGTTGAAACAAGACCTTTCTAAAGGCCAAAAATAACAAACGTATTTCAAGGGTTTCTTGTTACTGAACTGAGAGAATATAGAAAAAAAGGCCATTTACATTTTTTACTCTCTTCAACTTATGCCTGGCAAAAACGTTCATGCAACTTTAGATAATTTTTGTTTAAATGTACATGTTTTAGGAAGGTGTTTTCATTTTATTTATTTATTTAAATCATCACTTAATTTATCAAAGTAAAAGAAACTGATTACAAAAAGTTGAATATGGAAATATTTATATAATATAGAAATATTTTTCTCCAGATCAAAAGGGACAAAAACTTATGGTCTTCCTTGGATGGTTATCATTCAATATTTTTTGGATCCAAAGCTTGAATGGATTTTCAACTACTGGGGCACAGCAACCCTAAACCTGCAACTTTTAGGCTGATCTTTGAATTGGTGCTCATTTACAGATTTTTAATAATTCAAAATAATTACATTAAATCTAAGATTACATTCACTCTATTTTATAAGTTCTAATCCAAACACAAAGTGGAAGGAAAGTTAACCCAAGTTAAAAAAAAATGTTTGTCTCTGCTTTTTACAAGACCTTTTTTCAAATTCAGTTTATAGATGTGAAAGTAAATCCCTTGTTACTTTTTGCTTGAAACTAAATTCTTGTTGTTGGATAACAAAGAAAAGCAAGCAACACATCTCAAAACTTTTTGGCCTCTAAAAACTCGTAGCTGTCAATCCCAAAATGTTTAATAATGCACATGCCAAGGTGGAAGAAGAATATGAAATCAGCAGGAGTTTGAAGAAAAACAAACTAAAATCCCTTGAAAGCTTGAGGTAAACAATGGTTGTTTGGATAAATGAATCTTCACTTGACTAAAGACAAAAAAATTTGTGCTCCAGATCTTTCACAATATTGACTCAAAAGGAGATATGATCTAGACTTTTATTAGTCAGTTTCTTAGACTGCGTTCTATTTAAATATAAATCAGTGCTATCACATAAATTTCCCAAACTAAAAAAGACGTGGTGAAAAGTATCAAACTTATAAGGAGCAGAACTTAGTGAGAAGGTCAGTGAGACAATAAATTCTCTTTGGTGTGCGATGAACATCGAATTGAGATCAAGATACGGGGACGAAGAGGTGCAAGTAACCTATCAAATGAAACCTGATGTTAATTTATCACCAGGGACCGCTTCTGTTGTGGGCACAGCGGTTGCTGCACCTTGTGTCTCAGAGGCTTGTTGTTGTTGCTGCTGCTGTTTAAGTTGCTGCTGTTGTTGATAAGGTCCTGTTGCCAATGCCATTCTTTGCATTTTGTGAACCATAGTAATTGCTGAAAACAATTTCTGGAAAAGAGGCACCCAATGATGGTGGGATCACAAGACCTTAATTGATCAAACTAAATAATATCCTATGTGATTAACCAACCCTCAGTAAATACAATGACATAGTTTCATCTTGAAATTATCCTCCTTTTTTTAGTTTGAAAATCAGAAGAGAGGAAAGAGGATGAGCTCTTCCCTTGCAAGAGAAACATAATGAGCTGCAAAGTTGTGTGACATGAAAAGAATTTTGTCAATGCATCATCACATACCACCATCACCATCTACACTAAATAAGTAATTCATACTGAAAATAATCTCTGATATTTCTACCTTCCATCGAGATTTTGCAAAATTTTTCTTCAGTTGCTCTGAGACAGTTGCATGGATATTCTTGTCACCCTTGGCTCCAGTGATCCTGAAAGTAGAAGATTTCCCCTTTCACTAAAGAATGTATTTTCAATGAACAGCTGAACCTATCCATCTTAATTACCATTCATGTTCTAATGCTTCAGAACAAGTTAACCTTTTTTCAACGTCGACGCACATAAGAGCTCGAATAAAAGCCTTGGCTTCATCACTGATATCATCCCAATAAGGAGAATCAAATTCAAACTCCCCTAAATAAAAAAGAAATTTACTTGATTACAAAGCAAAAGAAAAACAGCCAACACAGCAAGTAAAATGATTCCTTTTTTTCCTTTCATTCGTTTTTTCCCTATGTATGTTAAAAACAATGCATAGCTAGACTGCCTACAAGTCAATAGAATTTGATGAACAATCATATTTACTTTTATATGGAGGCTCAATTCAGACAAATCCATTACTTTCAATATAGATAATCTTTCAGTGAATGTAAATATGTCCATTGAGACTCCACGTCAAGATCAATCACCTTTTAAAATTTGAGCAAAAAGGTTAGCATCATTTTCATCATAAAAGGGCGGGTAGCCGCACAATAGGATGTAAGAGATGACCCCAATGCTCCACACGTCGACTTCTTTACCATAAGGCTTCTGGGCAAGCACCTCAGGAGCAACATAGCCTGAAAAAAAATGTGAGGGGTAACTGTAAAAATTTCCTCTGTTGAGAAACGAGATAAAGAATGTGTTTGTCCTTTTTGGAAATAAAGCCATCAGGCTAACAAATAGCAAGAATATTGGAAAGACATTCCTCACATGCCAATATTATCAAAGTGACTTTTCTTTCTCTCTGAAAATGATTCTTACAGGATTATAGATGAAAAACTCACACAAGTCAAAGCCAATAAGTTGCACATAAGGGGCTTAAAGGAAAGGACCGTCCGGCTCTAAGCAGGTCACGAATTTCAATATTTTTCTATTTCTCTTGGGCCAAAAATTAAACATTCCATTTAAAGCTATTGTATTTAACAAATCAAATGAATGAATGAATCTGCTGTTCTCAGTGATGACCTTTCCAATCAATTGGAGTTTTAGAGGGATACATCTGTTGTTTAAAGGGAGCGATTGTACCTTGTAAGTAAGTGTGATAATGAGAGATAGCTTGACAAACTGGCTTGAAGTGACTTTGAAGGGAAATGTGAATCAAAAAAAAATATTTTCTTCCAAAAGGTGGAAAAAGATAATATTAATTATAAAGACAAACTCCTCTTGTATATTTTGAACTTTTAAGTTAAAGTGCTAGGATACGATTTGATTGGTCCTTTGCCATTTGTCACTTTCCCAAACAGCAAATATTTTACAATCTCTTTAAGGCCTAATTCTCTGAAAGGCAAAGAAAACATGCCAATAGCTCTTGGGAAGATAAACACTTCAACAACCAAGAAAACTAATTATTTTCTTGTTTCAAGTAAGACTCTGTTTGCTCAATCCACTCAGAGTCACTGTTTTTTGGGCCTGGAAATGACATCTGTTGCAGGTACCTGGCGTCCCACAAGCTGTTGCCATGATGCCAGAATCTTCCATTTTTGATAATCCAAAATCGCTTATCATTATCTTTGAGTCTTCATCAGCACAATGGTATAAAAGATTTTCAGGCTTCAAGTCCCGATGCACCACTCCCATTGAGTGCATGTACCCAACAGCATCCAAGACCTAGGCAAAAGACAATTCGTTAGTTTTTCATTCAAGTCTTACTCGACAATATGGTGCCTGCTTATAATTATATTATTACCCTGACTGGGGGGTACCTTTTTGGAACACAGGGTTACAAAATTGCTGGTATGGTTGAGGATTAAACCTTGTTTCCCAGTCAGGTGCCTATGAAGAATTCCATTTACCTGCTTGATCAAATCTGCAGCATCCTTTTCTGTATAAGAACCTTTTTCTACGATGCGATCAAAAAGTTCACCGCCAGTAACTCTTAAAAGAATAAGTAAAAGAAAAGAGGGTTATAATTTCATCAAGAAAATAATTCAAATGTAAAAGCATTTCAAAGAACACTAAAATCATGTAAATATTGGTCATTCCTTTTCAAGTATTATTTACTTAAAAAGAATCATCCAAGACAATATAGAAAGAACACTCTTTTTCTCACACAACCAAAGTTGGGATTTAAAACTTGGCAATTAAGGTCAGGTTTCATATATCATCAATTAAAAAGTTCAGAAAGAGTGAGTGGTTCATGGGAAAGTAATTTGTCAACCAATAATTTTGGTATCTTTCTAGAGTAGCAAACTATTACTTCTTAAAATCTGCTTCTGTGAGTTTGACTATCAACTTTTAAAGATTCACTCAAAGACTTTATTGAGTAAATCGATACAATAACTTCCTTGCAACTGTGTCACAAAAAAAATTGATTTTTTTTAATCACGAATTTGAAATCTCCATCTTCACTAGAGACCCCACTTTAGTTTCAAGCTGCTTGCTGGAAAAAAGTTTTTATTTTGTACTTCTCAATCAGAGGTCTGGGCTTTCACAATTTAACACCATCTGTTAAACCAGCAATTCTGACAGCGGGTACCTTGTTTATTTTTAGCCATCTGGGGTGAAAGAAGTCTGGGGATTGTACCTCTAATTTTCTTTTATAATCAGTTCCCTTCACCATAGATATTTTGACTACATGGGTGTCTTGTAAAGCCATGAGGGCAGGAGCGAGATGATATAAAAAGAGTGGGAGCCTCCCTGCAAGCAAGGCAGAAAAATTTCAGGGCCCCCTTACCATCACGATTTCACCGGTTAAACCTATTCGCTTGGATTTATATTATTTCATGCAACCTCTACAGATCTTTTTCTGTGAAGAGTGCGCACATTTGTTTTGATTTTTAGTTTTGTGACTTGACATCTAAACAAATTAGGAGAAAATCAACCAATCAGGGTGCCGCTCTTCAAAATCAAAACAAATTGTCAATTCCGCCACAAATAAAAATCAAAACAAATGTCCGCGCTCTTCACAGAAAAAAACCTGTTAATTCTTACAAAAAAAAACTGGAAGTTGCGTGAAAAAAGGTCAATAGTCACAGAATCTGTGAATACTTACAGAAAAAAACATATGTGTATATGCACCTTAAACCTATTTGCTATTGGCAAAAAGTTAGATTTATTTTATAATTAAGGGTGCCTATTGGGCCTAAAAAATTAACCAAAAAATTTTTTTTGTGAATCTATGCCATTACTAGGACCCTGAAATTTCTGTTGTGTACTCACTCTCTCTCTCTATATATACATATATTGCCTCTCTTCAGCACACAAGCACATGTGTGAGTGCTGCAGATCCTGGGTAAAAATGGTGAGAGTGTAAAAACTGAGGCAAATAAAGAAAAAATGAGGTTGGCTGAAGGAGCATATTCCATAGACAAGGAATACATAGACCAAGCACTTATTGAGTGAAAGGCGGAGAATAAATTTCAGCTGTTTCACATAAGGTAAACAAACAAACAAACAACACTGCATATGGGTGCACAAAAACAGTAGTGACAACAGCTGAAAAATCTTCCACAATTCTTACGCTCAGGTGCTCGGTCTATATATAAGATGTCTATGGCATATTCACGTACGTTTTTTTCTAGAGTTATTCACAGAATACTGTGACTATCCATGTCTTTTTCTTGCAACCTCCACAGTTTTTTAGACTGCTTTCACATATTTTTAAGAAAACTCCGCAAATTTTGGAGACATCCTTGACCCTACTATCACTGATTTCAGCTAAATATGTAAAATTTTCCACAAATAATTCAAAGCTCAAATTGTACTGAAAATAACCAACCTTCAGGAATTTGAGATGAATTAATGGTGCTATAGTTAGATTCCTTTCTAAGGACATTATTTTATAAAAGTGTATTAGATATTATGTGTTAAAACTAACCCAAATAAAGTATCACGAGCATAAGTTTACAACCGTCTTTTATTCCATAAGAGGGGTTTAGTGTTCATAAGCATGGGTTAAGATATTTCATCTTCACATTCTTATATTTGCGCTCGCATCCTCATGACCGCATCGATTAGTAAGTCTACATACATGATGAACACCATTTTCTGACTATGAATGTTTGTTGATTTTTATGCAATCTAGGACTGAAAATTACTGGACAGCTGGGGATCTAAAAGACTTAGATTTCAATCAGTTGTCTTCAACCATTTGGCTACATTGTCAGTTCATCCACTATATACATGTCATGCTAACACAATGGCAGGGGGGCTTGGGGCGGCTAAGCTGCTCATAAACTACTTGTATAATAATATTGCCATTTTGTAGTTTACATAGTCTGAATGTCCTATTAAGTAGAATTTGTAAATCTACGCTTTTCAGTTTTCATCATATACAATGATCTTTAACGTGCATTGCATATGTTCCTTTCATGATGTAACCACGTTTGTTTATGTGATCATAACTATCAAATTGGCTTGTGGACAAAAAGATATAAGAGATCAGTTGTTCTAAATAAACAGATCAGTCTCTCTGAGTCTTTTATTTGGAAAGGAACGCAAGCTATCATCACAGATTTCTAATTTCCAGAACAGACGGAGACAATGAATCATACAGGGGAGCTGTCTTTATCTAAGTAACTGCAGTGTGTTAACCTTCCTGAGGGTGCTTTGTTTTGTTTTTTGACACTTGCCACAGCTAGGTGTTGACCCCATGATTGAATTTTGCTTAATTGTAATGTCTAAAGATTTTGAAGTCGTCCATTTGTCTCAAATCTTCACATTCAAAATTAGTGAGAGATGAAAAGAAAAACCAACAAAAACACTGCTGTGAACCATTTGCTTGTCAGTCAAATAGTGACTAATTTATATCCACGTCACAAACATGAAAAGGTGAATTCAAAGGTTTATACCAATCAGTCAAACCACACACTACATTTGAAAAAAAAATTGCTGCTGTGAGGTAGGAGGTGGATCAAGAACAAAGATAAAAGGCATTCAATTAACTTTTGGTATTCTTTGAAATGCAATCCTTGTGTTTGTTCATAACCATAAGAAAAAGTAGCAAAAAATTTTTTAAAAAAAACAGCAACACATTCTTTGTTTAAATTTGGCAAATTTTTTAAAGAGAAATTTTGTGCAAAAATAAAGAAGCAAATAAGCAGAGTTGATCAAAAGATAGAATTTTCAAGATTGTTTTCAATGTATTTTGTGATGTTAGCTTATTATCTGTGTTTCGTTTCTAATGGAAAAACTTTCAACATAAACAACTTAGGAAAGAGCTATAGAGAAACATACATTTGCATTCAAAATAATTATTTCTACCAACTATTTCCTTTCTCATTTTTTTCTGTGGTTTTGATGCTTTTAGATGTGTTGTGAAGTTGCTTGATCTACTTTCGTTTGCAAAAGTGGATCAAACATGTCTTGGAGGAAGATCAAACATTTTAATTTTACTTAAAAATTGAAAAAGGAAGCAAATTTTCTCATAAAGTTACATTGAAAATGGAAAAAATGTATTGATATAAAATGCAGAATGATGCAATCTATAGTTTGCCATGATTAAACAATGATCAAAACTGATTTCAAAGTCTGAAAATTTTCCATAAAATATATGAAAATCAGTTGAAATCTTTGTCAAGTCCTGGCAAGAAAAATATTCAGACAAGTAGAGAGTCTTCAGGTCTTGAAAAATCACTTTAATGGGAAAAAATTTTATACTAAGTGCTGTGAAGCATTTGGTTTTAGCATTTTAAGCAGCATAAGCAATTAGAGTGTGTTTGAGGGTTGATCAGGGTTCAAGGTTTGTTGTCTAGTCAGTCATGAACTCATGGACTTTTGTGATGTTCTCTGATATGGTTGAAAAGCAAAGGAATAAAAGATTTTTATCAAAAGCAAGCATTCGCAGATGGAGAGAAATGACTTGGTAAGAGCTTTCAAAGACCCAAAATGAATGAAAAACTAGTTCTCCAATGAAACAAAATCAAAATCACTCAACTTTGAAAATAAATAGTAAGGAAAATCCAGCAAAGACAGCTTTAAAGGATGACATCCAATGCAATGTACATGAAGTCAACTAGCTTCTTTTTTTCTTTTACTTTGATCAAAGATGTTAAGGCTTTCCAAATTCAAAGAGATTATTTCTATCTTACATTCTTCATGTACAAAATTGACTAAGATGTGATCTTGAGGATTCAAATATAAGTAGAAATTTCCTTCAAATTCAGTAAATGAGTTTTAGCCAATATACCTAAAAACTGGTCATTTACATTTTTATTTTTCAGCTGGCAAAGCAGGGTTTGAATTTGCTTATTTGTCTAATTATGTAACACACAGAGCAAGCTGTTTGTAAAGAACCCCTCAAACCAGAGAGATAAAATATATTGAGTGCTCGCATCCTTGCAGAGTGGGCAGAAAAATTTTAGGGTCCCCCTTACCCGCACAGATTCAGATGTTGAGAGTTTTTGCTCATGACAAAAGATTCGATTTATTTTATAATTATGTGTGTCTATTGGCCCTCAAAAGTGAACCAAAAAAATTTTAAGAGAATCTTTGCAGTTACACGGACCCCAGAAATATCTCTTCATACGTACTCCCTATACAACATCTCTCTGGGAAAAACCAAGTGCACACATAGGTATGTGAATGACCAATTTTTTAGAAGATTAGCTGAAAATCATAACCTGAATTTGTAAGAAATTTCCACTCCAAGGACCAAATAAGAAAAACAGTTGTTTTAATATTTAAAAAAACCAAGGAAAACATTGTGTTAGACACACAAAAAAACTAGTCAAACTAAATTGGATGAATACTTAATCCTTATCAAACAGAATACCAGAAGGTTACTTATCAAATCATGAAATTTTAATGTAAAATAAGAAAAATGGGAAAGGTCATCTGAATATTGAAAGCATCAAACATTTCCCTGGTTTTTTTTTAAATTCGTGCTAAATAAAATCAATTTTTTTTACTTAACAACAAACAGAAAAATAAAATGATTTAGCAAAAAACAATGAAAAAGCTTTCAAGTTTTAAGTTTATAATTATTGTATCGTTTCTGTTTTTGTTGTAGTTTTGGTACTTTTTATTTACTCACAGTTCCATTACTAAATATACTCTAGATTTATCCTCATGAACCTCGAGTAGTTCTACTATATTTGGATGGTGTAACCTGTAAGGGAATAAAAATGAAATGCATTGAGAAATGTTTGGTAACACAGGACTTACAATTCCATGACTAGGTACACAGCAGTCTTGCTTTCATAGGCTTCTAGTAGCTTAACAACATTCGGGTGGTCGAGCCTAGAGAATTAAGGATATCGAAATCTTGCTTTCAATTTGCCATGCTTTTATAACCCACTGGTCAGGAATGGCTAATAATATTTATCTTGTGCAACTTAGACTCAACTGAGGTTGATGCGCAATCAACACCTTTATAAGAGTCCGTATGTCTATGGTCACCGCAGATTACTTGCCTTGCTGATTTTTTTTGGCAATCTGGGGCTGAAAAATTTGTGGTGTGACTGGGGGGTTGAGCCCACAACCTTAGATCTGAGTTCTCTGTCAGGTGCCTATGACCATGACCACTCAGCCATGGCGACCCCTAAAACTATGAATAATAGGTAAAGAGAAGATAAAGTGCAAGTCCTGAAATCCGAAATTAAATTTTTGTTTGTCGAAAAAGCATGTTTGAGCAACACGTACCTGAAATATAAAAGATATGATTGATTAATTGGTTGAGGTCTATAGATATTTTTAGATTCATTTGTAGTTTTAAATCATGTGTCTTTTAAGTCTTATGTTATTTGAGCTAACCCTGGCAAATTGGCATGGAATCTTGTGGGAAGCTGAGTGGTCAAAGGTTGCCTGACAGCATCCATCCCCAACCTGATGCCATGACCAGTCTGGGAATATTCCTTTGTTTTTAACACATGACCCTCAGGCCCCCAACACGATATACCTTCATACACTTTAATCTTTTAGTGTCAACACTTTAGAATTATCATTTCTTTTACAAAAAAATTAATATCCACAGCTTTCCTCACATTGGCTATCCTAAGCAGGATGTCAGTTTCCCTTTCACTTTCCTATTGTAATTTAAACATTAATTATTCACCTTCCACCAGATTGGATATTTACCATTTTTTTTGCAATTATGTGTCCTTTTTTTCCAATCACAAACACCATGTAGCAAGCTGGAAACTTTGGTTTTCTTTATTTTACTTTCCACAATTTCCTAGAATGCTAATAGACCTGACTTTCAGAACCAAGTCCCTCACTGATATAAATGATAAAAAATCATCACATTAAATACCAAGCTGATTATTTTACCTAAAGTGTTTTAGATCAAAGAAGCCATAAATATGTATCATTTAAATTCAAAAATTTTCATAACTTTAAATAAGGAAAAAAGGCATTATTTTTCAAGCAAAATGTTTGTTTTTTCAGTTATTGGCTCTCTTTTTTTGTTAGTCCTCTTAAATCATTGGTATCATATAGATTTCATTTACCTATTTTTACCTTTTGCTTTTTACTACCAATGTAGCAATAAAAATTTATTACCATTGAGAAAAGAAGAAGATTTTGTTTCATTGTCAGCACAAAAATGGGGTAGAATTGAGAAAAAAAGTCTAGTTTTCAACAGAAGCTGAGCTGGTTATTGGCAAGATCCCTACCAACCTTTAATGGTAATGGTAAAAGGTGATTTTAGTATACAATGGCTTTGGGAATTACCATAGCTAAGTGTCCCAAGCATGCCCCTTTACAAACCAATTTGATGTAGATGTGGCAAATAATGTTTAAAGGTTTTAAGCCCCCTGAATATAAGAATTGAAGAGACCTATTCAAATAACTTTCCTTTTTTAACTTTCCTCTCTTTTTAAATTCTGAAGAGCTAGAAAGCCTTATTCTTTTATTTTGACAAATTTTGTTTGTCAGGTAAGGAAAGCTCAAACTGAATGGAATATAAATTGAGAGGAGCATCTCACAATAAAAACAAGCCAATACTGTGAAGAAAAGTTTGTAAATTCCAGGCAAAACAGCAATCAATATATTTTCAACTTTATTAGTTCAAAATAAATTGACACACTTGTTCTCATAACCATGTGAAATTTTTTCTGGGAAGATCATAAAATGAAAAATACAAAGAGAAAGATGTAAAAGATTTTTTCCTTTTGTATGATAAAGAATTAGTTAGGGTACTTGCTTTGATCCACTTTGCTAAGTCCTAAGTATGAACTTTTTGGAACATACTTTCAAGAAGAAAAATTTCCTTTACTTGTTTATAGATATAGGTGTTTATTACCCCTCTACTTGATTTATTACTAACCTCTATGACGTTTACATGATATTTAGCAATTCACTGGTGCCTCTTGACAGGTCAGTATCTGGACCACTTTCACTTAAACTCCTACATGTCCCACCCTCTTCCTGCCACTACCGAAGAAATGCTAATACACCATTTGATATGAATTGTTAACCCGTATAAACATGTGTATTTGATGGAATAAAACAGTTAGCATTCAACCATGTTCTTCTTTGGTACCAGAATGTTACCAGTTACTAAACTTTATCACATTAGAGTAGAATATACCGCTTAAACTAACTCCACTTCAGTGGAGTGAGACGTAAACACAGATATAACCAGAACCTTCATAACTTTAAAACTAGAATTCAAAATTCTAAGCCTAACCAGTTTCAGTAGCATCTTTCCTGTTTGCTTCTGTGCAAGTTACTATATTGCCTGCTTTGGGTTTTAGATAAAGACTACTAGTTAAAGAGTGGCTAAGCCGCCGCCCCCCCTTTCCTGCCCCCGTGATGGGCCAGACATTAGGGTGGTTTTGTATATATTAATTAGACTTAATTGAGCTGCCTGAAAGAACAGGTAAAACCTCACAATTGAGGTTATCCCTCTCCACTCCAGCAGGCTATTCTTGAAAAGTAAAAAGGCAAATAGTACTTTTGGCTTTTTATAAAAATGACCGTATTTCGTGCAATATTGGAATAAAATAAGATAATTGGTGAAATGTGGGATTTTATGGTAAAAATAGACAAAAAAACCCATTTTCAGGTGTAATTTTCAAATACATGAAAAAATACCATTTCAATATTAAACATTTGACACATTTAAAAAAAAATGACAATTATGTAATTTTTGGGAAAACGGTGAACCTATTTTACGGTTGGGAAGTAACTTTTTCTAGATTCTTGAAGAGATTTTTGACTTAAAAAAAGTTTTGTTCTTAATAAAATTACTTCAGAAAGTTCTGATTTAAATAAAATTTTGTTTGATGTAAGAGTGCATCTGCCTATTGAACCATAAGATGGGGTATCGTGACCCAAATGGTTAAGGAAGTCATCTTGGAATAAGGTTTAGGGGTTGGCTATATACCTGACCGGAAAATTGGCTCACTATTTTCCCAAAAGTTACACAATTGTAATTTTTTTTTAAAAAGGTGTGCTAAAAGTCGAATATTGAAATCAATTTTTTTCACGTATTTTAAAATTACACCTTGAAACTGTACTTTTTTGTGTAATTTTGCCAAAAAATCCTGCCTTTCACCAATTTCCTTTTTTTTATTCCAATTTATTGCACAAAATATAGTTTTTTCTGGTTGGGGATTTAATCCCAAATTTAGGGTTGTCAAGAGCAAGAAAAAGTATCATCCCACTCAGAAAAAAGTCTCCAATGCTATAAAAATTGAGACAGTTCCATATTATTGTTCTATTCAAAACAATCTCACAATTGGAGCAAAACATAGGAGATTTTTGTGTGATTAAAATAAAGAAACAAGCCTTAGTTGCAATTCGACAGCAAAAGCTTTTCTTTGAAAGTTCATTTACATGTTAACTAAACCTCTTATTTTTTAACCACACAATTCTACTGTGCAACAAAGTGATTTTGTTTTATGTTTGAGAGGATTAGCTGCAAGAATTTCTGAGATTATCTTGGCTGGAGGAAAAGGGATGAAAGAGAATTGGCAAGTAAATGGAAAATATAAAGCAACAGATCTCAAAAAACAAAGGGTATCAAAGTAAGCAAGTTTTTATTGGTACCCAAGTTGGTTCAATTCGACTGGCTGAGAATATTTTTCTAAATTTTTGAGTGGCAACCTGGGCTTAAAGGTTGCCAAAGGTGCCCAACTCTAGGATCTCCACCCAGTTGTCATGACATAGAACCAGAGTTTGGTAATCCTTGTACTAAACTTTTTTTGCAAAGCATTTCCCAACCTCAAGGGAGTTGGTAAGAATGCAATTATAAAGAAAGAGTGAAAACTCAATAATTCATTGAGCTTTCAGGACTAAAGAAAAGGTGGCAAAAAAATATGGATAAAAAGAAGTTACTAACTTTTGTTACACCAAACACAATAAATAATTAAGTAGAAAGGTATTTTTTGCACAAGAAAAAATACCTAACCGCCAGCTTGCAAAGGCTATAAGGGATATTTGTTTTTTCAATATTTAAAAAGTTTCAGAACTTGACCTAGCTTATTTTAACCACCCAAGATGGGAGGTTCAATATCAAAAAAGTTTCAAACTAAATTTATATTTATAATTTTCCCCTGTAACTGTGTGGTCTAGTGGTTAGCAAACTGGACTGGTAGGCTGGGAGATTGGGGTTCAAATCCCAGTGAAGGCATGATCTTTTTTCAATTCAAAATGCCGTTTAGTTCATGCAAGTTCATTCAGAGGATTTTCGTACCTATCTGCTTAAAAAATTCATAGCTAAGTCAAATCAAAAGCTAGAGAAAAGTTTAAAGGCAAAATATTTAGCTAAATGTTTGAACAAGAAATGTTATTCTATAAACTTTTTTCTAGCTTTAAAATTGTGGGAGCTATCAAAGTTGTAAATTGAAAGTCTGATTAATTTTTCGAGTTTCGTGCTCACTCGCTCCACATATGAGTGACACTTGATTTGAACTTAAATATCTCAAGTTCTAGACATTAGATCAACAAACTTATAAAACATAAAATATGCGCAAAAATCTAAAAATATGCTTTCTAGCATCAAAATTCAGGGAGAAAAGGGCAAAAATTTATAGCTCATCCCCTGGTTAAAATTTTGGAAAAAATCCGTCAGTTTTTAAATAATTAAATAAATCCTCTCTCCAAAAATCAAAAAAAATATTCCATTTAGCTCCAAAATGAGGGACTAGATGTAATTCAAAGTTAACACCTCTAATGCCTATTGAGCCCAAATATGGACATCACAGACAGGCGCCACTCCACTAAAAATGGCTAGCCTAATGATTTTTCTAAACTCGCCACTCGCTTTGCTCGCTGGCGGATCAATACACTGTTTAGAATTATTTTTCAAATAACTTTAGTGAATTCTTTATGTCTCACTCATCTTTTTGCAGAATGACAGTGGCTTAAAATGTTCAAAACATGAAAATGTCATTCTGTGCCCTTGTCCAACTGATCATTTAAAACTTTGATTTAGAAATGGCTTTTATTGAAATCATAATATCTTTTTTTAAATATTTTTGTATAAGCTTAACAGGATCTTAGAACTTTTTTACTGATATCCTGTTTAAATTAATTTTGATACTTGCTAACAAGCAGAGGATTACTTTTATTCATGTCAGCAATCCCTAGAAAGCTGGTTACATTCAATCTTTGAGATAATCAACTTTCATTTCAAGATACTAACTCTGTATCACATTTCTGAAGTGAGAAATGAAATGAATGAATGTGAGAGCTGTACCCAAAGAGAGTCAGGGTGCTCTAGTGGGTTACACACCAAATTTCTGTTCCAGCAACATGGGTTTTATCCACTGTATGAACTAGGATTTTAAGAGGCATAATAAAAAATCTTGTTTTTTAAATATTACTAGAGAATGATAAGGTGTGGTTGATGAAGCCAGTGGATGAGGAGGTGAGGAGACTGTGGTTGAAGTTGATAGTGAAACCCAGTGATGATCTTCCCAATCAAGAAAAGAATCAATTCTGAACTGTTTTATTGATAGAAACAAAGGGTTTATATACAAAACAGTGAGGAGACAGAACAGGGAAGGGAGATAAAGAATGGATCAATAAAATAACTAACCTCTTGGAAGAGGGTAAAACTGAAAAGTAAAGGTGGGAATGAAAACAACAGCAGCCTGTTTGGAATGACTTACTTTACAGGGAAGGAAAGACAAACTAAAGGCTGCCTGTTTGAAAAGACTTTGAGCTTGCAAAAGTGAAAAATATCGTGGAGCAAAAAAATAGGGTATTTGAGCTTATGCCAAGATATATCTCACACTTGAAGTTTGTTTCTGAAGATGGCAAAGAATAT
>Ga0194133_10006029_pt1 | contig 15142 bp, 15 predicted proteins | sample TA2KigOf40mmetaG_FD_155448 | JGI IMG/M metagenome (GOLD analysis project Ga0194133, IMG submission 155448) | Freshwater microbial communities from Lake Tanganyika, Tanzania - TA2015055 Kigoma Offshore 40m | ecosystem: Environmental > Aquatic > Freshwater > Lake | place: Tanzania: Lake...
GCACCGATGCTGGTAAGGAACTTGCACGTAAGCAGAAGCGTAAACTGACTTATGTGTCTAACATCTATGTGGTGAAGGATCCTGCAAATCCCGCTAACGAAGGTAGAGTGTTCCTGTTTAAGTATGGTAAGAAGATCTTCGATAAACTCACTGCCGCAATGCAACCAGAGTTTGAAGATGAAGAAGCGATTGATCCGTTTGACTTCTGGCAAGGTGCTAACTTCAAACTGAAGGCAAAGAACGTTGCTGGTTATCGCAACTATGACTCCAGTGAGTTTGCAAAATCTGCCCCTCTTCTGGACGACGATGATGCAATGGAAGCAGTGTGGAAGAAGCAGTTCTCACTTGCCGAACTCGTTGCCGCCGATCAGTTTAAGAACTATGATGAACTGAAGAAGCGTCTGGACTATGTTCTCGGCACGAAGGGCACTCCCCGTTATCAAGATCCTGAGGAGTTTGATGAAGAAGATAACACTCGTGGTTCTACCCGTGAACTCACTGAGGATCTTCGTGATGAACTATCTTCTCTGAAACCTACTCGCACTGTTTCTTCTGTTGACGAAGATGAAGACGACGCTCTTTCTTACTTCGCAAAACTTGCCGAAGACTGATGTACTGGGGGGCTTACGCCCCCTTTTTATGGCGATTGCAGTCTGATATTTTGGCTCTTGATTGTGGTTTCGTTAACGTATTGCGTAGAATCTGTATAGAGCATTAGTTTTCTACTTTCATTTAAAAACTGTTGTAGGTAGCTTCTTCTTAAAACGTAAATATTTCTTTTTTCATCATTCTTTCTCACTTCATATTCGTAGTTAGATACTCCAGATACTGGATTTAAAAATGCCGTTGGTTGGTTTGGATTTGGAATTGTAAACCCAGAATCAACGACTTTTCCTGCAGGAAGTATCAATCTTCCTTTATAATCTAGTACTTCCGTTGTTTCATAAAAACGGACAGAGTTTAGATTAATACCATACTTTTCTTCAGAATACTTATATAATTGGTAGTTTGAAAGTGGCCATTCATCTCTAACATTCAGAATGCCAGCAGTGATTAAAACAACCCAATCCAAATCAGGAGAACCGTATAGTTGTTCTGCTATGAGATCTGGTCTAGAACCATCTGCTATTTCGAATTTGTAGTATAGTGTTGCATATTTTTTAACATCATCTCTGAGTTTAACTCTTCTGAATATATTCTTTGTTAGAACATATTCATCAATGTTATTTCTATTTGCAAAAGGTGATAGATATTGAAGATTTGGTAGTTCTCTGAAGTATGACATATCAGTAACCTACTCCATTTATACCTAATTCTGCTTCAGTTGTTGGATCATAATCCGAATCATAAATTGGATTGAGTTCTTGGAATGATAATGACATTTTTAGATGTACTGGAGTTTTATCATAATATGTTGCATAAGAACCATTTCCTGTATAGTTTACTCCCATTTGTACTAATGCACAAGGTTTGAATGAATGCAAAAATGGATGCGGACTACTTCCAGACATATATTTAAGTCTGAAAACATTGGGAGAATTAATGAATAATGCTCCTGTACTGCTTTTTTTTGCTGCCATATTTTTTTTCAATGTTCTTATAATCGCCCATACTATCGTTGCTTCATCACTATCTCTTGGAATCAAATCCCATTCAAAAGTAAACGACCTTAGAGTTACTGATTTAAATAGTAACTCCATATTTGGGTTTAATATTGAACCACTTGTTCTTGCAAGAACCCCATCTAAACTTGTGTTTGCACCCAATGCGTTAACTGCCTGCGATGCAAAGTAATTTTGAACAAGAGCTTGTGCGGTGCCTGCCACAGCTGCACCTGTTGTTCCTATTGCAAATTCTTTAAGTTTATCAACAAATCCAGCAATACCATCTGGTGACCCTATAGTTCCCTTTGCAAAATTAAGTCCAGCTGCAGCAAGATTATTTAAACTGTCATCACCCCAACCAACAGAATTCGTATCTTGAATATTTTGTGGCATTGGCAACAGTATATCATCAAGTCTTCCTACTCTTTGCAATGAATCCCCTATAGGTGCCAATCCCTGGTTTAGGATAGAACCAACATCGCCATTATTGATATCAAGAATGTTGCCTAGTGAGGATTGAAATATTGCATTCTTCTTATACTCAATTATTTCTATTTGAAACCAATCATCAGTTTCTTGAATCCTTTTACTAGGGTATCTTTTTTCTATACCTTGCATTTATTTTATTTTCTAACTATTTAGACGCAGTTTTTGATATGGAATGGATGATAGATCTTTAAATTCTTCTACCGATACTTTATGCAGTTGCCCAACAACCTCATTCCACGTATATTGTCTTATATCTCCAAGATGAAAGTTGATTCCTCTAAAACCCCATCTAAAAATATCAGTTACTCCGACTAAAGGATATTGATCATAATGAATGTTTGGTGTTTTAGGTGAATATACAAATGTATAATATTCCCCAACATCTGGAACAATCTGAGTTTCTTTAAGAACTTCCAGAATGCTTTGCATTAAGTCATCTGGATTTTCAGTTCCTACTAAATCTTCTATTATGTCATCTAACCTGTTCATACTCCTAGTTCGTCTTCTGTAAAAACTTTAAACTCCCATTGACGATCTTCACAGAATTCTTTAGCAGCTTTCCACTTTGCTTGATTCTTGGCATATTCATATACCTCATATATGTATCCTTTCGTTTGTCTTTTGGGTTTGTTGGGCGGTTTGGTTTGTTTTTTTGGTTTGATCTCAATAATATATTTTTTTATTTGTCCAGTTGATTCTTTTACTTTGATATAAAAATCTGGAAAGTATCTGTGTACTTTTCCGTCAACTGGTGATCTATATGGAAGTACGATTTCTTCACTTCCCCATTCGAGGATATTTTCATTTAGATCACAGTATACCATGAACTTTCTTTCCCAAAGAGATCTATAGATTACGTTGGTTGGATCACCTTTGTACTTTCTTGGATATGATGGTTTATATTTTCCTTTATATGCCATCTAAATACTTAATAATGTAATAGTCGTATAAGGTATTTAGATGGCAATACCATTGGGTTTAACGGGGGCAGAACTGACTAGAGCAAGAATACGAGAAGCTGAAAGACTTAGAAAAGAAGCGGATCGAGTACAAACACCAACATCTTCTAGTGGAGAATCTCCACCTTTGCAAACCGCTCCAGCAAATTATCCAGATTATAAACCAAGACCAAATAAAATCTCAAATCTCCTTCCTAGGGTAAATAAACTGGCACTTACTTCACACTATCTTGTGAAGTTTGGTGGACTTAAAAACGTATTGAGCCAGTATCTTGAAGAACGTGGAGTTGGACTTGATTTTATTGGTGAAGATGCTGGATTATTATGTTCTAGTGCCTTTATCCCTGGAAGTAGCCATGCAACTTCTGATATAACTGGAAATCTTGGTACAGGAATAGTAGAAAAAATAGCACATACAAGAATATTTGCTCCTATTGATTTGGAGTTTTATGTTGATCGTGATTATAATATGATGAAGTTTATGGAACATTGGATTGAGTTTATTTCTGGAGGTTCTCATCTTAATCGTCCAGATCAAAATTTTGAAGGAATATCACAACTTCGTCAAGGATATCATTTTAGGATGAACTATCCAGATGAATATAAAGTTGATCAAACTAGGATTATAAAGTTCGAACGAGATTATAGAAATGAACTAACTTACACCTTTTATGGAATGTTTCCTTTAGATATGGCATCCATTCCAGTGGCATATGATAGTAGTCAAATATTTAAAGTTAGAGTTACTTTTAACTATGAGAGATATGTTAGTGGATATTCTGATAGCTTAAGTGAAGCACTTGGAAGATCTAACAATAAAGAACCTGAAGCAGGTTCTGGAGCAGGAACTTTTGAAGGATCTTCAGGAGCACCACCCCCTAACCCTAACTCGCAATTTGTTCCAGGATCACCAGGTAATCCACTAAGGCTACCTACTCAGCCTTTCGGGCAGTAGTTGATCGTTTGCAAATCCGTTGTTCTGAAATTGCATACTAAATAATCACAACTGAAGTTCTATAGGTCATTATGCCTTTACCAAAGATTTCTACACCAACATATGAGTTGGAGATTCCTTCTATTAAAAAGAATGTTAGATATAGACCATTCTTAGTTAAAGAAGAAAAGATTCTGATTATTGCATTAGAAAGTGAAGATGCTAAGCAAATCACAAACGCAGTTAAAGATGTGATTTCTAACTGCATTTTGACAAAAGGTATTAAAGTAGAGGATCTTGCTACATTTGATATTGAATACTTGTTTCTTAATATTCGTGGTAAGTCTGTTGGGGAAACTGTAGATGTTATGGTAACATGCCCCGACGATAATGAGACTCAAGTTCCATTGACTATCAATCTTGATGATATTCATGTTCAGACTAGTGAAAATCATCAAAAGGATATTAAACTTGATGAAAACTTAATCATGAGAATGCGTTATCCCTCCTTGAATGAGTTTATCAAAAATAACTTTAGTTTTGATGGTGATATTAGCGTTACTGAATCTTTTGATCTGGTAGCATCTTGCATCGATCAAATCTTTAATGAAGAAGAGTCGTGGTCTGCAAAAGATTGCACATCAAAAGAACTGAATGAGTTTCTTGAGCAACTAACATCAACTCAATTCAAAGAGATTGAAAAGTTCTTTTCAACGATGCCAAAGTTGTCTCATATTGTGAAAATTGTAAATCCAAATACTAAAGTTGAAAGTGAAGTTTTACTTGAGGGATTAACAGCTTTTTTCGTGTAGGTATGGCTCATGAATCTCTTGAGTCATACTTTAAAACAAATTTTGCTCTGATGCAGCACCATAAATATAGTTTGACAGAGCTTGAAAATATGATTCCTTGGGAAAGAGAAATCTATATTGTATTATTGCAAAAATATCTTGAAGAAGAGAAACTAAAACATCAACAAGCAAATGGCATCTGAACAAGCCGATCAGTTAAATGAGATAGCACAAACGGGTATTGATCCATCAACTGGATCACCTTTGTCTGCAGATGCTAGAAAGGCTATTTTCAGAAGAAGTTTAATCAGCAGAAGTAAAGTATTTGCTAAACCAGGAGCACTCGCTGTAAGGCCAAGTCCTATTGTAAGGATTACACCTCAACAACTAGCGATTACTAAACAATCCACAGAAGAAGATAGAACGCAGACAATATCTCTACAAAACATCATATCTCAGATCGGTGCTTTAAGAAATCAGGTACTAAAGTTATCTGCAAACTTTGCTCAACTATCAAAGATGGTTTTGCAAACTGCTCAGATAGAAGAAGATAATGAAAAGGCAAGATATCTGCTTTTAAGAAGACAGATGGAGAAAGAAAGAAAGCGTGAAAAAGAAAATATTATAGAAAAAGCTCTTGCAAGTATTGTGCTAGAACCCGTTAAAAAAGTGGGAGCACAAGCACAAAATGCCTTACTGGCACTATTAAATTTCTTTAGTATTCTATTTGTTGGTTGGTTGACTAATCAATCACTTGAGTTAATCAAAGCCAACGCTGAAGGTAATGTTGAAAAAGTAAGAGAGATAACAGGACAGATTGTTAAAAATATTGGAATTATATTAGGAACTCTAGGTGCATTGCAGTTAGCAATGACTGCTATTCCAGCAGCTCTTGGTGCGATAACAGGAGTTATTCTTGGATTTATTGGTAAAAAAGTTATAAAAGGATTTTTTGAATGGATTAAGAAAAATCTTTGGGATAAAGTCTTTCCACCAAAACCTAAACCACCAGTTGTTCCACCCGTATCTCCTCCTAGCGGACTTCCTGGAGGTCCAAGAACACCAAAAATAACTACATCACAGTTTTTACGGGAACTGAGAGGGAGAATGGGGCAAAAGGTCGGTTTACCATATAAGACAACTTTGAATCCAGAACAACTTTCTGAGTTTGATGATCTTATGAGGATCATGAGGCAGCAAAAAAAAGTTATGGAACAAGCGGGAGAGAAATTTAATATTAAGGATTTATTAAAACAAGCTCAAACAAAACTTTTTGGACAAGCACTAGAAACACCAAAAATTAATATACCTGGTGGAGTCCTTGATGAAGATTTAATGAGTAAACTCCCTGGATTTATGAAGGGTAAAAAGTTTAGATTTAGTGCAAGTATTTTGGGGAATATTGCTTATATGCTTGGTATGGGAGCTATGATGGACCAGGTTGAAAACATGAGTTATAGAACAGCAATGTATTTTGTTAAGCTTGCATTCCCAACGCTTCCAGAAGTAAAGCAAAGAGAAGTATTAGTGAATTATGGTAAAAACCTTGCTGAGATGTTGGCAAAAGAAAATACTGTTGGGGGTGCTTTAGAAAATATTGCTAGGTTTGTGACTGGATTCCCAGGAATAGGTGAAGAAATAGCAGTAAAACAAGAACTGCTTGAAGATCTAATAAAAGATTATGCAAAAAGAACTGGACAAAACCCAGAAGAAATAATGCAACAAGTTAGTGATCTTATTGAAAAAACTAGAACCGAAATAGAACTTCAAAATAAAAATAAGCAACAGCCTGACAACAGAGGAACATTTGGATATGGTGGACCAGATCTAGAATCTATAGATCCAAATCAGGGACGTTATGACAATCCATATGCATTACCTCCACAAGCTTCTTTCATTCCTATGCCAAAAGTAGGAGACATTGTTGGTGGAGAGCCTGATCAGCAGCAACAAGTTATCTACATGAGTTCTGGTGGGTCTAAACCAAAAATAGATGCACCATTGAAGAGTGGAAATGCAACTCAAGTTCCATTTATTCCATCTTCAAACCCAAACAATATGTATACATTATATTCTCAAGTAAACTATAATGTGGTGATGTAAGATGGCAATACCTTTACTTACTCCTATTCTTAGAGCTACCGTTGTTGGATTAAGATCGACGTTAACTAACGTTGCAAAATCTTCTGTTGTTCAAGGTAGCAAAGAAACCTTAAAAAGAGCAGTTTTAAAGAGAACAAAAATTAAAAGAGAAAGTATTATTAGAAACAAACTTCTTGAGCAAAGAAGACTTGATATGCTTCGAAAGAGAGAAAAAGAAGAAGCGATAGAAGCAAAGAATCTGAATAAGGCAGGTAAGAATCAGAATAATGCTCTTACTGATGGGGCATTAGGATTTCTTGGAAGAATCATGAAATTCCTTGGTTATCTATTAGTTGGATGGTTGCTCTATAATCTACCAACTATTATTCAAGGGGTTACTAATCTCATTAAAAGAATGCAATCATTGTTTAGCGTATTGATGAGTTTTAAAGATAACTTGCTTCTTGTTCTTCAAAAAACAAATAATCTTTTGCAAGCTCATATTGATAATATGAAGAGTTTTGATTTCCTTGATCTATCTGGAAGAGTCAAAAATGCTACAAATGAGTTGAATGATTCTCTTGGAAAACTGCAAACTGATTTTAAAGAGGGTTTTTCACTTTTAGAAACTCCGCTTGGTGAAGGTCCAGGTGAAAAACCACCAATGCCACCTGGAACGGATTTTTCTGAAGACAAAAAAGTTGCATTAATGCAAGCTGCTGAACAGATTGGAATGGAACCAGAAGTTCTTGCTGGTATCATTTCCGCAGAATCTGGAATGAATCCGCAAAAGGAAAATCCAACAACTGGAAGAATTGGTTTGATTCAAATGGGTCCAGCAGAAGCAAAGGAACTTGGAACCACATTTGAAGAATATAAGAAAATGAACTTCAATCAGCAGTTAGCATTGGTGGTTAAGTATTTCCAGAAGCGTGGATTTACAAAAGGCATGAGTGCTGAGCAGGCATACAGAACTGTTCATGCTGGAAATCCTCAAGGTAGAGTTACTGATGCTAGTGGTGTTGATACTATAGAATACTATAATAAGGAAGTAAAGCCAACAATTGATGCATATACAAAGAGTGGATATTTTAAAGGAACGACTGTTCCGACTCCACCAAGTAAACAACCAAAGATAGGAGACTGGGTTGGTGGCGGTCCAGATCTGCCAGAAGATGCATTAGGAGACAATCAAACAAGACTCGGTGGGAAAGTTACATATGTTGGACGTTCTCCAGAGGGAAGAAATATAGTTGAAGTTTACAATAAAGATAGTGGAGTAACTGAAACGATTATATCAAATATGGAGTTTCAACCAAATGTTCAGGTTGGTGGACAACTTCAACCCAATACTCCAGTATTTCAAGGTAATGGACAAGTTGATTATGGTATTACTGCAGGACAAACTGAAGTAATTGGTAAACAAAAAGAGAAAACATTTTCTCCTGATAGATATTCTACATCTACTACAACACCAACACAGTTTGCATCTCAATCCAAAATTGCAGATCTAAGTAACTCTAAAAAAGGTTCACAAGTTCTTGTTATTGATGATAGGAAGGCACCAATGGTTTTACCAGTTGGCGGTTCTAATGATCAAATGCCGATGATCATTCCAATCGGTGGAGATGTAAATAGTTTCATCAAACAAAAACTTCTCTTAGACTTATCATATACCTAACATGGCAGCATCTGGATCATCCATATACGAAGAACTTGTTTTAGAAGCAAATGATGGATCTAAAAGTGTAGATCTACGTTTAGGTGCAGTTTCTGTGGATTATTATGAGGATATATTTTCTCCAACAGTTACTGCAAGAATAACGGTGATTAACACTGGAGATAGTATTGTTGGAAAAGATAACAAACTAGAATCGATCTATAATGGTCTGCCTTTAAGAGGTGGTGAGAGATTGTCGATGAAGATAAAACCAAACAATCAAACTGGTTTGGTATCTAAAAAATCCTTAGATTTTAGTTCCAATCCAAACAGGTATCTTTATGTTTCTAGTATTAGTGACGTTATTACAGAATCTCAGAGAGAAAGTTTTACGTTACACTTGGTATCAAGAGAAGCAATCACAAACGAAACTTCTAGGGTTGGTAAAAAGTTCTCTCCAGAAACAAGAATATCAGATTCTGTAGACGAGATCATAAAGAAATATTTGGGAACCAGTAGGATTGCAAAAATCGATTCTACTCAAAATAGATATGGGTTCATTGGTAACATGAGAAAACCATTTACGATTTTAACATGGTTGTCTGCAAAAGCAGTTTTCTCTGGCACTCAAAATAAAGGGACTGCAGGATTTTTGTTCTATCAAACTCAAGATGGATTCAACTTTAGGTCTGTTGATGAGTTAATCAAACAACCATCTAAGGCAACATATAAGTATACTGATATAAATGAATCATCAATCACAAGACCAGAAAATGACTTAATCATTAACCAATATTCAACTGAAAAAAATCAAAATCTAGTAGAAAAGTTAAGATTAGGAACTTATGCAAGTTATAGAATATATTTTAACTTTCTAACTGGTGCGTTCACAAATATGGACACTAATAAGTTTACTCTGAGTCAATACGCTGGTGAGACAATGGGTAAAAAAGTTAATCTTCCTCCACTAGAAGGATCTCCTACTGGAGGAACGTTGGCAGACTTGCCTACGAGAATTATATCTGGTGTTCTTGATGTTGGAACATTAGATTCTGAGGTAAGTACAAAGATTAATGCTGATCCATCGGAGCATCAAACACAATCTATTATGAGATACAATATTTTGTTCACTCAAACTCTCAGAATGATGGTTCCAGTCAATACTGATCTGAAAGCTGGTGATATGATAAGTTGTGAGTTCATTAAAGTTTCTAGTGGAAGTAAAGAACTAGACCAAGAGCAAACGGGACTATATATGATTAAGGAGTTGTGTCATCACTTTGAACCAAAGAGGTCATATACATCGATGAAGTTGATTAAAGATACATTTGGATTAAATACTAAAAAATGATAGAAGAGTCACTATTAAAAACTAATTTTCTTGGTCGAGATGGATTCCGCTGGTGGATTGGACAGATTCCGCCAGATGCAGATCAGGAAAAACAACTGAATGGGAGTGGATGGGGATCTCGTTTTAAAGTTCGCATCATGGGATATCATCCCTTTTCTGATGATGAACTTCCTAATAAAGATCTTCCTTATGCTCAAGTTCTTTTCCCAGTAACTGCAGGAACTGGAGGAGCAGGAATACGAGAAACTCCAAGTCTTTCCCAAGGTGACGTAGTTCTTGGATTCTTTGTTGATGGTGACGATGCTCAAATACCAGTAATTTTTGGTGCTTTTGGTAGAAATAAATCACAAGAGAAGGGATTTGCGAACTATTCCTCCCCATTTGTTCCTTTTAGTGGTTTTTCTAATCTTGTAAAAAGACCAACGGGGGCATTAGGTATTGGTGGTCCTTATGAAAGTGGGAATCCATCAACAGAGGGGCAAGGAATGTTAACTCCAAGAAATGTTCCACCTGGAAAAAAAGATTCTAATGGAAAAGAAATCAGATCTGATAGTCAGGGAAATGGTCAACAGATCATACCTGCAAATACTTGCAAAAACTCCACAAAAGATGATATAGTAGCAATTATTGATAATTTATTGAAAAAGATAAAGGCTGGGTCTAGTGCTTTTATCAATATTCAAACCGAGATTAGATTGGCGATTGATCGCATCCAGGCATCATCACACCGTTTTATCGGAGCTATGCTGAATACTTTATATAAAGAATTAGAAACTGTTCTTGGTCAAGGTGTTAAAGAGCTTTATAATAGTCTTTTAGGCATAGCTCTTCGTATTCTGGGTGCATTTTTGCCAGCACACAAACAAGCAATCGCTGGAGTTTTAGATTTAGTCAATCCTCTTAAAAAAGTAGAGCAGAACTTACCATGTGTTGCTGGTAAAGTTGTTACTGGTCTGAGAAGAACCATTGAAGATCTACTAAGAAATCTAATCTCAAATGTTAGCAACTTTGTTTCTTGTGCTGGTGATCAGTTTGTTGGATCATTGTTGAATAACATTATTGATAAAATTGCAGATGCAATGAATGGTCTTCTTGAGGGTGTATCTAAGATTTTAAGTCCAGCATTTAAAGTTGCAGATTTTCTTCGTAGTGCTGCTGAAACTTTATTATCCGCAGGAGGATTCTTCGGATGCAATAGCAGTAAAACAAAGTGTATTGGATCTAAACAATATAAGGTTGGATCTGATAAAGATGAAAATAATAAAAAAGATGATCTAGATAAGATTATTGAATCTATGCAAATATCTAAGAACACTGCCAATCTTTTAAATGAGTTTGAACGCCAGTATGGTAAATGGGATATTTTTGGTACTGGAACAAAAGTTAAAGATGTTAAAGGATCTTCTAGTGGGTGTTATAGTGGTCCTCCAACTTCTTGTGGCGGACCACGTGTAAGAATCTTTGGTGGTGAAGGATTTGGTGCTACTGGCAGAGCAATACTTGGATCTTTTGTGAAAAATACTCCAGGTCTAAATGAAGTGGTGCAAAACGTTACTAAAACTGCAAGTATTATTGGTGTTCAGATGACAAATCCTGGTGCAAACTATAGATATCCACCATTTGTAGAGTTTGTTGATGAGTGTGGTAGAGGTTACGGAGCGTCTGCAAGATCTATTGTCAATACAACTGGAAAAGTTATTGGCATTTATGTTGTAAATCCTGGAGAAGCGTATCCATTTGAAGATGGTGAAGATTATACAGTTGTAGATGTATATGTTGACGATCAAGGATTTGATTATGAAGATGATGATAGTGCAACGGATAATCTAGGAAATCAATATAAACTTACCGTTGATGGTGGAAAAATCATCAAGGCAGAACCAATAAATAGAATCATCGCACAAGAATTCCCAGAGATTACGATTACATCGAATACTGGTAATGGTGCTATTCTAAGACCTTTACTTGGACTGGCACAACCACCAAGTGGAGAAGTTCAAAATGTTATTGATTGTGTGACGAAATAATATATGGCAGCACCACCAAAGAATTATAGACAATATAAACAAAAGGCATTTGGACCTTGGATTTTAGACCTTAAGAATCCAGAGGGTGGACAAGCAGGTCCAGAACTTTGGAAACTTTATTCTGAAACTAATAATAAACATCAAAACACAATCACTGTTAGTGAAAGTGGAATGATGAGAGTATCAAATGATGGTGCTATTGAGATTCATGCTGGAGATAGAAATACTCCAAACTCTTTTGATATTAGAGTCGATGCTGCTAAAGGGCAGATTTCAATCACGGCTGCAACGACTGTAAAAATCAAAGGAAGTACGGTAATGGTCGAAGCACTAGAAGACATAGATCTAGTTGCTGGACAAAGTGTGAACATTAAGTCTGGATCTGGAAGAATACTTTTAGATGGTAATGTAATCGACAAAAAGACTATTACTGGTTCTATTTTGCCACCAGATAAGTTATGGACAAATAGAATCCTGGCTAATGCCCCTGTTGGATTTGGTACTCTATTTAAGATTGGATTGGGTTTCTTAACTGGAGGACTTGGTGGAGCACTCTTAGGTGGTCTAGGAGTAGGTGGTCTAGGAGGATTGGGTGGCAGTAGTCTATTGGGTGGACTTACTGGTGACTTATTTGGTGGTGCTTTGGGTGAGGGATTATCTGGAGCTCTTGGAGGTGGTTTAGGTGGGATACTTGGTGAGGGATTATCTGGAGCTCTTGGAGGTGGTTTAGGTGGGATACTTGGTGAGGGATTGACTGGAGCTCTTGGAGGTAGTTTAGTAGGTGACTTATTTGGTGGTGCTTTGGGTGAGGGATTATCTGGAGCTCTTGGAGGTAGTTTAGGTGGAGTATTTGGTGATCTTCCTGGAGGACTTTTGACAGGTGCTATAAATGGTCTTGGAAATGGTGATGTTTTTGGTGGACTTATTCAAGGTGGTTTGAATGGATTAGGACTAACTGATGGATCTTTAATGGGAAATCTTATTGGTGGATTTACGGAAGGTCTTGGTATAAATCAACTTTTAGAAGGTGTTGGTTTAGAAGCAGTAAGTGCTTTATTTGGAGGAGTTGGAGGATCTGATGCATTTGGTGGAATAATAAATAGTCTTGCAACAGGACAGGGATTAAGTGTTGCAGATATCGGCGGAAGCATTGTCCAAGTTGCTTTCGGAGATAGCGGAATCTTTGGTGGTGATAGTGGTGGACTCTTTACAAGTGCAGTTGGCGAAATAGGTAAGAATATTTTTGGTTCTGTGCAACAAAACCCATCTAATCTTCCAGACTTTAGTAAAGTTGGAGATTTTACTGGAACCTTCGATGTTTACACTGCTTAATGGAGAAACAGCATGGAACTTTTTAATGAAAAAGTAGTTATAGCAAACGATCTTCATGTTCTTGGTAATCTTTATGGACCAACTGGTGGTCCTGCTGGTGGACCAAGTGACATAGTTCTTGTTGGATATGCTGGAACAAGTCCAATAAAAGTTGTAAATGGACCTTCTGGTAGTACGATTGCCATCCATACAACTAGTAATGCTTATGGAACTCGTTATATTTCTGTTGGATCTACTCCCAGTGCCTCAGCTGGATTTAATGGTGATGTTTGGTATGTAGTTTAATATGCAAACATCTTATATTAAAAGATCCGATACATGGGTTGATATTGATCAAATATATTTAAAAGATTCTGGTATATGGAAAGAAGTATCTACTGCTTGGGTTAAAAATAATAATAATTGGAATATGATTCACGGCAACGGGAAACTTGAAGTTGAGTTTTTGGTTGTTGGTGGTGGCGGAGGTGGTGGTGCCAGCGGATCTGGTTTTGACCCTGCTGGCGGCGGCGGAGGTGGTGGTGGTTTTCGTGCTAGTGCTGGGGTTGCACAAACTTCTGGTGGAAATTCTTCTCCAGAAAGTCCACTATCTCTAACAATGCAAACATCATACACAGTTACTGTTGGTAATGGTGGTGCTGCTGGATCTTCTAGTGCTGGTGGACAAGGAGGATCTAGTACATTTGCTACTGTAACTAGTACTGGAGGTGGTGCAGGAGCTAGAGATAATACATCTGGTGGAAATGGTGGTTCTGGTGGTGGTGCTGGTGGCGGTGCAACTGCATCAAATGGAGGTTCTGGAACTGCTGGACAGGGTAGAGATGGTGGTGATCATAACCCTCCATCTGGAAACAGTGGATCTGGTGGCGGTGGTGCGGGAACCGAACCTGCAAATCTTGACAGTTTTGGTGGTCATGGATTAAACTCTGATATAACTGGAACGATAGTTGCTTATGCTGGTGGTGGAGGATCTTATGGGGGAAATGGAAGATCTGGTGGTGGAGATGGTGGATACGTCAATTTCTGCGGAGCATCTAAAACAGGAAGTCAGGGGACAGACGGCACAGGCGGCGGTGGTGGAGGAACAGGTAACATCTGTGCTGGTGGAGGAGGAACACGAACAGGATTTCGTGGAGGAAATGGAGTTGTAATTTTTAGAATATTGACCATATTTAAAGCAACATTTTCTGCAGGTCTCACTACAACATTAGATACAACAACAGTTCCTGGATACAAAATTTATACAATAACTTCAGGATCTGGTACAGTTACTTTTAGTTACGCATAAAAATGGCAAATTACGCACTTTTAGATGATAATAATATTGTTGTTAATGTGATAAACGGTCCTGATGAAGATGGGGAAGTAAATTGGGAACAATACTATAGTGAAGTTACACAATTAAGATGTAAGAGAACAAGTTATAATACTTGTGGTGGAGTTCACTCGGAAGGTAAAGATCAATTTAGAATGAATTATGCATCAGTTGGTTATACTTATGATGAGAAAAGGGATGCTTTTATCCCTACCAAAGAATTTTCATCTTGGATTTTGGACGATTCTACTTGTAGATGGAAACCTCCCATTCCTTACCCAGATGATGGTTATTATGTGTGGAATGAAAAAGATGTTGCGTGGCAAGGTCCGATCCAAACCGAAGCACCCCTTGACATCCCACTCGATGTCCCCTATAATATGGGGGTAATCAACGGAACCACCTAATGAGCACTGCACAAGAATCTGTTCTGGGCATTGTGATTGATGTTTGCACTCGCTCCTTCCTTCTAATCAGTGACGAAGGCAATGAAAAACTTGTTGAGTGTGAGACTGTCCAAGAGTTTATGAACGTTCTGGAAGTAGTAACTGCTAATCTTTCTGAGGATCAGATTGAGTACGCTGACCTTGCCATTCGT
>Ga0194133_10006030_pt1 | contig 15139 bp, 12 predicted proteins | sample TA2KigOf40mmetaG_FD_155448 | JGI IMG/M metagenome (GOLD analysis project Ga0194133, IMG submission 155448) | Freshwater microbial communities from Lake Tanganyika, Tanzania - TA2015055 Kigoma Offshore 40m | ecosystem: Environmental > Aquatic > Freshwater > Lake | place: Tanzania: Lake...
ATATCTAGCCTCTTTATATGAATTGATATTTATCAAATTCGTTTGAATTTTTGTGCCATGAGGATGCATTTTTTTCAGGATGAAGAGAAAGAGACCGATTTACCCCCAAGGTTCTTGTTATTCAAAAGAGTTTTCAACATCTAACAAGCCAAAGAAATGCATCATGCCTTCTTTTTTTTGCCCATGTTTTCTCTAATTAGAATCCTAAAAAGTAATTTTACTTTTTGTCCTGCTGTGAGTATCTTTCATATTTAGTAACAAAATTTATATATGGAAAGAATTGCTTAGAAAATACTGACCTTTTACAGCAAAAAAACCTCAGATGATTATGTTTCCCATTACATGATTTGATACTCAAAATAAAACATCAAATGAAATGTAAAAAGGATTTGAACTTTGAGCCCACGCGTTCCTTTCCCGTGCCAAAAAAATTACAACTTTTGTATGTGGCTTTTAGTGTCTAAACTATTCATCTTCATTTTGAAGTTTCATAAAAATGTTTTCATTTCTTAAACTGAGGTTCTTTTTGGGTGGCCCTTCATCCAAACCACTTTTTCTTGAATAAAGAAAAGACATGGATTTAAACTTTATTCACATACCTACAAATGTGTATGTGAGATCAAAGCCAGGTAGGATGGAAAATGATATTATTTTGATTTCCTTCTTTGATTTTGGACCAAATTTCTTATTGAAAATGGACTATGAAACACATTTAAAGAAAAGTTCTTTTTTTGACCTGTTGGATGGCTGCTGTGCCATTCTTTCACCTATCTATAGATAATCTTTAGAACATTAATTCAGTGAAAGTTGTTTGCGCTTTGCTTTAACCTACCTATGTGAGAAGAATAAAGTAATTTTGGTACAAGATAAAACTGAGATTTGAATAAAGTGCAACAGAATTTGCTCACTGATTCTAAGTTTTATCATGACTTGACAAACCATGAATTTCTTATTTTCAGGTCTGTTATAGTACCGATTGGTGATGGTTACATATTCTTTTTTGCTTTTATCCATCTAGCTATTATATTCCTATCGAAAAGAATTGGTAAAAATTTTTCTTTTACCACAATAAGGTCGGTCATATACCTTTTGATCAATGTGAGAGGCTCACATCATTTACCATGTGTGTGAAATTTTGATGTATATTGTTTCGACCTGGTTTGTTCTGAACTTCCAATGCCTGCCTGCATAAATTCCTGAAAGGGTGACTTGACTCATTTTCACTCCTTCACCCCTCTTACAGTAAAATCTCTTACCTTTGTCAAGTTTTGGTTTGGAGCGCGACCCTTACCATCATGGAAAAGTCAAGTAAAAAACCTGAAATCAAAAGTTCAGTAAAGTTCTTATAAACAGTTTTTTTACATCAAATAAAGATGTCAGCAAAATAAATAGTGAGCTGTTTCGTATGAAAACAGTTCCAAGATTTGATTTTTGAAATCAAAGCTCTTTTTCAAGAATCCTTATTTCTTCATAATCCAAGGCGAGCGCAGAGGGTGTGGGTGTCTGCTTTGCAAACTGATCCCATTCACATCCTCAGTCAACCACATTCCGTGGACAAAAGTGCCAACATAGGTACAAGAGAAACTTGGTTTGAAAAATCCAACTTTTTTTATTCACACTTGTCTGTCTGTTTGTGGTAATGTTTCTAATTGAAATTATCAACAAAAAAAAGTTGTGGTGAAAATGAGTTCAGGTGGTGCCACAGTAACAGATGCATCTGAAGAAGAAGACTTTCTTAGTTTGGCAAGTTCTGAAGACTCTGAGACAAGGTATATATAGATGCATTTCGATGATTTATTTTACTTTATTGTTGCTCCTGTGGTGTAAATAAAAGGAGAAATCCACAAAACTTTATTTTCTCTTGGCTCTATTTCCTTTCCTCTAAGAAATTCCATCAAAATTCTTTGCCATGAATATACATTGTTATTAACCTAGCCTGTGGCCGAGATGCTCTTATCATTTATTTCTTTTCTATACATTTTGACTTCCAACATGGTTATTAGACTGGAATAAAGAAATATGAGCTCCTTAGAAACTTTACTATGGATAAAACAATTTGTCTGATTTTGCGGAAATGTCTTTACATTATTCAAAAAAAGGTGTAAATCAGATTGCAGCTTCAAATTTGAAGGTCTATTTTGACATCTCATCTCTTGCAAATATACTTTTCTCCCACTATGTCGAAAAGAATTCACGGAACAACAAAAATACAACATTTATTTGTTCAAATATAACAGCTAATGTGTTCACATTTTGATGACTTTGATGTATGAATCAGTAAATAATTTGAGATTGTGCTTTTCAATTAATAAAAACCACTTCACTTGGTTAGAGAAGCCTTTTTTTTAAGCTGAAAGTTTGTTTGCCAACCCAATATTGAACTTCAAAATTTAAGACTTATGAAAGTCTATTTTAAGATGAATGAAGTCTAAAAATGATCGACTTTTCATAAAACTCAAAGCTAATAAGCTGTAAGATTGATGTTTGAATAGAAGAATTTTTGCTCAGTTGCAGAATTTTCAAGAGGTATAGTTACATGCAAACTCGGTCATCCTGAACTCATTCATTTACCACCTGAAAGTAGTGATGGACCCGGGTCAGAAATTTTTGACCCGGGCCGGGTCGGGTTAATTTTTTGTTGCTTGGGCTGGGTCAGCCATATTTGGTTTGGGTTTGGAAAATTTCCCCTAAAAATCCCAAATTTGGTCGGGTCAAAAAGTACCTGGGTCAAAGGGGGGTCGGCTTCTTATTTACTGCAGGTCAAAGGTATGCTCTGGTTGGGTCAGGTTAGGTTAGGTTAGACTTTCTCTACCTGAAAGCTTCATTCATTCAACTATGCTGCATTTTCATTTTTTGAAAATTATTTTAACTTAACAGGTTGCCATTTCTAAGAAAAGGTTTTTTCATTCTGAAATTGACATTTTTATTTTCTTGATGGAATCATTAAGATAAAACACTGAAAAAAAGAGAAAGAATTTCCTCACATAAAAATATCAGTTTAAGTATTGATGAAAGGTTATAACATTTCAACTTTTGGATGAAACAAAGGTTGGAAATTCTTTAAAGGGTTTGTTCTTAAAACCACAGTTATAAAAAGTTTGAAAAATGGCATGTCAATGATGAATTGTGCAACACCAACAGTTATACTTCAAATTTGAAACCTTTTGTTTTTGATAGGAAATGATTTTGAAAGAAGTTGTCAACTTGTCAACTCACTTCAAGATTGTTTTGAAAGGAAGAAATCGTTGCCTGTATTTGAATTAAGTCTAAAATCAAAAGAAAACAAAGACAATTACATGGTTGTGAGATTATGGTTGAATATTTGAGTTCGCCCCTTTTTGAACTTAAAAAATAAACTTCCTCTTCTGACTGTATTTGTTAATCATTCATGCTCTTTTGTTCTTTTGATCCAAAAAAAAGTTTTTAAGATGCTTCCTTCCTACAGGAATAAGTTAAAAATGTTTGGAATTTATTTACATCTCTTCCTATAAGCAGCCCCTTTCATAACTTGTGGCTCTGATATTCAATGGCTTCTACAATTGTTGACATTGTTTTAAGACAAAAAGACGATTTGACATATAATTTAACTGAAATTTTCCACTTGGTGCTCTCAAAGTTAATTTCTAGCAACTGAAATCTGCATAATTTATTTGCTTTTCTTCCCATTGAATGGGATCTTCAACAAGTGTGAGAAAGTTTTCCTTCCTTCATTCCACCAAGTTCTGAATTACTCTTAGTAAGACTTAAAGAAATATGAAGGTAGGTAGGAAGGAAGGGTCGAAGTTTCAAATAATTTGCCATCTAGAGTCTCTGACAATGTGAAACTTTTTTCATTCTGCATTTCATGTTCTGTCCAAGGAAAGGAAGGCTTCTTTGTGTGTTTTCTCTTGAAATGACAGTGATTCACATTTAGCCTGGCATCTTCCACCTAAATATAAGCCAGACAAACACGAATACCAAAAGAAGAAGACACCAAACAAAAATGACAATTTTTTTGGAGGAAAAAAAACTTTCCTTTTCAGGAAGACTCTTTTTTTATCGATCCACATTCATTCTTCGAGAAATTTGCTGAGCTTTAATACTGAAAAAGTCTTTTAAAAGTCAGAACAAAAAGTGTCGAAGTTCAACACATTTTATCTGATGAAAATTGAATAAGGACGAATAAAATTGTTTGTAGGATTTTCATATTCAATCAGTATTTCACTAAATTCAGTTCAGGGTCATGTAGAGGTTAAGCGTTTTGACAGGTTTCAAATAAACGAACAGCAATTCACAACTTTTGTTCAGCATGGAAAAGAACCCTGACTCAAGTGCAATTATCTTTAATCAAACAAGCAAAAGTTTTAAACACACCTGCAGTTAAAAAACGCTTTACAAATCGCATCATTTTACACATGAAAGATTAAAGAAATCTGGCAATAATTAAGATAAACAACATTTTTTGCTTTGTAATTATTCAGTGTAATAAAGTTTGAAATACTGGATAAACTAGCTGATTCTTAATGGAAATTGAGGCACTCTTTTCATAATCATGGCTGTAAAAATACCAAAAATGAAGTGCCATCATGTGTCACACCACCAAAATTCCATTTTCATTTCAAAACAGTGAAATAAATGCTGAAGCTTTCATTCAAGTAAAAATAGCTCAAAAATTCAAATGAAAAATGAGATGCTGAATAGTAGAGAAAGGTATTTGGTTTGTGTTTCTGTTTTGAGAAATGGAGCTTTATGCTTTGTTTGAATTTCCATCTACCTACTTTTAGATTGAATTAACTAGTGCAGTGCTGTGGTTTGACAAAGAGAGAGAGCGAGAGTGTGAGGAAATCTGGTGAAGATTTAACAAACCCAAAAATAACCTTCCCAATAAAAAAAGAATCAATACTGAACTGTTTATTGATGGGAAACTTGAGCTTTATATACACAAGGAGATGGTCAAGAATTCTTGATAGGACCTCTTAGTATCGTAGTACACACTCAAATACCCTCTTTTTCGCGCTATGATATTTTTCACTTTAGTAGTTCAAAGTCGTTTCAAACAGGCTGCCATTGTTTAGTCTCTCTTCCAAGTAATTGTAAGTTTACCTAAGCAGGCTGACGCTGTTTTCACTCCCGCAACAGTTATTTCCCGGCAATGCTTTTGCCCTCTTCAAAGAGAGCAGTTATTTCTTGATCCGATCCCTCTTTTACTTTTGCATATAAAGCCCCAACTTCCTATCAATAAACAGTTCAGTATTGATTCTTTTCTTGATTGGGAAGGTCTTCACTGGGATTTTAGCTCAACGTTTAATTTGCATATCCTCCCTACTTTGTTACGTTCTCCGCCTCCTCTCTGACCCCCAAGCATCAGACACACTATTGGAGAAAGATAAAGAAAACTGGCTCAGACGCCAGAACACTTGGGAATGAAAACCAACAATATCAGCCTGTTCAAAATGAGGAACTTCTAGGGTGAATAAGAACTTATAATGACAGCCTGTTTGAAATGACTTAAACTATTGCTTAAGAGTTAAAATATCGTAAAGTGAAAATGGGGGGAATAACCAATCATCGAGTGTATGTTACAAAAGAATTATTCAAGACAATATAAAGTATGAGAAGCAAACAAAGCTGTTAATTGTTATAAACATCTGGAAGGAAAAAAGTGTTTCCAAAGCAAAAAAACTACAGGGGTTACCTTTAAGTATCGTTTTCACTTCTTAATCGTCCTAAACCGGGTCTCAAGGTGAGAAGTGACTTGCAATTCTATCGAGTAGATGAAATTATAAAAAAAATTTTGTCTTATATATCCTTCATGTTGCAACTGTGAGCTTCATAATCCGGAAAAATATATATCAGAAGGTTAAAAAAGTGAAATTTTAAGGTAACACAATTATTGTTATCAGCAAATAACCAGGGCTAAGTTTTGCTATTGATTCTTTCTTCCTGCAGCAACTTCAAATCATTCAAAAGTGTCTTCAAGAGTTTTCAATTTTGTTTAGCAAACACTTTGCAGAATAGGAAACAATTACTTCTTCGATTTTGTCTAACAGATATTGAACTTTATTCAATTGTAAAGTTATAAAGAGAATATTGAAGAACTCGAAGAGTTTTAAATAGGTTTGAGTATTCTGTAAAGAATTTAAATTGGGTTTGGCCTGTTTGAGGGTCTTCAGAATATGAGTAAATTCTTGTTCTCTTCCCTTCATGAATATATTTTTAGGAGCAAATTGAGTAAAAGATTTGGTGAATCAGCATTTGATCTTCACATGCAGGCAGCTTAGGATGAATGCATCTTTGTTCTGGAATTGATTGTACCTCATCAAAAGTAAGGGCTCTTTTGAGAGAAACTTCGAAATGAGCTTCAAAGAATTCATGGCCTTGAGATGAAAGAGAACTGAAATAGTTGCCAGATGTTTTGGGGTACTCTTTAAGTGCAGAAACCAATATTCAAAATTGGTAAATGATTTTGCATCAGAAATTTCAATGCAATTATTCCCAAATATTTTCTTTTTTAGTTATTGCTATATGAACAGTAAAATCAACCTCATTGAACCCTTTGAAGTCTAATTCGAAAAATTTTATATTAAGAGGATTAGATGGAGTAGAATTCATAAAATTTGTTGTTGCATCTCAAAATATGAGATGAAGTTTCTTGGCAAAATTTAAGCTGAATAAGGGTTTTTGTCAGTTTGTGACTTTGTGAATTCCAAACAGATTGATTGGTTATTCGAGAGCCAAGTGTCCTGAAAAGCAGATTTTTGCGTAGGAACATCAGGGACACTGTATCATGAAACCCTTGAAAAATTTTTCAACCCGCAATACCCTCCGATTTTTGGACCAAAGGGACTACCCTGAGGGTCTTGGAATCGTGATGGAAAAAATTGTCAAATACTTCATTTTAGGAGGATTATATGGAGCAGAAATCAATAAAATTTGATCATATTTGTTGTTGCATCTCAAAATATGAGATAAAGTTTCTTGGCAAAATGTCAGGCGAACCAGGGGATTTCTAAACAATTTTTGAGTTTTAAGCAAAATCATTGGTTATTTGAGAACTAACTGTCTTGCCAAGCAGATTTTTGCTTAGGGACACTGTAACGTGAAACCCTGGAAAGGTTTTTTTCAACTTGCAATACCGTCCCATTTTTGAATCGCAGGGGCTACCCTGAGGGTCTTAGAATTGTAATGAAGAAACAGTGGATAGCTCAGTCTGTGAGTTCCAGACAAAATCATTGGTCATAAAGAGAACCAAGTGTCAGATTTTTAGTTAAGAACATCAGTGACACTGTATCTTGAAACCCTGGGAAGGTTTTGCAATCAACCCACCTTGGCCTCCCATTTTTGGACCTATTTTTGACCTACAGGATCCATTGGAATTGTGATGGACAAAAAATTGCTAAATACTTTATGTTAGGAGGATGAAATGGAGCAGAATTCAATGAAATTTGTTCAAATTAGTTGTTGATGTCCAAAATATGGCATAAAGTTTCTTGATCAAATTTAAGGTGATCGGGTGAGTGGATGGTTTGGTTGGGTTGCTCGACAAAATTTGCATTTTTCAATAAATGCCCAATTACTAAATTTTATATTTATAATTCATCCAAAAAGGAATAATTAGTAATCGATATGAGGAGGTAAGATATTTGTCCATTTGTCAATCGTTACTTTCTGTTAATACAAATTCGTTCCTCTGGTGAGAGTGGAGAAAAGTTTCTTACAAGCAGGGGTCCATCATCAAGGGTAGAGTTTGAGTTTCCAGTTGGAAATATCTAAGATTAAACAATTAAATAAAAATCTTTTTTCATTTTATGCAAGAGTATTTGCACATCACCTCATTGATGTTTGTTTGGGTACACTTCATTGGTTGACATTCTTCAGGCAGGCTAGCCTTACAGTCATAATAGCTCATGTTTCCACAAGAGGTATGGGTTCCAAGGTAGCTGTCATAACACGAAGCACAACGCACATCAAGGCATAAGTCATAACCTTGGCAAGCAGTTACTGCATCAGGGACTGGTAGAACCCATTGAGATTCTGTTTCGTTTGACACTAGATCTTTTGTGACAAAATGAAAAGTAAAACTGTAACATTTATACAAAGACAACCTTTCTTAAAGTCAAAAAAGAACCTTGAATTGTGAGAAGGGCAGTTGAGTTTTCATTGTCAAAATTCTTTCCTGAACGCTTTTCATCTGAACAAGATAAATCTTCAAACCGAGGGAATCTTTTCAAGAATACTGCACCATTTATGTCGCTTGAAGAAGATCTACCCTTACCCTGAAAATGAAATGGATCACTTCCATCAAATAGATAAATCAATGTGAAGGACTTTCTTTTAAATTTACCACATAAGTGCAAATCCTAGGCAAACATTTTCTAGGTAGGGTACCCTTGCAAGTAAAGTAACTTGCTCCTCCACAAATACCATGGATTCTCAACAAGGGGTCGAAGCAAGCATTGCATTTTGAATCAAAACATGGAGACTGGTGTTGACACCTAAACAAATTTTTGCTTTTGATTATAGATGGTCAGGAGCCCAAACTGACCCGAGCATACTTTTGACCTGCAGTAATTTAGAGGCTGACCCGGGTACTTTTTGACCCGACCCATGAGATTTTTATTTACCCAAAGGGCAAAAAATTGGGATTTAAAAGAGAAATTTTCCAATGCCAAACCCAAGCCAAAGGTGGCTGACCCAACCCGAGTAACAAAAATTTGCCCCAAACCCATCACTACTTTTGATTGACAAAAACTATCTTAAATGTGAATTTCATTGAAAACAATCTCACCTTGTGGCTGCTCCACCAACAGAGATAAAAGCACGAGAACCTTCTTCTACATCAAGTTTTAAGTTTAAACCACCGAAAAGCTCAGCTAGAAATCTTGAAAAAGGTTTTTTTCTCAGATCAAATCAGTTTAATGTCAGTTTTTATTTTTTTACCTGGCATTTCCTGGCGAACTCCTTTCCACAGCCTCTTGGATAAACTCTTCGTGAGTCTTTCCACCTTGAAAAATTTTATTACCCAATTATTCATAGTTTTTCTCTGAAGTCTGAAAAAAACTTGGTGAAAATATCTTTAAAAAACCTGCATGAAACAAATAAACTTTTCATGCCTTCAATTATTCCTTTTACAAACAAAGTGTGAAAATGAAGGAAGAAGAAATTAAGTTTTAATCCTACCATAATCATATCTTGGGAAAGACCTGGCAGTAGTAGCTGCTTCATTTCCAATGATCAAAGCTGTGATTAGGAAAAGAACTCTCATCTTTTGGAGATAGTTTTCAGAAAAAAACCTATATGGTGAAATAAATCTTGAATGTCACTTTGGTTTTTTGAAGCACCATTTAGATTGGCTTCATATGTACTTTAATTCTAATCTTTGCTCAGATTGATTTTTGTATTCAAAAAAGATCAACATCTTTCATGTTCATTCAAATCTTGACTGAGAAATTATTTGAAGTGGTTCACGATCAGAAGTTTTATGGTAATAAAAATAAGCTCTCATGATGAAATAGATGTGTGAAATTCACATCATGAAGGATCCAAGCTACCATTTTGCTATTCAAAAATAAAAATTTGAAAATGCCAGAACATTGATGTTTAAAAGACTTATGCATCCAGAGTTTAATGGGCTTAAGTTTTCATTATTTTGAATCAGTGCACCAGACCCAATAATTTTGCTTTTTTTTGTTGTTGAATTATGATGCAATGTGAAAAATTGGAAAATAATGAAAAACATTTTCTCACCTTGTTATCTAAAAGATTGTTAGATGAAGACTGACTGACCCATGGAATTCAAACCCTGACGCCTAAATTGGCAAAAATACAGACAAAGTGACCAGTTAAAAGTGGAGACAAACAAAGAAGGGGCAACAATTTTATTTTTGATATTTGCTGAATGACACAAACACAACAGTTTCAAACAGAAACTTATTTTATGGGAGAGAGAAAATGATAAAAATGAGAATGGTGATTACATTGGCAGAAGGTTTTTTATTGCTCAAAAGATCCTCTTTTAGGCTCAAGAAACTACTTTTGGCCACAAATGATAAGATTTTTTACTGTCTTTTGATGGCGACAGACCTCCTGTGGATCATAAACTGTATCCTGTCCTGACTCTGCAAAATTTTTACTTTTTTCTGTCAATCAAAAGGTATATATTTTTTTGTATGCTTCACTGAAGTCAAAAAGCGTATTTCTGGTTAATAATAATTGGATTTTGAGCATTAAAGACAATGGATTGCATTATACTTTGTTGGCCATATACATATAAGGGGTTGCTGTGGCTTAGAGGTCATGGGTACCTGACTGAGAACTAAGATCTAAGGATGTGGGGTCAATCCTGGCAGCCCATGCCAGAAACTTTTCAATCCTGGATTGCAAAAAATTCAATGGGCACCTTCAGTCAGGTTGATAAAGTGTCAGATGAGTCTATTCTGCACAAGGTTATTATTATATAATAAATTTTAGCAGAATAGTTGTTATGTTTGAGATTCTGATTATTTAGCATTTCCAAAAACAAGAAAAAGCATCCCATCTTTGAACACTTGTTTTTTGATCAATTTTTGTTCAGATTAGAGCCGATTCATAATTCTTCTGTCCTGTTGTTGTGAGGTCCTGGTATTCATCTATCTATCTATAGAAATGGTCCTTTCAAAAAATATTTTCCAACCACAAAATTTGTTGTTTCTAGTCTCACCATGTTTACTATTTATTTTCCCATTGTAATGAAAATTTTCATAAAGATTGACCAATTTAAAGATTTTGGATTTAATTGCATTCTGAATATATTTTTTTGACTGAAGGGTGAAATTTTGACAAATTTGTAAATAACTTTTCAGCTGAAAAAAATCCGAAAATCTTATTACTTTGAGATAGAAAGTGTTTCAAAATCTATTTTGAAAAAAATATCATGATTCCATCTATCTTTTCGTGGGTCAATCTCACTATAATGTATTTCTTCCTTGACATATAAAAGTAAACATTCAGATGTTAGCATAGGATCAAACACAAATCTAACAAAAATGAAATGTTTGGGTAGCTTTTTGACCGATTGTGAAATTTTATTTTCAGGTATTAAAGTAAATGCTTTTTGAGATTCAAGGACATAACAAAAGCAATTTGCTTTGATTTTTTTTCTCTCCCTAAGATTGAATTAATTGTTGAAAATTTCTAAAATTTAATTATCATTTTCCACGCACTTGGACTGATTCCCTGAAAAAGTTTAAGTGTCAAGTTGTTTCGGAAGTAAAAGAACATTTTTCTCTTTTATTTTTTTATTTTTTGTCAGATGGTGATTATAAGAGGGAAATAATTTCACCAATCTTCCTATCAAATGGTAAAAAAGTCTATTCACAAAAAAGTCCTATATTTTCAACTCATTTCCAAATTATCTTCTTTTTAAAGCTTTTGAAGTAAAAGTTTCTTTTTTCCAATTTTCTATATTCTGAAAATGAAAACAAATATATGAAATAAAAAAGTATTGAAGATTACAAACACAAATTCAAAAAGTTCAAGCCGTTTTAGAAATATATGAAGAAGTAGAAATGCAAAAATGACCTTTTTTTGCTTTGTACTGGTTTGGTTGAACTTTGGTTGTTCTTTTTGTAGGTAATTTCTAGCTCAAAATCTTTTTTTTGCATCCTTTTTTTTCACTATAGATCTCTTTGTGTGTTGGACCGTTTTTTAACCTTGATAATGCTTCTCTGAGATTTTGCCTGTTACAGAAGAAAGGCCAAAAAGAAACTTAATAATCAAATCTTTTGTGAATTGGTATATAAAAGAGGTGAGGAGATAAGAGGAAGAAACTTGGGTATGATTGAGAAACAAGGTTATCTTTTTTTTGAGAAAGTAGGCCCTACTTTTTTTGACCATAGTTATAACAGTTAAGGTCATTTCATTCCATCAAGAGTAAATGCAGTAATAGATCCACTTTTTTTCTTTGTCTGTCACGATAAAATGATTTCAGCAATCAATGCCTGTCTGTCTTGTTTATGTGAAAGTTAGAGACAATTTTATCTGTAGTACATTCAAGCCAGAATTATGATTTTTTTAACATTTAAACGTTACTTTTTTTGCAGGGAGTTTCGACAAAACTCATGTGATTGGTTTTATTCCCATCTCCGAAAACGATTGCACGATTTTCGCTCAGCAAAGGTCATCAAAAGTGTTGGATTTAACAGTAAGATTCATTTTGATTTTTTTGTTTGGGTCAAAATATGAAAAATACCCACCGACTGCTCCATGTAGAAATCAGACAAGATTCAATTATTTTCACAATAGATTTGAAAGAATGCAATTATTTTTATCTGCAGTTGGTATCTTGATGTTTCCTTTTCTAAAAATGTAATTTTTTGCAACAAAACCTCTCAGGGAAGAACTTTAACTATGCTATTAATAAGCAAGTTTGACTAATTTTTTTTTGAAATTATACTGATGCTCAGCCATAAAATAAGCCATGTATCCTATTTCTCTTTTTGAAGTCTTTCCTTCAAATTTATATTAATTTGAGTTACATCAAGCTTAATTGAAATTGCTGAAAGCAACATAAAGTTCCTTACATGGCTTCTAGCTATTTTTATGTAAGTATATGTTCCTAATTTTTCAGCTTTTAGTTTCGTTTATGACTAAACTAGTTTGTGAAGAATGAAACATCTTGGTCTTTTTTTATGTGGAAAACTTGAAAAAAGATTAAGGTTTATTCATTTTTGCAAAATTCGTAATAGATTATTTTCATTTCAGATACACGTGATGCTCAGTCTTCAAATGTTCGTGATCACATTGAGAAATTAGTTGAATCTTTGGTGGGGGAAAACATTGATGCTGTTAGTGTGGCAAGGATTTGCCAACACCCGTCATGTAAGTTGATTTCATGTTTCTACTTAATTGGTGAAATTTTGCTAAAAATCAAGAGCCTCTGGTTAAAAAACCTTCTCAAACTGTTGCCTTCTCACTAACTGTAACATCAAATACTGTTAAATTCATGAAAGATGAACATATTTAATGGTGAGCAATGTTTGGTTGAGCAGGCTAAATGCTTTTCCCTTATCTTTCAACTTGTAAGAAACCTATTTTTCCTGCTGAGGGCCCCAATTTATCACATCAATTTGACTGACCACCTTTCATTCATTTTTATCAATAAAAAAGATATGGGATTTCTGCTTGGATGAGCAATTGGACCCTTGTGGATTGATATTTTTCAATGCCAATCTCAACCTCTTATAGATATTTTACATATATATATGGAGAATAAGAATATACAAGCCTGCTTTTACAGACTAGTCTGAAATTTGCTAACCCTTTTTTAAAATACTGAATGCAATAATAAAGTCATATGTGAAATGAGACTTTTGTTGTACAATGTCTTTGTTTAACCCTACCCTCTCTATGTCCCTAAATTCCAATGAAGCACAATTAACTTTTTTTCCAGACAATCGTTTATTTTCTCAGTACCACTCCAAGCTTAGTGATTGCCTCTCAGACTTGGTCAATGCCATTCACAAAGTCATGAAAAGTAAGTAAAGAAGAACAAAGAAATGTTTTTAGTTAGGGATATAACTTGATTTTAGGATACTGAAAGTAAAGAAGGTTTATGCTGTGAGAGAAAGAACTGGATTTGCAAATAAGTTCTCAACATTTTCATGCTGCTAAGATAAAATATGAAATTGTGAAACTTTTGATCTCTCTTTTTTTATCAATGTGGATTCGTGACATGGATTTTGGATTTTGGTTGTGGTATTGAAAAGCCCTTCTTCGAATTTAAAAGTCGTTAAAGAAAACCAAAATTGTCCAATTTAAACTAAAATGTCTTTCAAAGAACTGCAGAATGAAAAAAGTTTCTCAAATTTACAAACACGTTTGATTGGAAAGAAAAATGTTATGGGCTTGAACTTTGACTTGTATTTTAAGTGACAATAATTCATGTTTAGATGATCCATTGGAAGATGGTGAAACACCCACTTCAGCGCATGCAACTTTAAAAACCCTAGTCGATAATCTCATCCAAGACACCGTTCAAAATCCTTACATCAAGGTAATGAAATTATCTTTTCACCTTTACTTGTCAAAATTCAAACTGAGGATGACTTTAACTCAATTATAGGATGTGGCTCAAAGTATAGATGAATCTTCCAACGAATCTACTGGATTTAACAAACAGTACAACGACAACCAGATGTTTCTTGCAGAATCGTATGAAGACCTTTTGGCAACTGCAATTATCAACAAAGTAAGTTTAGATTTTTAAAGTAGTTTGTAAATGGGAAAAATTGAGCAGATAATATGATAGCATTATGTTTGATATCTGCAAAATAATTTTTCAAAAATACTTCCAATGATTTTTTTAGATGAAGGTTGTAAACCGTAAATTGGGATGGTGATTAGTGAATTCAAAACAGATTTTGCACTTTCAGCTCATTATCTGTTTTCAAATTGTCAAAGCTCCTCTTTCCTCAGAAAGTGAATTTGATGAGCATTGCAAAATAATTTTATATGTAATATAGCTTGGAAAAATTGCTAGTATAGTTTTTAAAGGTCTTTCTTATATTGACAAAGGCCCATATATTTTTTTCTTGAAACTTATCGTTTGGGTAAAATATCAAAATAACTTCAAAACAATCTCTAGGAATCTTTAAAAGAACTTGGCTTTGACATCCCGCATTTTTCAATCTAATCAAGATTTATGTGGCCTGGTTCATGTTTATAATTATAATGTTGGGCAGTATAGACTCAGGCAATGTTAATTTGCAATCAACAGCTTTAATTGTGTCCAGCCACAGACATAGAATCAAGTTTATGGACACTGCAGACAACAATTACCCTGACTGATGGTGTCTTGTTGATTTTTTTTGCAATCTGGGGTTGAAAAATTTGCTGGCATGGTTGGGGATTGGAAATTTGAACCTGAAACCTTAGATCTTAATTTATGTGCCTTGGTCATGTTGGTTTTCCTCAAGACCTTAACTAGTCATTATATTTGGTACTGGTTTTCAAGAGTTAAGCTATCCGTACAGTTGATGATCTGCCCCTTGCTATAAGTTAGTGGGCCATGACAGCCCTTCATAAAGTCATTTACTCAGTTTTGAGTCATGTCTAGTGTTGCGAGCACCAGACATGATGAGAGATTTAATCATAGATCATACCCTCTTTTCATCATGTGTGC
>Ga0194133_10006032_pt1 | contig 15132 bp, 8 predicted proteins | sample TA2KigOf40mmetaG_FD_155448 | JGI IMG/M metagenome (GOLD analysis project Ga0194133, IMG submission 155448) | Freshwater microbial communities from Lake Tanganyika, Tanzania - TA2015055 Kigoma Offshore 40m | ecosystem: Environmental > Aquatic > Freshwater > Lake | place: Tanzania: Lake Tanganyika...
AGCTGATAGATGAGATAAACAAGATGGATAGATTGACCCACCCGGTCTGGCTGAGAGGCACACGCACACATTTATTTATGAAATAGAAAAGCTAGAGTTCAAATGTTTTATTACCTTGTTGACATACTATTTGGTCCTCTCTGAGCTTTCTTTTCAAAGACGAATAAGGTATCACAGCAAAAGGAAACTTTGAATAAAAAGTTTTTGTTTTATCCCCAAAGTCAATTTTTTTCTTCGAGATGTTCCTAAGACGAAATTTAATTAAGCTAATGGGTAGATGGCACTCTGTTAAGATTCTGCCAAGGACCAAGTGTGATTCTTGATAGAATTACTAATGACATCTTTAGGATCAAAATATAGCAGAAGTTACATTAAGCTAAGCTGAACATTCAAGATTATATCTTCTTATTGATTTAGTAAATATGGCAAATATTCACTTTTATTTCCTTTGATGCTCTTTAATACTTATTGTGGCTTTCTCTTCTTTAGAGCTCAGACTTTTACATTAAAAAAAGCTTATATAATAACCAAAAATGTGTGTTCCATCAAGATTAATTTTGCTTGAGTCTCTAACATACGTGAGCTTCTTCCTTGCTTTGTGATGAAAAATCATTTTATCAGTGCATCTTTTTATGATGACAATTCAGATTGATGATAGAATTCTGAGCCATAATGAAAATGGGGTAAATCCAGGCCTGATAGGAAAGAAATGGAAATCCTGGCTTTGCTTCCAGGTCTGAGCAAACATTTGACCCTTTGGATTAGTTTTAGAATTAAGATTCTGACTTGCTCTTGATTTGAATGAAGTTGAAAGGAAGTTGATTTAACAAACAGTTTCCGAATATCAATAAAAAACTTGATAAAGGAGGGTAGTTTATGTGATATTTACAAAAAATCACTGTTGTCACAAAAGTTCAGTGCTGCTGGAATAAATTCCTTCTGACACATAATCTGTCAATCAATCAAAACCACAAGAAAAATAATACTCAATAATCTTATCTTGGAGTCAAAGCATTCTGACTGAAGGTACTTTTGAAAAATAATTTTCATTGATGCTACATCAATCTGAATGTTCAAGTTAAACTACTACTGCCTTCGATGTACATAAAAAATCTATCCTTATCGAGTTTCAATAATATATACTTTTACAATATTTCTTCATACCTGATAAGCAAAAAATTCTTGGATTCACCTCTCTTTATTGTTTTTCATCTTGAAAGGTTGCTTTCTCCACTTCAGAGTTATATGAAAAAAGCCAAGGTAGATGTAATGAGCAAATATGTATATTGATTAGTTTAACATGAGATTCTCTCAAAAAAAGTACTTTTACTTGTTCAAAACTCTTTAGTTTCATTTTCTAAACACTTTTCTGCTTGTAAGTTATAATAATGAGTAAATTGAAATTTTTTTGACATTTATGGACTTTAAAGCCCCTGTTGTTAAAGGTAGAAATTGATTTAAATTGAGAAAGAAAAGCATTTTTTTAACATGTACACCAATGGTGGACTTTTGTAATGGCACATTTATTTATTCATAAATTGTAGATAATGAGTCCAAATAAAAGCTTTGAATTGAATCTTAGAAATCTGGTTTAAAGGTCTCTGACCACATAGGTAGTGAAAATAAAAAATGAAATTGTGATAAGATTTTAATTTGATTCTGTGCCAAATATAAATACTTCAATTCTAAGATTTGGATTTAATTCAGCCAGTGATGATCAAGGATTACTAGAAGCAAAAAAATCTTCCACAGTCTTATTGATGTGAATGAACAAGAATATTCAAAATTTATCACTTGTGTTAAAGCGCAACATCTTTTGGATTGTTCAATAAAAGTAACTGAAAAATGATCAAACTTTGAGGTAAAAGTTTATTGTTGCTTTTCACATTCACTTGTTCTGGATTATGTACTAATAAAGATCTTGGCGATATCTGAATTGCCTTAATGTAATAGATGAGTTTAAAGGACAAGGACCTCATCTCAAAGCAACTTGATGTTGAAAATCTCATGAAAGTGCAAAAGTTTGTCTCTCTTGAGAGTCTATTATCAACGCTAGACTATTTAAAAAAGATCAGGATTTTCATCGCCAAGTTTGCAATGTTTTATTGGTCCTGACGCTAACTGATGGTCGACATTGAATCAGATTGTCCCTTAAGCAACTTGGTATGTAACTGGAATGGCTGTTCAAACAGAGAAAAAAATTCCCTCTGCTCAGATGGAAATCTTTGTTTCTACAAGCTTGGAATTAATGAGACAACCTTTCTAGAGCTGCTTAAAAACTACAGAATCCATGTAAAATAAACAAACAGCTTCACTGTGAAAATCAAAACATCCCCCAGACATTCATGCCTGTATCTTGTCAGAATAATAGAACTATTTTCAGTTTGATAAACTCCTACTGTAGACCAAAGAGCCATAAGAGAATTGAAGTCTCTTCTTAAATATATATTTTGAGTAATTTAACTTTGTCATGAGTGAGGAATGGCACTTACCAGGGATTAACCCTATGGCTAGAAGCAAGTTTGGGTAAGTTTAATTAGAACAATTGTTGAATTATTCCATCTATTTAACCTATTTTTCCCCAAATATAAAAATTGACAGAAAACTGGTGTTAAATGGTCAACATTCTAAGAAGCTATAGAAACCTTCAAAAAATAAAAGCTGGAGACTTACAAGAAAGCTTTTGCTTCAACAACAAATTTTAATCTTTAGTTTGTTTTTTCATCAAATGAGCAATTTGTTATCATTAGAGGTAACAATATTGAACCATAAAATCTGTGAAAGTACAAATGCATTTTGTTGCTGAAATATGTCAGACTTTAGGTTTGGTTGGACAAATTTAGGTCATTCTATAGGCCCTAGCTAGATTAAGCTTGTTTAATAAATGATGGTTGAAGAAGCAACTTTTATTATTAGTGTTTTTTCATCAATTATTTGCTTTGCTTAAACAAATTGATCCAAATTTATTACTTTAAGTTTGTCAGTCTTTTTCTGGAGTTAACAAAAAAGTGAGTTAAATAATTCATGACTAATTTGTTTTACCTTGGTTATGGTGTTTCGGCCTCAATCCAAACCGTTGCTTGTTTATGGATTCAGTTCTTCCAATTCACTCAGTCAAAAAGAAAAATATCTTTGTGAGAAATCAAGAATTTTGCTTTAAATGAAAAGTCTAATTTTTACATTTCTTCACAGTGTTCTATTATGTTATAATTTCACCTTGAAAAAAAACCGAATGTCACTGTTTTTATCTTCTAGTCTGACTAAAACAGAGATAATAAGTAAGAGAGAGTTGAAAGGCGGAGAATCAGATGGGAACAGAGAGTTTAAAAAAAAGGTCTTTGGCTTTTTGTTCTTTCTCTCTTTGCACAAAACACTTTTTTGTCAAAATATGCTTTGGTTCAATTCAAATCGATCAAATAGTCAAAATCATACACTATTTCTTCGCCTTTTGATTATCAGCTGACACAATATGTGGTTATGGATTTTCACTGCCTGCATATGATTTGCCAATTTTATGGCTTCTCCACAACTCACATGTTTGGCCTAGAGTCTGATTTTTAAGCAGCTTTGAAAGCAATTTTTAGGCTTTTTTCCTGAGGGTCAACAATTTGTATTCATATATTTTTTTAGCTTCATTGGCTGAGCTTGGAAATAGCAAATTTACATTCTTTTGCAGAGTTGTATCTCAGAGCAACGTTGGACCAAATTCAAGATTAAGACCCTCTGAATACCAAATAAGCTCTTGAGAACAAGTGGCAGCATAAAAAGATATATTTTTTGCATAACATGAGTAATTGTTAATAAAGAAACTAAAAATTATAAATTTGTCAGTGCTAAATTATAAGAAACCTGTGATGACAGATTCCGTTCCCTTCCAAATAAAAGATTTAGAGGGGTACTAAACTATTTGTTGATAACAACTGATTTCTTTTAAATGTTTTTGTCCATAAGCAGTTTCATAGAAATCATATAGAGAACACATTTGACCACACCATTAAAGGACTTGTGTGACGCACGTTACAGATTACTGTATCACATAACAACTAAACATAAATATACAGATTCTACATAAGAAAGTTGTACTGTATATAACATTATGACATGTTGTGGTACATGATGAAGCTAAGAAAAATGCAAATACAAATAGTGACTATGTAATTCACATAATTTTAGGAAACTTCAAAATGATTTTAATATCACACTGAATAGGTCCAATTTATTCATAAGAGCCTATTTTCTAAGCATGCAATTCGAGTGTGTTAACCTCGGGGTGTCCTCAGCCTTTTTATGCAAGTAATATAAAAATAGCCAAGTTAATTGAGAAAGTTTTTCAGAAATATGGAATCTTAACAGTAAGGACCATTTCTTTGATCAAATCCCTAGTTACCAGCACGTTTAGGAGCGGCTAAGCCGCCCCCCTTTTTTGCTGTTTTTATCATATTTCGCCGGGTTTTTTGTTTATCACCATGCCCCCTTCCCGCCTCCATGATGGGACAGATGTAAGAGTTTTATAGATTTTAATCTTTTCAGATTTAGTAATTTTAGGGCCGTTATTTGCTTCATGCCAATAATATAACTCCAGCAAAAAAAACTGTAGGCATAAAACCCTTTTTATTCCTTGCTTCAACCTTAACATGAGGTCCGACCCACTGTTTGGATTAGAAACTTTGGCTTTTTCACTGCAAAGCCTCTGGGATAGCAAAGATAGTTTAGTTTGACTTTAGATAAGATCTTGACAATGGTATCTTTTATAAGCAAAAACTTAACTTTCAAAACTTTTCAGCCAAGCTTTTTTGCTGGGACAAAAGTGTCTGAAGTATTTTTCAAAATTTATTATCAGTGCGATTTGCAAAATATTTCCCTCATATAACCAATATTTTTGACTTTATTTGAATAGGAAAATTGCCATGCTCAGGGATCAGACCTGAGAATTCAATATCTTTGCCAAGCATTGTAATTGAGAAGTAAGTGACATAATGAATACTTAGAATATGTGTGTTTTATTTCTGTAGAAATATTCACAACACTTGTGTACTTATGTACAAGTATTGGGGCTGCCTTTATATTGGTTCCTTTGAACTGTTGTGTTCTCAGAAACTGAAGTTCCTTGTTGATGCAATTGTTTTGTATTCCAGGAATTGGTTCATAAATTGAAGCATTTCATTATGGTCAGGGGATCTCTATTGTTATAAATATTTCAAAGCTTTATTTATACAAAAAAGACTCATACATTTGAAATCAAAGATGACAATCTTTACAAGAGTCACAAGTTTATTAATCTTGAGCATGATACAAAGCACTGAATGCAAGAGATAAGATAAAAACGGTTAAAAACAATAAAACAAGGATAAAAAATAACTTTAGAGGAAGTTTGATAAAATAAATAAAATTTTAAAAAATAAAAAAATAAAAGGAAAGGCTAAAATGGAATAGTCTAATTTAGTAAAAGAGACAAAGTTGAAATTAAAAAATCAGGGGGATAGTATGCAGCTTTGAGTATAGTCCTTATTTGATCATTATAGAGATTCTGGTTTGTCCAGGGCACTTTCACTTGGGATAAGACACCACCACACCAATTGTGAGTTATTCGTCTGCCAATTTTATAACGGCAATTGTCAAAGCCCTAGTAATCCAGGGTATCTTCTTTTTGAGAAAGTATTCTCGAAGAATTCTCTCTTAAGGTTTGTTGGAATCCCAGTCTACCAGAACTTCATTCGAACAGATGCTCCAGCGGAAGACGTCCAGAGTCTGGAAGGGAGTCTGTTGGTTCTTGTTGAAATGATGGATCTGCTCTGCCTTTGTTTGTAGTCTTTAGTAACAATTCATTAGGCTTTAAAGTGGAGTCTTTCTATATCATCCCTCTCTGTGCGACAAATTGCAGGAGTTAGCCAAGCTGGAGAAGCATAATAGATTATTGAAAATAGTTGTGCAGTTACCACATTCAAAGCTTGCTTGAATGTTAGTTTGCACCTTATCAGCTTAAGGCCTGAGATAATTTGAGTAACTTTTTTCCTCAATTCATGAATGTGAAAGTTCCATTTTAGTTTGTTATTGATCCAGACTCCGAGTGCTTTTAGACTGTCTGATATTTTAATTCTCATCCCATCTTCTAGAATAATATCTGCATCATAAAGATCCTTTTGGAACAGTACAAGCTCTGTTGTGCTACTGTTGACCACCATGCCTATCCGCGAGAGGCTTCAGAATGAATCTGAATGTTAGATTTGGTGTTTTCCATGACTGAATCAACGTTATCTCCAAAGTTAATTACGTTGGAGTCATCTGCGTATGCAACGTATTTGCAAGTTTTTAGACCAGGCATTATATTCCCAACATGTAAGTTGAATAGTACAAGGCCTAACACTGAACCCTGAGGACAGCCTACATCTACAGGGATTTTTCTTCAAAGCTTTTTTCCTTAAGCTTTATTTTACAGTTAGAAAGCATAAACATAACTTTTTTTATCATTTTATTTAAAATATATCCATTTTAAGCAATTTTCATAGTAATTATCTAAAGCATATTGTACACTTAGAGAATCTGTCTTCTCAAACTGCTCTCTTCTTTTGTTTAGAATTTTATGGATTCCAGATGTCAAGGAGAAAGTCTGTGTGAAAAAGTTTCCATGGATTTTACAACCATCAAGAATTCTGACATTTTAGGTTGAAGGTGTTTCTTGAGAGGCCAAATCAGAAGAAATAATTGTGAAAAGAAAAACTCTTTTGCCAGTGAATGATTTTATAGTTACATGTAGTTTGATAAAACTACTCACTTTTGTAAAATCAATCATCAAACATAGGCTATGGCTCTTTTGCAGAAAAAGCGAAGGTGAATAAAAAAAGGTTGAGAAAGCCGTGTGAGTAAATAAAAGGTCTCAATCTGGTGTTGTAAAAATGCCTTCTGCAATCAAAAATTTACATCTTTAAGAGTCTACTGTCAGTTCTCAAAATCTACAGCTTAAAATAGATTGAAAAGTTTTATAATCATTTTGAAAAGACAAAAACATGATATAAGATTCTGCTTCATTTCTGAAGCAAACTAAAAATTGGTGTGGAAATGTGTTATCCCAAATAAAAGTGCCATGGACAAATGAACAGTTGTCAAAAGACAGAATAAGAATGATTTTCAAATCAACATTTTATTCATTTAATTTTATTACATTTAATTTCTGATTTATAATTTTGTGTGTGTAGTCTTTTACTATTTGTGACTCTTGTTAAAATTGAATTCTCCTAACATAATTGTATGAGACTCATGTTAGATAAATAAATAAATAATTAGGGTGACTTGTTGATTTTTTTGCAATTGGGTCTTAAAAATGTGCTTCCATGGATTAGGATCAGGTCCCTTAGACTGCTCAGCCATGGTTCCCCATAAAAGTCAAACTCCATAAAAGGTACTTTGTTGCCTACCAAGTTTGAGTTTAGAATTATCAAAGCCAAACAAAAGCCCATGACATCTAGATTTGGTGAAACAGTTGGTAAATGCCTCTGATTTCAGGACTTCTTAGTTGTTTGATTGCCTTATCTTCATTGGTGTTGATGCCCCAGCGAACATGCCCCATAGACGGGGTGGTAACCTGTTTGTTCTGCTAGAGATCAGGTCTCTGCTCATTCTTTGTCTGTGGTCTCGCAGGGATATCGATCATCACAGGTTCTTTTTCTGGTTAGGACTTAGGATTAATTTTTTTGAGAATTTTGTATCAACCTGAGGTCAAAAGTTGCCAGACCACTAGGCTTTTGCAATGCCAAAATATTCAAATATTTACTTTCTTTTTCAATTATGATCTTTCCCTTGGGCATGTAAGTTAAGCTATTAGGTGAATTAATTTTTTTACGAGAGACAAATGCTTTACAAATATTTGACAGTGTACAAAAAAAATTGCTACTTTTAGAATCAACTGGTGAAAGGTAACAATGAGGCATATTGGCTTTTATTTATTCTAAATTGAATGGTTCTTCTTCATGTAAACATGTTTACTCCTATCCATTAATCTTGAAAAATTAATATTGATCCACTGCTTTTTCTTTTCATATTATTCACCCCGACGTGAAGAAATATCTTTTTTGAACAACTTGAAAAGTCTGTTTGCAACTTCCTGCCACTTGTTTTTATTTGCCCATGAGACTCTTAGACCTACTTCCTTGCTTCACCACTAGGTCAAAGACAACTGACTGAGACTTCTCCATATTTCCTCATTAGATCACCTCCCTCAAAAGCCTAATGAATAATAAGTTTTTAAGACAATAGTGAAAGTGAAATGTTTGTGTTTCTCTTTAAGCCATAATCAACTTTCACTTTAAAAAAGAAAGCTATTAGTTTGGTAACACAAAAGAAGCAAGTTGTAAAAAAAATGTTGAATTTCAAAAAAAAGATAATAAAAATATGCATAACTCACCTTCAGGTGTGGATTTCACAACTGATACTCGAGGGATTTCTTGCTGCATAACATTAAGTCATTGTGAAAATACTATTGTTTTTTGAAAAAGTTTCACAACACAGACAATAACAGAATGTAAAAACATCTTTCACTTCTGAATCTTAATCAAAACAACTGTTGTACCTTGGTCTTAATCAATCCTTCCTTTTCTTGAAGTATGTTGCAAGATTAAGCTACTAAAGAATTTTTTTTCTCTCTGGGGTTATTTGATTCATTTTTGTTTGATTCCAGCCTCTTACAGTTTTTGATAACAATTCAATAATTGTCAGTCCCTAGGAACCCAGGATCTTGGATAGCCATGAAACCTAGACTGCATTGCATGCCTTAAATTCTAAAATTAATATTCTTTCCAAACTGCCTCTAATGTTAAATAAAAATGCTAAAAAATATCAACATTAATAAGTAACTGACAGTTACAAAATGTAAATGTGGTTAGAATGTCATGCAATGTGGTTGAATTAATCCTTTAAGAGTTTAAAAGTCATGGCTCTTGTTACCAAAGTGCCTAGAATAATTTACGTCACATGCTCATTTGATTATTTAGACTTAGTCTATGTATTTCAGAATACGTCACTCATGGTTATGAATTGAGAAAGTTGTACCTACATATATTTCCAAAAAATAAAATTTAAATACTTTGATGCCAAGAATATCAATACTTGTAATTGCTATAATGTTTTGAAATGAAATATTTTTAAATTCAAAAAAGTCCATTATTTTGTTACTAACCAAATAGCCATTTTATGTGTGTGAGTTATGTCTTCCAAAGCTTTTTAGCTACTTTAATGTACCCTTCTAATAGGTCCCATGATAACAGGTTGTATTGTTACTGTTAATGTCAAAATTACACTTTGCTATACTACTACTTAAATTATTTTTTTTCAACTCCATGGACTTTTTTGTCAACTTAATATTTTTCATTCTGAGAAATATCTTTAGCTGCAGTTTTTGGCCAAAAATGTTTTGAACTTATTTTTACCAAAAAAGGAGTTGACAGTTATTTTCCATTTTCTATAGTCTTTATCAAAAATCAATACTGATAAGGAGGTTTGTTCTTGCTTTTTTTCTGCTCTGTTGGATCGAATATATATTGAAAAAATACAGTTGATAGCATTTCTACAGATTTGCCCACATGGCTGATTTTTTTAGAGAGAAAAAACATTAAGAAAATTATGTTTGTTTCAAATGAGTAATTTTTTGGCTGTTGTCATTGAAAAAGCTTTCAAAATTATTTTAAAGTCTCAATCATCTTAATTGAGGACCTTGAAATCTTGGATGTTTCTTTATAGTCAATTCGCCTACTGACAGTTTGCCTAATGGCTGTTTTCCTAATCATTGTTAACCTTACCTGACCTGACCACAAAACAACCCCCCTAGCCTGCCAGGTTAGAGAGGGAGAGCATGCCTTGGGTCAGTTAAGGTAGTCATTAGGCGAAATGTCGTAGGCAAACTGGCAGTAGGCGAACAGTCATAGTAGGCAAACCGTCTTAGGCTAAACGACATTAGGCAAAATGATAGAAGGCGAATTCACATTTTCCCATTTCTTTCACTTGTTTCATGCCACCAGCAAATTTTTTTACTGAAGTATGTAAATAGGGATCAACAATGGTAACTGCATGAGAACGTTATGGATTGGTCCGAGCAACAACCATTATTTAAACATGACAGTAAACCACATTAAGTATTTCAATCGAAAACAACACCCCAAAGAGACTCAAATAAGGGGTTTTAATAATTATCATTAAATGATATATTGCAGCAAAGAGTCAGGCAATATTAATCCAAGATCAACACCTTTTTAAGAGTCCTGATATTCCGACAGAAAATAAGACCGTGTATCCACCCTTATTTTTACATTGAAGGAATAATGGTGTATCCACTCAACGTTTGCCAGTAATTAACTCAAATTTACACCATTTTTGAGCTACCCAAGTAGTCAAAATAATGGTGGAGTCACCCTACACATTGCCTTGAAATTTCCCTCAAAATGTGTAACAACTTTACACCATTGTAACAAGCCCATTAAACATTGTAACAAGCCCATTAAAGGTGGATACACCATTGAGCCCTAAATGGTGTCCCTTGTTTTCGGTCGAGGTAACCATTTAATTATGCCCATGGTTACTGTTAGGTACTGCAGATTACTATTACTCTGACCGAGGAAGCCTTGTTGATTTTTTGCAATCCTTGAGCCTGCACTACTTTAGATCATAGTTCTCAGTCAGTTACCTATGACTTGAAAAGTTTTACCAATTTTTGTAAAAAGAATGAGGGAAATAAAAGTGCTACGAATGAATCAATGAATGTGTTAACATGAAATGATTCTACATACCACAAGTAAAATAATGTCCAATCTAGCTACAATGAAATGCCATGGTAATTCTGCATGATAAAGGCACTTAGGGTGGGTGTACTCACCACTCCTAAACTTACTGGTTTACCAAAAGTTTCCCTGTTAATTGTAGAAGAGTGCTAGTTCTAAACTCATTATGTTCACATGAAAAAGGTAAATGATCATATACATAACAGCCTTAGGAAAAACTACTTGTAGTTAAGTGGGTGGGGTTCAAAGAAAAAAAACATAGAAGCCACTTTGCGAATTTATGCAATGTTGGTAATTTTAATTTTAAAATTTCAAATAACTTTATGAGGACACTTGGTGAATTGTAAAAAGAATGCTTTACCCTCAAATTTAGTGCCCGGCCCAAAAAGCATCTCATTTCAGTTTTTGTCATAATTTTTAGAGCAGTAACAATTTTAAAGGTTCCAGCCAGCGCTTAACTTTGGCTATAAATTTATTTTTCTTCTAGATTTTATTTTCCCAAGAGAATCATAAGATTTTCCATTGAAATTAAAATTTGTATTGAGTCAGAATGAAAATTAATTAAATATGTACATCTTTAATTGTTATTCTTATTGATCAGAAATAAACTTACAAATTATATGCTAAACAGTTTCTTTTAATTTGTGATGGTGATTTCTGCTAAATAAAAATACACTTCAATTTTTACCACCATTTTTTATTTTGACCAATCAACTATATTACTAATTTGAAAAACCAATTCTCCTCTAAATAACTATTTTTGATTAACTTTTAAGTGCATCTATGTAAAAAATTTGATGAGATAAAAAGTTAAAAGACTTTAATGAGGTATTCCTTGGTTTTTTCAGATATCTTCGTCACTTAGTGATCCTCCTTCTGGTGGAATACCTTTCCTGAAAGGATCCAGCTTTACAATACAAGGAACTAATATGGCAAGGGCTACCAGAGCACAGCCCAAAGAGTTTATAATGAAGCCCTCCGGAATGAATTCCATGTATTCGTTGCCAATTACTTCAACAGCTTGGATTGGCTTTCCATTCAATGTGCTTGTCATTTCACCTTTTGTGCTGCAAAAATTAATGATCAGATCTCTCATTATACTTATCATTTTTATAGCAACTTAGAAAAAATATAAAATTTGCCATGGCCATAAGTTTTCAAAGCAATTCATGCATTATTGATTTGAGCTTCTGGTTACAACTAAACATTTACTCATATATAAACTTGGCTGAAAATTTGCCTTTTGAAATAACTCTAGTGTCAGTTAAATAAATGATAACAAAAAATTAATCTCTCTAAATCCTTTATTGCTATGATACTGATGAAAATTATTGAAAATGTAAGCGATCATTCAAACAAAACATGAATTTTCAAAATAAAATTTTGTGTGTCTCAAGCCAAATTTCAAATGCATCCTATCATCAAAAGTGTTCAGTGGCAGTTATTGTTGTGCTGGGTTTAGATCTGAACTTTGCTTGCATGAGCAACAAAGGAAAGACAATTGCTAAGCCAACTAGTGCTGCAGCCATAACATTGATCAACAGTGATTCTTCAAAGTCCTTTATGGTGTATTCAGGGTTGACTCCAGGTACTCCTCCATAGATAGTTGATGCATTGAATGAAGGATCACTCAAATATGGGACCCACTTGGAATAACCCACGCTGATGAAACGGTGAAAAATGGGTGTTTGTTTGAAGATTGTGATGAAAAGTGAAAAAAGTAAAAAAAAGAAAACCAAAATTTAAAAACCATGCAGGAACAAAAAAGTATGGTGAAACAAAAATGATGTCAAACTCAATGCTCAAAACTACCTGAGTTTAAAGAAAGCTTTCTCTGTGAATCCAGTGCAGGCTGTTGCTATGGCCAGAACAAAGGTAGATAAACCAAAAGCAGAGTGGATTGGGACCTTAAAGTTAATCATTTGAAAATATCTGCAATACAAGCAGATGGATTTGAAGTTACTAGGCTAGCCCTGAAGGATGCAGTGGCAGAATCACAACAGAGAAGGAGAATGAAGCTAAGGAATCCAGCTATGAACTGAAAAAGAAAAGGTGAAAATTTTACTGCTTATGATTCCAATACAGTCTTGATTTTGAAGCCAGAATCCAGTCAACTATTTCAATTTATTCATTTGAAATCAAAGTTGAAACCTGTAAGGCAAACAATCCCATTGTAGTGAGACCCATCCAGGAATGCAAGCTGTAAAAGTTGGGGATTGGGGCTAGATTTCCCGAAGAATCAGTCCTGAAAAATATGAATGCATCAATTTGAAGTGTTTATATATATTTTATGATTTTGACAAACTTGTTGTTGTGAAACTCCAAGACTGCTATGAAAGCTATTATTATGCAAGGAATGGCCAACAAGTGAAACAAAGTGTGAAAAAACTTGTTCCATGAACGGCGGCAGCAACGGCAGGATCGGTAAAATAACATAGCTGAAAAATTTAAAAACTAATCATGTGATCATAACTGTTATTGTTTTAAATACCTTGACCAGAAAAGTAAATGAGTCCAACGATCATGAGGACAGGATGTAAGTTAAATTGCAACTCATTTGTCCTTGTCCAGCCGAAGGGAAAAGATTTTCCATCTTGTGTGTTGAAAGCAACAACCCAATAGAGTACCAAACCAACCAAACCATGCAATAAAATCTAAAAATAAACACCATTGTTGGTTAAGATTTTAACAAAAACTCTGTGGCAATTACTTATTGGTCAACAAAAAACTGCTAATTATTATTGAGAGACTAGGATTAATTTCACCACTGGGCTGTGGGCTCTGGTCAATCCTTTGGCTAATTTCCTCCCTCACAAGATCATCAGGCTTTCTTATGTTGTCCATCTTATTTCAGAGGTATAGATTTCCAAGAAAGGGTATAGCTTCAAATTTTAAATCAAAGTAATTCAAATTTCTTTACCCAACCACAGGAATACTAAAAAGGGTCCCAGTCAAAACACCATTATAAGGATCTATTCTATTGCAATTTTGTTACACTGACTATGGGGTCTCAGATTTTTTTGAAAAGTGGGGTGTAAAAGATTTCCATCTCAGAAAGGTTTCGAGACCCCAAATCAATTTTCAATTTGAACATTTTGGTCTAGATAAGAGGGACCAATAAATTCTGGCAAAAGTGTAATGTAATTTTTAAAAGTAAGAAAGTCTATGATTTTTAAAATATACCTGTGCAATTAAAACTAGAATGACCAAACAACAAATTGCTCCTATAGACATCTTCTCACCATTGTTTTTCTGCTGCCTAAAAAGATGATTATGAGTTTCAGTAAAAAGCCATTTAGACTAGTTGAAATTTTTTGCAAATACTGTTAAAAAGCACAATAGAACTGTCTTGTAATCTGTGTATTTAGCTGGATTAACTTCCTCCCCGACCAGCAAAGGTTTGAAACCAACTAAACAACATCTCTCTGTAAATTGTTAGTCACAGCTAGTATAAAAATTGGATCTTATTTATTGTTATTATCAAAGTTTAAAATGAATTAAGCTACTTTCAAATTCTTGTAAAACATAAGGGTTATTTGATGTTGAGATAAAGGTTAAGGTACAATGCAACATGCATAAACTAAAAAGTTAGCGAATAGATGGAGAGAGTGGCACCTGACTGGAAACTAAGATCAAAGGTTGCAGGTTCAATCCCCAGCCGTGATAGCAATTTTTCAACACTGGATTGCAAAAACAATTGTCACTGTAGATTACTATTACCATGTTGATGTTTTTTTGCAATATGGGGTTGAAAAATTGCTGGCATGGCCAGGGATTGAACCCGTAATCCTGTTCTCAGTCATGTGCCTACGAACACTCTGCCTGCTGGGTTAATTTTGAATCAAGAATTTTTAAATCTTAGAGTATGATTAACTATCTGGTTGTTCCCCTCTACAGAAACTACTGTAGATCTTAAAATTTCAAAAACTGTTCTTTATAGTTATATGGATTTACCTAAATTTCCTCCAACCTTTTCGAACCTTCCTGATTGGAGAAGACTTCAAAAATTTTCTTTTAATCTTTTTGGGAACTTTTTGAATCCGACGTAGTGACAGACAACAAACAGACAAACTCTTACGAAAAGTAAATGTATGATTTATTGTATCTCCTCCATCCTCAAAATTATCACCCCTTTCAAACTAAAATTCGAATTTCCAATCAAGTTTGGGATTATTTAAATAAAGACTAATTTTTTAGACTATCAAGTCTTTTGGAAATCCAGAATGGATGATATTTTTGCTAATAAATAAACAAGGATGAAAAACTTTCAAATTTGATTGGAAAATTATGAAATCTAAGTTCCTTTTTGACAGATTTGGCCCATTCGAGAGTGGATACCGAAGTAACCTCATCCTCAGAGGTCTCCGAA
>Ga0194133_10006033_pt1 | contig 15131 bp, 8 predicted proteins | sample TA2KigOf40mmetaG_FD_155448 | JGI IMG/M metagenome (GOLD analysis project Ga0194133, IMG submission 155448) | Freshwater microbial communities from Lake Tanganyika, Tanzania - TA2015055 Kigoma Offshore 40m | ecosystem: Environmental > Aquatic > Freshwater > Lake | place: Tanzania: Lake Tanganyika...
GCGCGTTGGCCGCGACCACCCGGTCGGGCCGCCCGAAGTTGGCGGCGGCCATCCCGCCGTTGTCGGACACGAAGATCACGATGGTCTGCCCGGTGAGGCCGAGCGCTTCGAGCTTGTCGGTGAGGCGGCCGAAGTTCTGGTCGAGGTTCTCGACCATCGCGGCGAACACAGGGTTGTCCTGGTGCTGGCGGATCTTCACGGTGCGGTTGGCGAAGACCCGGTGCCCCGCGAACTCCTCGCGGCGGGCGAGTTCGCCGAGTTCCGCGCGGGTCGGCGGGTTCGCGTCGTCCGGGTTGCCCTCGAGCACGAAGGCGGGCCCCGCGGGCGCCGGGCGGCCCTCGAGCTTCGCGCGGTACTTGGCCACCAGGGCCGCGGGCGCCTGGATCGGGTCGTGCACGGCGAAGTGCGACAGGTAGAGGAAGAATGGCCGGTCGCGGTGCTCCTCGACCCAGCGCAGCGCCTCGTCGGTGAGGCGGTCGGTCAGGTACTGGCCGGGCGCGTCGTCCAGGCCGTCGAGCTTGAAGGGCGCGTGGAAGCCCGGGTTGGGCCAGCCCTTGTTCCAGCGGGGGACCTGGACGTCGAAACCTTGGGCGCGCGGGCCGTTGGGCTCCTCGCCGAGGTGCCACTTGCCGAAGTGGCCGGTGGCGTAGCCGCGGGCGCGTAGCGCCTCCGCGAGCGTGGTCTCCTCGAGGGGCAGGTGCTGGCGCACGGGCGCGTTCCGCAGGCGCTGGAAGGGGAACTCCTTCCGGCCCGGCAGCCAGTCGGTCAGCTGTAGCCGGGCGGGGTATTTGCCGGTGAGGATGCTCGCGCGCGTGGGTGAGCAGACGTGGCAGGCGGAGTAGGCGTCGGTGAAGCGGACGGACTCGCGGGCGAAGCGGTCGAGGTTGGGGGTCTCGTGGAAGGTGCTTCCGTAGCTGCCGAGGTCGCGCCAGCCGAGGTCATCGATCAGCACGAGGACGACGTTGGGTGGCCGCGCGGGGGCGGCGGCCGCGGCGGGGAGCGGGAGCAGCGTGAGGCCGAGGAGGGCAAGGGGGAGGAGGCGCATCGGCGGGAAGGGTCAGAAGTCGCGTTTCACGCGGAGGATGTAGTCGCGCAGGCGGATGCTGCCGTAGCGGCTGTAGAAGAAAGGCGCGCGGTTGTTCCCGGCGTCGAAGGCGGGTTCGGTGCCGAGGACATTGTTCAGGGTGAGCTGCACGGAGAGGCGGCGCAGGTAGGGCCAGCGGTGGCGCGGCCCGAAGGCGTGGCTGACATTGAGATTGTGGAAGGTCTGCGCGGCGACCCGAAACCCGCCCTGGGGCCCGGTGCTCGTGCTGATCAGGTTGGGATTGGCGGCGCCGAGGTAGACCGGATCGCCCGGGGCGCCGGCCTGACGGTAGCCGCCGTGGTACACCGCGCTCCACGAGGCGCGCCAGCCGCGGCCGCCGGACCAGCTGAGGGTGAGGTTGGCCTTCGCGCGGTTGGTCCCGCCGGAGTTCGGGTACCCCACGTACTCGAGCGCCGGGTAGCCGATCGCCGGCGGCAGCTGGAGGTTCTCGGTGAGGGTCGCGCGGGCCCGGGCGGCAAAGACGCCGATGGGCGTGGCGCGCCGGTAGTCGACCGAGGCGTCCCAGCCGTCGGTGAGGCCGTCGCCGACGTTATAGAAGGCGAAGGTGAAGAGCTCGATGCGGCGCGTCGCCGGGTCGCGCTGGATGCTGCCCGCGGGGGCGCGGTCGCCCATATTGGCCAGTTGCTGCACGTTGTTGACGTTGCGGATGAGGCCGGTCTTCGCGATCCGCCAGTACTCGAGGTTCACGCGGAGGTCCTTGAGCGCGCCCTGCGGCTCCCAGATGACGCCGCCCGCCCAGTTGCGCGAGGTCTCGGGGCCGAGGGCGGGATTGTTCCCCGCCACGCTCAGCGAGGTGTAGCTGGTCCCGGTGACCGGGTCGAAGAACACGGCGGTGGGCGTGGCGGCGGAGAGCCCGCCGGTGTTGATCCGCTGCGTGAGCTGCGCGAAGGTCGGCGGGAGGAACGCCTCGGCGTAGGACGCGCGGAGGGTCACCGTATGGATCGGCTGGTACTTGAGGCCGAGCGTGGGCTTGGTGGCGCGCAGCCGCGCGATGTCCTGCCGGCTCTCGGTGGCGCTGCGGGTGATGCGCGGGTAGGGCGGCGAGTCAGGGAAGAGGTTCACGCGCCCGTCCGGGTTGGTGTACACGTTGAAGCGCTCGGTGCGGACCGCCGCCTGCAGGTCGAGCCCGCGCAGCAGTGGGCGCTCATTGCGGCCTGAGACCAGCGGGAGGCTCACCTCGGCGTGCGCAGCGTAGGTCGAGATGCGCTGCCCGATGAAGTAGGAGTGCTGGTTGGTCGGGTTGGCCGTCGCCGGGGGCAGCGGGGGGAAGGTGCCCCCGACGTAGGCCTGCGGCAGGCGCTCGGTGTAGATCTCGGTGCCCAGCGTGAGCACCGGGCGGCCGCCGGGCAGGTCGAACACCGGGCCCGAGCCGCGCAGGTTGTAGTCGAGCATCGTGTCCCGGTTGTACCCGGTCCACCGCCCGTAGTAGCGCTCCAGGTCCAGCGGGTTCGCGATCGTGTCGACGAAGGGGTTCAGCGCGCCCGTCCACAGCAGCGGGGCGTTCCCGCCGAAGGTGGTCGCGTTGGTCAGGTTCATCAGCGGGTAGTCGATCTTCTGCGACGTCACGGAGTAGTTGACGTCGGCCGCGAGGCGCCAGTCGGCGGGCAGCTTGACCAGCGCGCCGAGGACGCCGCCGCCGACCCAGTTGGTCACGTCGTTGGGGACGGACTGGCGCAGCGGGATCGGCAGGCTGACGAACACGTTCTCGCGGAACGGGTTCGCGGGCGAGTTGCCGGGCACGGCGAACTGGTAGGCGCCGTTGCCAAGCGGGACCCAGCGGGCTTCGAGAGTCGCGCTGCGGTTGAAGGCGAAGTCGGCGAAGAGGCTCAGCCGGGAGTTCACCTGGTGGTCGACGCGCGCCATCAGGGCCTCCTTGCGGGGGACGTGGACCAGGGTGCTCTCGAGGCCGCGCCACACGCTCGGGGCGAAGTCGAGGTTGTAGCGGCCGGCGTTGGCGAGCAGGCCGGCGTCGAGGGTCGCGCGCGGGGTGGAGGCCGAGGTGCCGTAGGGGATGTGGGTGAGGCGGGAATTGAGGGGCTGGCCCGTGGACTTGAGGGTCAGGGTCGCCGTCTGCGCGTTGGCGAAGCCGTTCACCGCGGCGTTGTTCAGCACGATGTTGGGGGTCGCCCCGCTCGTGAAGGTGGCGGTCGGCGAGTAGAACGTGGCCGGGCTGTTCGCCACCGCGCGCCGGAAGTTCTCCATCAGGAACGGACGGTCCTTCAGCCGCAGCGGCTTCCCGTCGGAGTAGCTGCCGCTGACCGTCACGTGGGTCCGCCTCCCCACGGAGAAGCCGTAGATCCCGCTCACCGTCCGGATGGGGGCATCGGTGTCGAAGGTGTTCTGGTAGCTGGCCGAGACCTGGCCGCCGGTGTAGCTCCGCTTGAGGATCACGTTCACGACGCCCCCCACCGCGGTGCCGCCGTAGAGCGCCGAGGCGCTGCCGGGGAGCACCTCCACGCGCTCGACCGCCGCCAGCGGGATGCCGTTCACGTCCGGCTGGAAGGTCACGCCGCGGTTCGCGAGGTTCGAGGTGCGCTGGCCGTTGATCAGGATCAGCGTCTGCGCCGCGCCCAGCCCGCGGAGATTGATGGAACTCGATGCGCCCAGCTGGTTGGTGAGCGCGCTCGGGTCGATCTGCGCGTTCATCTCCATCACGGAGTTCTGCGTCAGGCTGTCGCGCAGCACCTCGTCGAGGTCGTTACGGCCGGAGGACTCGATCTCCTCCGCGCTCAGGATGTAGTAGGCCTGGACATCGTTGATCCCGCGCGGGATGTCCATATTGGCGTCCGTGAACGGCACGGGCTTCTTGTCGAACACCTTGAACTCGGACATCACGCGCACCTCTTCGGCGGACGGGGGAGGCGCGGCGGGGGCGGGCGGACGGACCTGAGCCCCGGCGGGGCCGGCGGCGGCAAGGAGGAGCGCGGGCAGGAGCAGGGTGGGGCGGGCGGGGCGGGGCATCACGGGAAGGAAGGGGTTTTCCGGAGGACGGGCGCAGGGTAGCAGATCGGGTCCCCGCCCAAAATGAGAGTTCGCTTCGGGAAAGTTGAGGTTTCTCACCGCTGAAGCCAAGCCGGACGTGTCCCGGAGCCCCGGCGGATTGAAGTTTTGCGCCGCGGGTGGACGACGCGTCCCGAGACCGGCGGGGGCAGCCGCGCGGCGCGCCGGGTCGACTGCAGGCGCGCGCGTGAGGTCCGCAAACGCGACCGCCGACCACGCGCGGTCCGGACGGGACGGCGGGGGTCGGCGGCGGTTTCCGGCGGGGATCAGACGATCACCGAGGTGCCCCCGAAGGTGACGAGGGCGCTGCCGGCGAACGTTTCATTCCAAAGGAAATCGGAGCAGCGCAGGTACTCGAGGGCGACCTGTTCCCCGAGCAGGATCCCCTCGATCGCGTCGGAGCGCCAATGCACGCCGGCAAGGTTCCGGCCGATGGACATATTGGCCGCAAGCTTGTTGAGCTCGCCGCCCACGGTCAGGGCGGGGCCGGTGTAGGGCAGCAGCGCGGTGCCATCCCGGCTCGCGACCACGGGATTGCTGATCACGGCGGTCGAGTCGAAGAACGCCTTCAGCACGGTGACGCAGGCACCCGCGATCGTGGCGTGGCCCGACGGGTAGGCGGGGTGCGTGGGGCAACCCTCGGCGTAGCCTTGCGCCAGCAGGTACGAGCCTTGTCGCGCCCACACCTGGGGCAGGACAGGCGAGCTCAGCACGTCGGCGTGAACGGGGAAGGCCTGCCCCGCCGTCAGGCGGCGGTGGACGCGCTGGGCATATTCCTCCGGGCGCAGGCGGCGGTGGAAGGCCCACTTCTGGGTCCACGCGGCGCGCAACGCGTCGACCGCGATGCGGGCGACTTGGTCGAGGATGTGCGGGCCACCAAAAGTGGCGAAAGGGGCCTCCGCGGTCTTCACGAGATACGGGTTGCCCGGGTTCCGTCGGGTGCCGCTCCCCAGGAGAATCAGCGCCGCGTTGAGGAAGGCCTGGTAGGAGTAGTCCTTGTGGACGAATTCGCCGAGGTCGCGACCGTTGCGCAGGTAGACGGGGCCGCTCACGGCCGGGCCGGAGCGGGTAGCGCCGTTCTGCACCGCCAGCCAATCCGCTTCGGTGGTGAGGAAGTCCGCGCCCGGTGCGGGCACGGGGTACTTCTGGTCATAGGTGACCGGACCGGTCGGGATCGGCTTGAAGAGGAACTGCGAGATGTAGGGTCCGGTGAGGTTGCCGGCAATGCTGGCGCGGAAGAGGGTGTCCGGCACCACCGTCGAGCCGTATTTAGGGCCGCGGAAATCGCTTAGCCGCGACAGGTCCGCGCACGCGTCGAGTACCGCGCTGGACGTCGCGTAGTCAGCGAACGGGAGATCGCGCAGGACGGAGTGCCAGTAACATTCGACCATCTCGCCGGCCGTCTCCGCGGACGGAAAGGCGGGCGCCGCGCGCATCGTGAGGTCGAACGGATCACAGCCCTCCATCAGGTAGCTCCAGCCGGCCTGCGGGTTCGCGAGTTTCACCGTGCCCCCCAGCGGCACGGCGGCAAAGTCAGCCTCGGCCCCGGTGGTGCACGCCTGCCGCAGGGCGGAGTAGGCGGCGGGCACGACGCGGCCCTGCGCGTCGTGGGGGAGCGCCTTGGAGAAGTTGCCCGGGAAGCCGGCGAGGCTCTCGTCCGCGTTGACCGGATGAGCCACGGGGATCCTGTCCCCCAGCAGTTCAATCGCCGCATTGATGCGGACGCGCAGCGCATTGCCTTGGCGGTTGGTCGGGAGGCCGCGGAGCAGGTTCGCCAGCGCGACGTTTTGGGGCGGGGCGGCGGTGGCGGAGTGGGAAACGAGCGAGGCGGCCGCGGCAAGGGTGCCGAGCCCCCCCAGGAAGGTGCGGCGACCGAGCGGCGCTGGGGTGGGGGCGGGGGAAGTCGGGTTCATCGGGGCGGGGAGGGGGATGATGGCGGCGTCTAGGTCCGCACGGTACGTGGTTTCACCCCTGTGACCGCGTAGTTGCCGCCTGCGGTCCAGCTGGATTCCGCCGGGTCCGGCCTTTGACAAGAAATTTACCAAAGCACTCGGCTCCAGGCCGGACTCGGGCAAATCCAGGAATCAAAGCGGATTGCGAACCAGTCCGTTCACTCCGGGTTGGCGGCAAGGAAGCGGTCGATTTCCGCCAGGTCGTCGGACGTGAGACGCAGTGCGGCCGCCGGAATCAGTTCGCGGATCTGGCCGGGGCGGCGGGCGCCGACGATCGCGGCGGTGACGGCGGGGTGACGCAGCGTCCATGCCAATGCCACTTGTCCCGGGGTGGCGCCGTGGCGGCGGCCGATTTCGCGCAGGACGTCGACGCAGCGCAGATTGCGCGAGAACAGCGGCTCCTGGAAGTGCCGGTTCTTTTCGCGGCGCCAGTCGTCGGCGGGCAGCGCTGCGAGCCGCTCGTGCGTCCAGGCGCCGGTCAGCAGTCCGGACTGCATCGGGGAGTAAACCAGCGTGCCGATTCCCTCGCGTTGGCAGTGGGGCAGAATCTCTGGCTCGATGTCGCGGCGCAGGAGGGAGTAGGGCGGCTGCAGGGAGCAGACGGGCGCGATCGCGGCGGCGCGGCGGAGCTGGGCTGCGTTGAAGTTGGAGACGCCGATCCAGCGCACCTTGCCCTCCTGCCGCAGTTTCGCGACCTCCGCCCAACCCTCCTCGATCTGGTCGTCCGGCTCGGGCCAGTGAATCTGGTACAAGTCGATGGTCTCGACGCGCAGGCGCCGCAGGCTCGCCTCGCATTCGCGGCGCACGCTGTCGGCGCGTAGGCTCTTGCCGATCTCGCGTTTTTCGTTCCACACCCGTCCGCACTTGGTGAACACGTACGGCCGTTCCCGCATGCCATCCAGGGCGCGCGCGACGACCTCCTCCGAATGCCCGAGACCATACACGGCGGCGGTGTCGATCCAGTTGATCCCGGCGTCCAGGGCCTCGTGGATCGCCGCGATGCTATCGCGGTCGTCTTGGCCGCCCCAGCCGAACGCCCACCCGCCGCCACCAATGGCCCAGGCGCCGAAGCCGAGCGGAGTGAGGTTCAGGTCGGAGGGGCCGAGGCGGCGGGTTTGCATCCCGGGAGTGAGGCGTCGCCTCGGGTCGGCGCCAACGTCAATTGTGCCGGCCCGGGATTGGCCTTGAGCCCGGGGCCGCGGCCGGCAGGGTCCGGTTCGATGGCCCCCGCCCCACCCACCGCCCCGGACCCGAGTCGCCTGCCTCGTCATCTGGGCGTCTGGAACGGGGCGTTGCTGCTCGTCACCTATACCATCGGCGTGGGGATTCTGCAGTCGCCCGGCGTCGTGCTGCGCAACACGGGCTCGGTCGCGTTGGGTTACACGGCCTGGCTGGTCGGCGCGGTGGTGGCGGTCTGCGGGGCGCTGGTGATGGCGGAACTGGCGGCGCGGACTCCGCGTTCGGGTGGGACCACCGTGTTCCTGAGGGAAGCCTACGGCGCGCGCGCGGCCTTCGTCTATGGCTGGACCGCGCTTTTCCTCGCCCCGCTCGCGACCGCGGCGATCACGCTGGTTAGCGTGCGGAACCTGGGGGCGATTTTGGGCTGGTCCTCCGGGGTGCAAACCGCGGTGGGCGTGTCCTGGGTGGGCGGCATCACGTTGCTGGCGATGCGTTCCGGGCGGGTGGTCGCGCGGATCGTGGGGGGCGTGGGGATCTTCAAAGTCAGCGCCCTGGGCACCGTGGTGGTGCTCTGCTTCGCGGGCGACGGCGCCGCGGCCCCGGCCGCCGCGGCGGCCGGGCTGCCGGTGCCGGACTCGCTCTGGGTGGGCTTCGGTCTGGCGGTGGTGGCGACGATGTTCGCGTACGACGGTTGGGATGGCCTAGCGCTGGTAGCCGGGGAGGTCCGGGATCCGGGGCGCAACCTGCCGCGCGCGACGCTGCTCGGGATGGGCATCATTCTCGCGGTCTACCTCGCGGTGAACATCGGCTTCCTCCACGCGTTGTCCCCGGCGCAGGTGGGGACCTCCCCCGCGCTCGCCGCGACCGCGATGGAGCGCGTGCTCGGGGCCGAGGCCAGCCGGGTGGTCACGGTCTTCGTCGCCTGCAGCGCGGCGAGCACGGTGTTCAGTTCGCTGCTCTGCAACCCCCGGATCTTCTTCGCGCTCGCGGAGGAGGGGCAGTTCTTCCGCATCGCGGCGCGCGTGCACCCGGCTTGGGCCACCCCGTGGGTCGCGACACTGGCGTACGGGGGGCTGACGGCGGCGTACATCGCCTCGGGGGGCGGGTTTGAGACCCTCACGCGCTACATGATCCTCGGCTTCCTGCCTATCTACGGCCTGGTCGCGTTCGCGGCGATTCTGGCTCGCCGCCGGGGACGTCCCGCGGTGTTTGCGATGCCCTTCTACCCTTGGCCGGTAATCCTGATGCTGGTCTACGTCCTCGCGGGCTTGGCAAGCGGTTTTGCCGGCGACGCCGCCGCGGCGGCCGGTGGACTCTGCCTGATGGCCGCCGGGGTGGGGGTACACGCCGTCTGGACGCGCACGCTGGGACCGAGGCGGGCGTGAGCTCGTTTGCGCCGCTGGAGCCCTCCGCCACCTTTCGTCCCGGAACGCCCTGATGAACCCGCTCCTTGGCCTTCCGCTGCTCGCTGGTCTGCTCCTGCTCTCCGGCTGCTACACGAATCCCGTCACGGGCCGTCGGTCGCTGGTCCTGCTGTCCCAGGGCCAGGAGGCGCAGTTGGGCGCCGAGTCTTTCCAGCAGATCCGCCGGAAGGAGAGGGTCGCCACCGATCCGGGCGCCAACGCCCGGGTCCAGCGCGTGGGGCAGAGGCTCGCCGCCGTGGTGGGCGAGGCGCTGCCGGGCGCCCGCTGGGAGTTCGTCGTTTTTGACTCGAAGGAGCTCAACGCGTTCGCGCTCCCGGGCGGGAAAGTCGGGGTGTACACGGGGCTGCTGGAGCTGGCCGAGAGCGACGCGGAACTGGCGACGGTGATGGGGCACGAAATCGGGCACGTGGTGGCGCGCCACGGCGCCGAGCGGATGTCCGAGGCGATGGTGATCGCCGGGGTCGGCATCGCCGGCTCGCTCGCGGTAGAAGCGAAGACCAATGACCCGCAGATGCGCGACCTCTTCGCCCTAGCGTACGGGGGCGGTACCACGCTGCTGCGGGTGCTCCCGCACTCCCGGGCCAACGAGAGCGAGGCCGACCGGATGGGAATGCTCTACGCCGCGCGGGCGGGTTACGACCCGCGAGGAGCGGTTTCCTTCTGGCGCAAGATGGCGGAGCGCAAGCAGGCGTCCGCCCAAGGGCCGCGGACGCCCGCCTTCCTCTCCACGCACCCGGCCGACGAACGCCGCATCGCCGACCTCGAGGCGTTTCTCCCCACGGCGTTGCCCGTCTGGGACCAGACGCGCGGGGCGCCGCCGGCGGGCGGCGGTTGAGCGGCGGGTTCAGCGCGACGCCGGACCCGGCGCGCCGTTCTCAGCCTGGCGCTCGGCGAGCAGGCGGCTGAGCCGGGCGCAATCGAGGGGCTTCTGCAGCTGTGCGTCCATCCCAGCGTCCACGCAGCCCCCGAAGGTCTGCCGGGAGATGCTCGCCGTAAGCGCGATGACGGGTGTCCGCCGGCCACCGGCCTCCAGCTGGCGGATCCGGCGGCAGGTCTCGTAGCCGCCCATCCCAGGCATGTGGATATCGAGCAGGACGGCGTCGTATTTTGACTGCGCGAGGCGGGCGAGGGCCTCCTCGCCGCTGGCGACGGCGTCCGCCTCGAACCCGTGCCGGCGCAGGCTAAGGCAGACGACGAGGCGGCTGGCTTCGAGGTCGTCGACGACCAGCATGCGCCCCCGACCTTGGACTGACACCGGGGCCGGGCTGGCCGCGGCGGCTTGCGGGAGCGGCAGCTCTGCGCGGAAGACGGATCCCTTCCCCGGCTGGCTCTCGCAGGTGAGGGTGCCGCCCATCAGCTGCACCAGCCGGCGGCTCACCGCCAGCCCAAGCCCGCACCCGCGGTGCTCACGGTTGTGCGCCGGATTGAGCGTGCTGAACGGGGAGAAGAGCCGGTCTAGCTGGGCGGACGGGATCCCCGGCCCGGTGTCTTCCACATGGATGCAGAGCCGGCCGCGGCCGCCGGCACGCTGCGGTTCCTCCCAAGACATCAGGAGCGAGACCGTGCCCTTGGGGGTGAACTTGACGGCGTTGTCCAGCAGCGCCCCGAGTATGCGGCGGTAGCGGCCTTCGTCGCCTTCAAGCTGCAGCGGCGCGGAGAATTGCGCCTCGAAGCGCAGCTCAAGGTGCTTGGCCTCGGCGGTCCCCGCGACGCCCCCGAGAGCCTGGCGGGCCGACTCCACGGGGCAGAAGGTGGCCCGGCGAAGCTCGAGCCGGCCGCTTTCGAGGCGGATAAAATCAAGCAGGTCGTCGATCAGGCCGGCGAGGCGCACCTCCTCCCGCGCGAGGTGCCGGACGAGGGTTTGCGCCTCTGGCGGCAAGCCCGCCTCACCCAGCGCGCGGGTCAGGCCGCCGATCGCGGTGATCGGGGTGCAAAGCTCGTGGCTGACCAGGGAAAGGAACTCCTGCTTGCTGCGGTCGGCGCCCGCGGCAGCCGCGCGGGACTTCTCCAGTTCTCCGGCGAGACCGGTCGCGTGGGCGCTCAGCTGCTTGACCTTGCCCCGGACGCGCGCGCGCGCCAGCCGCTCATGGAACAACCAACCGGTGAAGACCAGCAGCAGGGTGTGCAGGGCGAGACTCTTGAACGCCGGGAGGCCCGCCATCAGATGGGTCGCCGCTTCCGCCGCGCCCAAGCCGAGGAGCGGGATCAGCATCAGCAGCAGGCTCCGAGGAGGGGGTGGGATGTCCGGACTTTCCCGGCGGCGGAGGCGCGCGTGGCGCCAGGCGATGACGAGGGCGGTCAGAAGGAATACCGCCAGATCGAGGCGCCAGAGGGTGATCGCGGCGGCGGTCTCGCGGAGGATGTTCAGCACGGATTCCATGTCGTGATTCTCGACTAGGGGGGGCAGCCGACAAGCCGAGCGGCTACCCAGCGCCGCGTTGCCGGGCTGAGTAGCATCCGAGTCCGGGCGGGTGGGAACTACGTAGCCGCCAGGCCAAGGCCGATACCTTCCCCTAGAACGTCGCCGGGGACTTTAATCCGTATCGTCCGCCTCGCCGGAAGCGGCGAAGGCATTCCCCACGTACTCGACACCGAAGAAGTCGTCCGCCTCCAGCCAAGCGAGGGTCCAATCCACGACCTGCGCGCGCTGGGCGGCCCCCAGCGCCGGGTATTCCAACTCGATCTCCTCCAGCAGCAGCCTTCTCGCCTCGTTCCGGTTCGGGACGGGATGCAGCAAGTCCCCGGCGCGCTGCGCCAGGTCCTGGGCTAGCGGTCGGAGGTCGAGGATCATGCCCCGGTGCCAGCCAAGGCCTCGGCCAACTTTGCGGCGTCCTTGCCGCCGCCCATCGCGAAGTCGGGTTTGCCCCCGCCCTTGCCGCCGATGCGAGCGGACAGCTGGGCGATGATCTTGCCGGCCTGGTGGCCGGCGGCGATCGCGCGCGGCGAGCAGTAGGCGACGAGGCTGGCTTTGTCCCCGAGGACGGCGCCGAGTTGCACGACGCCTTCCCCAAGGAGCCCGAGGACTTGGGATCCCAGCGTCCGCAGGGCTTCCGGGTTCTCAGCCGGCACGACCGCCGAGACGTGACGCAGGCCGTCGCGCTCCACGGCGCGGCCGGCGAGCTCCGTCGCCAGGGCCGCCGCGGCCCGCTGCTCGTGGGCGCGCAGCCGTTTCTCAAGCTCGCGCTGGTGGGCGAGCAGGGAATCGAGCTTCTGCGCGACGTCGTGCGCGCCCGCGTTCAAGCGGGCGTTGACGGCGCCGAGCGCCGCCTCGCGGGTCGCGAGCAGGTCCAGCGCGGGGGCGCCGGCCACCGCCTCGATGCGCCGGGTGCCGGCCGCAATGGCCATTTCCGCGACGACCTTGATCAGGCCGATTTCCCCGGTGGCGGCGACGTGGGTCCCGCCGCAGAGCTCGCGGCTGTAGCCACCGATGTCCACCACGCGGACGACCTTGCCGTACTTTTCGCCGAAGAAGGCGAGGGTGCCCTCGGGCTTGCGGTCAAAGTCGGTCTCGTAGGACTCGACCTTCGCGTTCTCGATCACGCGCTCGTTCACTAGCCGCTCCACCTCACGCAGCTGCTCCGGGGTCAGCGCCTCGAAGTGGGAGAAGTCGAACCGCATCCGGTCCGGCGTCTTGGAGGTGCCGGCCTGCCGCACGTGCGTGCCGATCGTGCGCCGCAACGCCCAGTGGATCAGGTGCGCCGCCGAGTGGTGGCGGCTGATCGCGCGCCGGCGCGCCGGGTCGACCGCGAGTTCCACCTCCGACCCGGGACGCAGGGCGGCGGCGGCCTCGGCGGGCACCTTGTGCAGGTGGCGACCAGCCTTGTCCTTCACGCAGTCGGAGACCGGGATGACGGTGCCCGCGAGGATGAGCGTGCCCGCGTCCCCGGCCTGTCCGCCCATCTCGGCGTAGAAGGGGGAGCAATCACACGCGACGAAGGCATCCTCGCCGGAGCGGACCACCTCCAGCACCCGCGCGTTTTCCCGCCGCGAGGTGTAGCCGGTGAAACGGGTGGGAGCGGCCGCGGGGGCGTCGGCGCCCTCGGTGGCGGCGACGATCACCTCGCGACGCTGTGCCGCCCGTCCGCGCTCGCGCTGGCGGTTCATCTCGGCTTCGAACCCGGCAACGTCGACGCTGAGCCCGCGTTCCGTCGCGAGCAGCTGGGTCATATCGAGCGGGAAGCCGTAGGTGTCGTAGAGCACGAACGCCTCGTGCCCGGGAAACACCTTGCCCGCGGTCTGGGCGGCGGCGTCCTGGAAGCGCCCGAGGCCCTTGTCCAGGGTGCGGCCGAAGCTCTCCTCCTCAGCCCGGATGACCCGGCGGATGATCTCCTGCTGCTGGGTCAGCTCGGGGAAGACGGTCCCGAGGGAGGTCACGACCGGGGCGACGAGCTGTTCGAAGAAGCCGCCCGTGAGGCCCAGCTTGCGGCCGTAGAGGATGCCGCGGCGGAGGATGCGGCGGATGACGTAGTTGCGGCCCTCGTTGCCGGGCAGAATCCCATCGGCGATGGCGCAGCTGACGCAGCGCGCGTGGTCGGCGAGCACGCGGAAGGCGACGTCGGTGCGCTCCTGCTCGGTCAAACCCTCGCGCGCCGCGGGCACGGTGCCCTGGTAGGTGCGGCCGGACAAAGCGGCCACCTTGGCGAGCAGCGGGGCGAAAACGTCGGCGGCGTAGTTGGAGGGATCGCGGCTGAAATCGCGGAAGCCACCCGTGGTGGCGTGGATGCCGGCGACGCGCTCGAAGCCCATCCCGGTGTCGACGTGCTTGGCCGCGAGCGGCGAGAAGGTGCCGTCGGCGTTGGCGTTGAACTGGATGAAGACGTGGTTCCAGATCTCGATGCAGCGCGGGCTGCCGGCGTTCACGAGCCGGCGTCCGGGGGCTTCCTCGTCCGCGGGCAGGAGGTTGAAGTGGATCTCCGAGCACGGGCCGCAGGGGCCAGTGTCGCCCATCATCCAGAAATTGTCCTTCTTGTTGCCGTTGACGATGTGCACGGCCGGATCGAGGCCCTCGCGGCGGAAGATCGCGGCCCAGATGTCGTGCGCCTCCTGGTCGAAGTCGGCGGGGTCGCCCTTGGCCTTGTCCGGCGCGTAGACGGTGGCGAACAGGCGCTTCGGCGGGATCCCCCACACGCGGGTGAGCAGTTCCCAGCCCCACTCGATCGACTCGCGCTTGAAGTAATCGCCGAAGGACCAGTTCCCCAGCATCTCGAACATCGTGTGGTGGTAGGTGTCGAAGCCGACGTCCTCGAGGTCGTTGTGCTTCCCGCCCGCGCGGATGCACTTCTGGGTGTCGGCGGCGCGGGTGTCGCGGCCGGGGCGCACGCCCGCCCAACGGGACACGTCCGGCGCCCGGTCCCCGAGGAAGATGGGCACGAACTGGTTCATCCCCGCATTAGTGAAGAGGAGCCCCGGGGAGTCCGGCAGCAGCGGCGACGACGGGACGATCGTGTGCGCCTGGCGCGCGAAGAAATCGAGGAAGCTCTGGCGGATCTCGGCGGAAGTCATAGCGGGGGCGGGAGTGGGTTCGGCGGGTCCGGGCGCGGGTCAGCCGAGGGCGGCGATGACGGCGTCAGCCATCGCGCGGGTGCCGACGCTGGTCCGGCCGAAGGCGATGTCGCCGGTGCGGGTGCCGCCGGTGACGGCCGCGCGGACGGCGGCCTCGATGCGGCGGGCCGGGGCCTCGAGGCCGAAGCTGAAGCGGAGCATCAGGGCGACCGAGAGGATCTGCGCGCAGGGGTTCGCGATGCCCTTGCCCGCGATGTCGGGGGCGGTGCCGCCGGCGGGCTCGTACAGTCCGAAGGGCAGGCCCAGCGAGTTGCGGCCGGCGCCAAGGGAGGCCGAGGAGAGCATCCCGAGGGAGCCGCAGATCACGGCCATCTCGTCGGAGAGGATGTCGCCGAACATATTTTCGGTCACGAACACGTCGAACTGGTTCGGGTCCCGGGCCAGCTGCATCGCCGCGTTGTCGACGTACATATGGCTGAGGGTGATGTCCGGGGCGTGGCGGGCGACGTACTCGGTCGCCGTCCGGCGCCAGAGCACGGAAGTCTCGAGCACATTGGCCTTGTCCACCGAGCAGAGCTTCCTCCGGCGGCCGCGGGCGGCGGTGATGGCGACGTCCAGGATGCGCTCGATCTCCGACCGGCGGTAAACCATCGTGTCCACGGCCTGGACGTCACCATCGGGCAGGGTGGTGGTCGCCTTGGGCTGGCCGAAGTAGAGGCCGCCGGTGAGCTCGCGGATGCAGACGATGTCGATGCCCTGCGGGATGCGCTCGGTCTTGAGCGGGGAGGCGTCGGTCAGCTCGCGGTAGAGGAGGCCGGGCCGGAGGTTGGCGAAAAGGGTGAAATGCTTGCGCAGCGGGAGGAGGGCGGCGCGCTCCGGCTGTTCCTTGGGCGGGAGGTTCTCCCACTTGGGCCCGCCGACCGAGCCGAAGAGGATGGCGTCCGCGGCCTCGCAGCAGCGCAGGGTGGA
>Ga0194133_10006034_pt1 | contig 15131 bp, 6 predicted proteins | sample TA2KigOf40mmetaG_FD_155448 | JGI IMG/M metagenome (GOLD analysis project Ga0194133, IMG submission 155448) | Freshwater microbial communities from Lake Tanganyika, Tanzania - TA2015055 Kigoma Offshore 40m | ecosystem: Environmental > Aquatic > Freshwater > Lake | place: Tanzania: Lake Tanganyika...
GACATAATTTTATTTGTTAAGTCGCCTGGTGAAGAAGAAAACTCTTAAAAAGTTTTGTTATTACATATTTTATGGAATAACCTAATGAAAGAGTAATAAACTATGCCAATGCCAATGCCAATGAAGCCCTCATGGTGGCCTGTTGGTGAGAAAAGCATTGTTACTTGTTTTGATACAAATTTTACTAAAATTGGAAAGTTTTATCAAATTTTTCCATTTATCAAATCTATGGATGAGAAGAAAAAATTGTCAACCTTTATGGCATAAAATTTTTTATAGTGTATCTGAGTTTCATCATTCCTATGGGAATTTTTTGAAAAATGATTACATTCTTATGTGCTATAAAATGCAAAATACTGTGGGAAAACTATGCTAACTAAAATAATGTGTTCAAACGATGGTATTTCCCACACTCGCACCGATAAAACTTAAGTTTAAATATTAAACATTCCCTGAATTCAGAAGGTACACTGAAATCTCATAATTACATGTTTCACATGACAAATTTCTCCCATTTTAAAAGACAATAGAAATACTTAAAATGGGCTGGACTGTTTCCATCTTTTACTTGTCCATTTTTTTCCAATTTTTCTTCATGGTGAGAATCATTCAATGCTTTCTTCCAGAAAAATAATTACTTTGTGCAGGTGTTGAAAGTGTTTTCCCCCTATCAAGCTTCAGCCTCCAATTCCTTAGAACAAAGTGGAATGGTTTGCAGCAACTACTTTTTTTCTCTGGTAATTTCTTATTCCCCAAACAATTCAGCCTTAATATAAAATTAAGAAGAAAAACCTTACATTGTTGAGGATGAATAAAAAGTAGGCATCAAAGGGAGATGTTAGTTTAGTTGACATCCACTCATTTTATTTGCAACAAGAAAGAAACATACCCTCTCTCACTTTCCCTCCTGTGCTTATTTTCATCCAAGTTTATTTCTCAAACTGGGACACTAATGGTAACTCTGAAACCAAAATTCCCATACGTTTAAATTGCGACGAAGGAACTTTTTCATTATGAGATAATTCGAAAAAAAGCATTTTAGAAAAGAAATAAAGTTGGCTGAAACCTATGGCAAAAAAGTTGTTATCATCCTGGAAATTTTCACAATAGTTATACTAATGTTGTTTTGTTTGGAATTCTCATACGTACTCTACATTTAAAACTTCCTTTTACTAATATCTGCATTGAGGTGGAAATTTGTAAAAACGTGTTCCAGGAAATTTTTAACATAATTGCTTGTTAGGAGATAAAAAGCCAAAATCGCTTTCAAATATAGAATAGAATAGAATAGAATAGTTGTTTATTTCCTGTTTCATTTAACATAGTTATATGCATTATTAGGAAATTGTAATACAGACGATATTTAAAACTGTCACTCGAATTGTGCTCTGAGTCTGATCTTGAAGTTTATCTGGCTCAAGTCTAGCCATAAGAAAGTATTTTATCTCTAACTAGTTACAAGCCTCAACTTTGCAGCAACAGTTTTTCGTCTGAAATGTTTGAAAACCTTGAGAAAAAAACTTTTTCTGCAATAAAAAGGAAACAAGCAGGAAGAAAAAAAATACTTTTTCTTAATAGCTTTTACTTTCCCATCGGTAATGTATTTGTAAAGCATGTATTTAGATTGTCCTTATTTGCTTTGGAAATAGCATATTTCTTTGCAATTGTGATCAACATTTGTGCAAATTTATCTCCTTCCACATTCTTTTTTCACATGAGTTATTTACATGGATAAATAGATAAAAAAGATGTTTTTTCAATACAAGCACTTCTCTTACTTGCATGGCTTCTCTAGTTTGCAGTTTTACAACAACTCTAAAAAGTTAAAACGAGAAAAAGCAAAGAACTTAAGTCTTTTTGTGTTTGCCAATTCATTTTCAGCCTTGCTCTAATCCATCCATTGTTGAAAATACTCCCAAGGTGGGTGTTTTCAATCTTTCTTAAGGTTCCATTTAAGAAACAAACTCATTTTCTAACTGGCCATCATCTCTTGTGAATCCTTTTGATATATCCACTATCAAATTCTTGATTGAAAAGTTTCAGATGTTAGGTCCTGGCCAAAGGATTTTGCTTTTTTTTGATAGAATGTGGCAAACGATTTTTCCCAACATCTCTTTGGAGTAATTTTTTTTGGGTAGGAGGAGAAGTAAGGAAAATTCTTTTGTTTAGTCTTTTCTCTAGATAATGAATAAAAACTTAGTTTTCAGCTTAAAAATACATAATAAAATCATTATTCTGACGACGCTGGAGGGTCATAGTAAATCTCTTTTTTAAACTATCTCAAAAGCTTTCTAAAGTATTTTGAAATTCTCATTCAGGTTGAGATTTTTTTGCCCATCTCTTCAGGGAGAAAGTTTAAAAGCTGAATGAACGATTTTTCATTTCCTCCATGATGAAAAGGTACTTTGGGTTCCTTGTTGCCAACAATGAATACATGATTAATCTTTTTTTTAAACAAATTTAGCTGAACATTAGCTTCGTCTTTGATTCTACAAATAGAAGGTCAATAGGGTACTCAAATATCAGCATGAGAAATAATTTATTCAATGATTGAAGATTGAATAATGTATATAGAAGCACATTGCATCATTTGGAGACCACTTCAAGTAGAATTTGTTGAGATTATTCCTTATCCCCCCAGCTTCCTTTTGGCCCATAGAAAGTTAACTTTTGATGAAATTACTTAATCTAGAGATCAATTAACTATTCTTAATTTTCCCAAGAGAGAAAAAATTGGTTTTTAAGGATTGCTAAAAACTGTTTTGGTGAACCTAACCTTTGAACTTTACCTAAATTGACTGAATTCATACCATACAAATATGGATAACTTGACGTCAAAGTTTGTCTTTGAAATAACATTGAATCTTTAAGCCAAAAAAGTTTAAAAAGTATTTGATTGACTTATTGGGTGTCAGTAACTCCTTTATATTTGCCCATGAAAGATAGGTAATTTCTTCTGGGGTTAAGGAATGTAGGTTAAACCCCAAATAGTCTAAGTTCTGTGCACACTCAAACAAATCCAATACTTTTACTTTACTCTTATAAAGATGTTACATGAGTCTGCACTGCAAAAGATTTAAGGAATAAAAAAACTTTTATTTGGATTCATTATATGTTTCCCCTCAAAAACACACACAATTTCTTGACTGCCAATTCTTGGGTCTTAGATTTTTAGCCTAATGCAGGTTCGCCAATACCAGTTTGCCTTATCAAGTTTGCCTAATACAAGTTCAGCAACCATGCAAGTTTGCCAACTACAAACTCATTCAAGTACGAACTACTACGGGGAAACATGCCCCGCAGGGTAAGGAAGGGGGAACATGCTTTGGGGGGTTGGTAGGGTCAGGTTAGGTTAGGTTAGCAATAAGTGCCCTTTTGGTTAAAAGTTGGGAAAATGCCTTGCAGGGTTAGGAAGAGGGAAACATGGTTTGGGGGTTGGTTGGGTGAGGTGAGGTTAGGTTAGGGTTGTTCGGCACGATAACTGAAATTACGAAATTGGTAATGCTCATTTCAATACTGGATGAGAATGAGATGTTTTTTGAGCTTTTGAGGCACACAGGTTCAAATTATGCATCTTAAAATATGGCCCAGGGCTTCGATATTGTTCATTTGTACATAAAATGCACCAGAGAGTATTTTTTTCTATTTACTATTTGAATCTCCAAATAGTAATTTGGAGGAAAAGGTTTTCTTTTTATGTTTTCCCAGATCCTCACAAAGCATTTTGACCTTTTATCTATTATTTTCTCTAATGTTGGAAAGTCCTTAGAAATCCATCAGACGCTGAAATAAATATTTATCTCATCAGTTGCTCGGAGAAGCAAATAACCAAAACCGGATAAAGTATTTCCTTTATATGCTCTCTTCCAATCACCAAATAGAAACAACGAGCAACGTGCTTCCGGTACTTGATGGAGTCAAAACCTCTTAGTGTTGTACAATTCATCATGGCTGTTTCGCTTATTTCTTTATTTTTATTGACATGCTTTATTGAAGATAGCAACTTGGGTCTATTGATTTTTAACTTTTTCTTTTAGATGCTGTTGAGGTGATATGTGTTCATATGAGATGTTTGATGTAGACAAAAGTTTTCTTGTTCCAATTTTTTTGAAAAAAATGAGGATGAGCTACAAAAATGAGAGAGAAAAGACTCAACAGCCCTATTATCAGTTTCAAGAGGCATTTTGAGCAAAATAGAGACAGAGACCCAGGATGGCACCAGCCCAAGAGCAATCAACGTTATGCCATTTGGAATTCAGAGCAGCAAAAACTCTGGAATCCATGCTTTTTTCTTAAAGAATTTATAGCAACAAAAACTCTGGAATCCAGCCTGGATACCTTAGTTTAGAACATGCAGCATAAAGAGTTGAATCAATGGCAAAAACAACTGGACTGATTGGAATGCCATTAAGCAAAATAATGATGACATTCCATTATGGCCTGCTAAGTTTTTTAATGTAAACCAAATAGGCTTTTGAATTAAAAAGTTCAGGGTCATCTTGATCTAGGACCATCAGTGATTATTGCATAAAAAGTAAATATATCATTTTTACTTTTATATTTCATTTGAGTTTATTCCTATACCAATTATCTTTTCTCATTATTTGTTTTATGATGTCAACTATCTAATGGATCCATTTCACTTTTATGACCTCAATGATGGGTTTACTAGCATACTGCCTGAGGCAATCAATCTACTGATCTATTTCTTCATGATTGTCAAAAATTTACACAATCAACATCTAAAATTTAATGCTGACATTTGTTTTTCAGCCCAGCCACCCAGCTGGGTGGGCCTTGTATTTAAAGTTTAAAAAACTTTAATGAGCCTAACACTAATTCAGAGGTGTAATCACTGTAATATATTATTTTCAAAATGGGTGATCTTGATGCCTCTAATTGAAGGAAACCTTTCCCAAGTGTTGCTCATCAAAACCATTAGAACTTTCATGTAACTTTGAAGCCAAGTTGAAGAACAATTTCATGTAAGAAGAAAATTATAGGGAAAGCTAGCTCAACTTTTTCCTCTGTATTAATGCCATTTCTCATTTTTCTTGGCCACTTATGACCTAAAACTGTCTTCAACAGCTGTACTTGTTCAAACGAAAATTGCATTCGGTCGAACATAACTTGTAGAATAGCAAATTAGAATTGCTTCCTTTTTTTGCCTTTTCGATGAGATTATAAAGCAACAACATTTTTTTGTTTTGTTGTCATTCAGTGTCAGGATGGATGAAAATGAACTTTTTTTCGTCCAGCCATATGAGAAAAAATAATTTTATCTTCTTTGCTTTGGTATGATATATCAAGTATGAGAAACTGACCAACGTTGTGTGGGCTAGAGGTTTCAAAAAAAACCACATAGCAAGGCCTAGAGAATATTGAGCTTCAAAAATGTGATGAGATTTTATCTGAAGCCGTTATTCTCTTGACAAGAGTAGTGGAGAAATCAAATAATGGAAAATGGAGAGCTTTTATAAATTTCAATGAACAACAAAGATATTGAAAAAATTTTGGTTCTTGAAAAAAACATCATAATGAATCCCATTAGAAAGAGCCTATTTTGAAATGTTTTTGTGCTTGATACATCTTTTCCTAATTTTCTTTCTTCATTTTGTAAGATTATGATTTCATTATGGAAAATAAGGCTGCATGTGAATGCACATTTGAATGGAGTTACTATGATTCTAAGGTGTTTACACGTGTTTTATGGCAGTTTAAAATATAATTTGCACCACTAACACGTCTATTCCAGTGTGTCACGTCTAAACAGGGGCGATACACCTGAAAGCAGGTGGATACACCTGAAAGTTGGCATACAGTGTGTCTTATTTCGGTAGGGTATGGAAGAGATTCAATTGAAAACTTTCATATTGGTTTCTTTATTATTGCAATTTCAAAGTCCTCTTGCAGGTTCAAAGAATCTTAAGATGGCTTTGATCCTATAACCCCTCAATGGTTTCCAGTTTTGATGGCTGGTAATATTTCATACCTTAATCCAAAAGTAATTATTGAAAATGCTATGTATTTCTTGTTGATGTTTCTTTCAGTGATTTGTTGGCATCTCAGAGAAATCTTCAAACTTAGAAAGTTTAGCCATCAGACCTGGTTTTCCTCAGAATAAATTCCTCAGCAAGAAACCTCAAATAAAATCTTCTCTGCGGTTTAGACAAAACATAATCCTTTATTAGATTAATGACACATGTAATTAAATTTATAAAGTATGTATTTAGGTTTCAAAAATAAGTAGTCAGAATAAGGTATGTCTAATTTTAGGTAAGTAGAAAGTCGGAACATCCTGGCTTACATAACGTTAGATTCAAAACTTATTTCACATGTGTTCTGTTTTATAAACAATCTAATGTTCTTTGTCTTATTGGCCCTTGAATCATAAAGCATGTCCAAACTGCTGTAAAAAGAGGTTGCTAACTGTTAAATAACAATCCAGCCTCTCTACATCTTTTATTTGAGCAAGATTTTTGACCATCATCAAAGTTTCTAATAAAAAGTAAAAAATAACACCATTCTAGTCATAATTGAAAATAATGAAATCATCAAAGACCCTGTATCACAAAACTGGAGCTGGCCCAAGGGCATATTTCCAAACTATTTTTCTGGAAGTGCAATCAAAACCCACTCAGAAAACATAACACTATAGCTTATTAAACTACAAGTAAATATACCAATATTATTCCAAAAATAAAAATTAACCATCAAGATATACTATAAAGAAATTTAAACTTCCCCACCAAAGACAAAAAAAGAATTATTTAGAATCTGAAAAAGGAACCTTGGGGATGGGACTGATAATCAGCACACTTTCTTTAAGTTTAGGTAAAAAGTCTCTCTGTCATATGCATGAAATACCAAAATTATTACTTTAATTACAAAGGCCCTCTAAGATGCTTAAAAAAAGTAAAGGACAAAATAAGTGATGAAAAAATCTTTTTTGGGAAGTACACACCACTGTTTTGTAAGGAGGCAATAAGACCCTTCATTCCAGTGATTACACCTAATCTTAGTAATTCCAGCAAAGTGATAAATACTACTTATTAGGAATTCAGTACAGCTAAGCACAATGCAAATTGACATTGTGATCATTTGCTCGCAGAATGATGTGAAAAGATTAGAATATTAGAGAGTTGGCAAAACTATAAGCAAGGTACATGTTCATACAAAATGAAAAATAGACCTTTTTTGGATGGATTTAAAAATTCCATCAAATTATGCACAATGAAAAGGAGTGAAGTACTTTGTTTAAACATCAAAGTACTTTTAAGTGGAACAGATTTGTTGAAGTATTTCTGTAAAGAGACTAATCTAGTGCATTAATACAGACACTCCAATTACAATTAGATGATAAAAAAACCCTAGAAGAGGAACTTTAACAAAATCAAAGACTTTCCAAGTGGGAGATTAGCTTTGAATCATGAAAAAAGGTTGGCAGTGTTGATGAATTTTTATTTGGACAAAAATTTTCAGTTGATTGGTTTAAGGTTGTTAAAATGAAATCCATCTGTTTTCTCGCTCTGCATTCTCATGCGAAGAGTGTGGCACTCAGACTCAATTAAATAACTTTACTAAGGTTATATAATAACACATTTTAAGTCATTGTAATAACGTTCAATTAAGACATGAAGTTAATACTTTCTTAATCAAAAGTAATTTTTCTACAAAACATACATCAAAAGAAGAAACAATTTATACTTTGATATGATTAACTCCATCTGGAAATGCAACAAATCAGATGAACAACAACGTACAAAAAACAAGCAGAAGACTACTCAGTATATGACCAGCCCCCAACAAATGGGAGTGAACAGGCCCTGAACGCGCTTGCAAAATCAGGTCACAGACCAATGGAACTTTGAAATCCTGCAATCACAAGAAAAGATGCCAGGCTACCATCAACCAATCAGCACGCAGTGTTAATCAACCTTGGACCAACCAATCATCGAGGATCTCTGTAGGGTGATGTCACTTTCCTCCAATCAAGTCAGGACACCACCAGACTACCTAATCACTTGCCGCCACACATAAATGTATTACCAGAAAGGACCCATGACAAACCACCCTCAAGGTACCTGGAAGAGAGTAGATCCTCGCCTTCTGCTATGCATAGATTATAAAGGAGCATGCCCCACCCAACCAGCTCAGGTTCAAGGCCAATGAAAGCATCAGTCGAATCCCTGGAGAAGAAAAGAAAGACTTAATAAGACTCTTACTATAAAAGCAGTCCCTGTTTACTTATGATTGTTCCGTAGGAACTTAACTGTTTGATAGTGCACAGCCTTTCTTTCCCGTACTTGAGTACTTTCTCCAAGATTCACATATTATATTTGAGATATGTTTGTTCTGATTGAACCACCATTATTAACTGTACAAGTAAAGAATCACTAACCATATTCCCTATTATTTTTATTATAAAGTAAACGTGCCAATATTGCCTCCCTAGAATCAGCACTCCATCTTTACTAGACTAGGGGGAGCAGTGCTCTCCAGATATGCCAAGTAGGCAAAAGAGTATCCACAGACTAGAGATGGGCCCTGACCCGATCCAACCAGAGCTTACTTTTGACCCGCAGTAAATAAGAGGCTGACCCGCCTTTGAGCCGGGTACTTTCTTACCCAACCTGAAGGAATTTTTTTTGACCCGAAGGGAAAAAAATTGAAAAATTTGACGTTTTTAGAGGAAATTTTCCAAATCAAACCCAAACCATAAATGGCTGACCCAACCCGAGCCACAAAAAATTGACTCAACCCGACCTGGGTCAAAAATTTTAACCCAGACCCATCACTACCACAGACTGACTTGAATCACAATTTGCTAACAAAAATTATTGGATACTTTTTATATGCTCCTTAATAAATGTGATCAAGAGATCTGTTGACACAAGAGGTTTGACCAAATCGACATATCATAATCAAGAAGATATTCCTTCATCTTTTTTATTGATTCACCAGCTTTTGTGGCCAAATAAGTTTAGTAAAAAGCTCTAAATTCACTATTCTTTGTATTTTCATTTAACAAGTATGCTTGAATTTTAACTAAATTTGTGAGAATATTTCCTGTTTCAAAGCTATACTGTTTCAAACCTTTAAGGGATTAATGGTAATAAATGGTCTTAAGAAGTAATTATCAAATGGATTGAGGAAAAAGAGCTTTGAAGCATGTTAATGGCCTGATTTTTGCCTCGCTTTAAACTCATCTCAACTTATCTTTCCCTCTAGGGAAATCTCAACTCTATTTCACTGCCATATATTGTCATTCATCAGACAAGTATAATCCAATGATTGTGAGAAGATTGCATTGATAGAGCAGCATTCCTTGGGAAGCAGATTAAAAAAAGTTAATAACTTTTTAGTCATGGCAACTGGCTGTGAGATTGAGACCCCTATAAGTAAAATTCCCAATAAAATATCACTCATATGTTACAAATCATAGAAAAAGGTGTCTTAATCCTAGAGCTGGTAAAGATGTCTTCTAAATCGAATATAAAACATTCTGACACATCTGAATATTAGTCTAATCTTGTTTTCGTATGATCTTTGGAACTTTTTACACATTTTTTTGCACACAAGAATTTCATAAGGCTTCCCTGAATAATAAATATCAAAAGTTGATTTTTCATCATCTGATTTTCAATTCTAAAAACTGTTTGAGGAATGGAAACCTTTCAATATTCTTCTCCATTTACATGGATAGAAAATTTTTCTTACCTAACATATGGTATGGCGGAAGATCCTTGTAACCACTCGAAAGCTATAGAATTGGGACGGTTGATCGATTTTGAGACAAATCAAACTGAAATCTATGTCTCAAAAATATTGAACCGTAAGAAAGGATTATTAAAAATGGGTGAAACTGATGTTGAAAAGAAGAAGAAAAGAGTTGAAAAAGTTTCTGAACTTTGTTGCTAAAACTTTCTTTTTTATGTTGCTATTAGACCTTTTGATTGTAGTTTTTTTTCCACCAAATAATAACACAAGGCCTGATGTCTTTGTTGCAACCATTTATTTACATATCTTTCAACTAATCAAACAAAGACAAAAAGGATTTGAACCAAATCATCATTTCAGTTTAGCAGTTAAAGCTCAAAGCTGCAAGGATTGATAAAAGGCAAACCATTATTCTACTCAAAGAAACAACATCAAAGAAGATTTTGAAAAGAGACAAAAATCACTAAAAAGAAAACACTTCAAAAAATGGAAAGAAGAAGTAAAAAAAACTTGCCCCCTTTTTTTTACAAAACTGTCCTGAATGCAAAAAGTAATTGAATTTTTCTGTGTAAATAATTTACGTTTCGTAATTATCAAAAAATTAATGTGCAAAAGAAGCAGCAAAAATATTGGAAAAGTTGGCGAGGTGCAAAAACTCTAACCAATTTTAACCCAAAATGATGATTTACAGATTGAAAAAGACAGGACAAAAAGTGTAGCAAAATCATATTAGAAAGTTGCAAACAAGGTCTCAGAAGATAATTGATAAGTTTTACTAAAAAAGTCTTCTACCTGAAAAAAATAAAAAATAAAAAATTTCAAAACTTGAGTTTTAAACCTGAATCAAACTCGTTCTTATCCTCGAAGATCAAGTATTGGTTTTGACTCTATTGGTAGATTTATAATGCAGACTTGTTTGCATTGGGTTTTGCCAAGAGGCCAAAAAGTTGGCTGCAGTTCAGCAAATGGATGATGAACTTAGCTTTTTACCATTTAGGAAACTGTTGTAAATTACTTGCACCTGCAAGGCATAAATCAATATGAGAATGAGGTTAGATTCAAGAAATCTTTTTTTCTGATGCTGTAAAAATGCAAAAGAAATTTTACCATTTATCATAAAATTATTAAGCTTTTTCAAACAAAACTTGAGCTGAAATGATTCTGGTTGATCATCTTGGTTTAGAAATTCTCCTCTCCTTTGAACTTTTCCTCTTTCCAAAACGACAAAACAATTTGAAAGAGTTGAAAATCTCAGATTAGTTCAAGGACTTTTCCTTTTGGTCGCGCTGATAAAATTAATAGATTTTTTCTCACCAGCACCTGTTTATTGTCTTAATTCAAAAACTTTTCCAACGATGAAGCATCAGGTTGACCTTATTTCATTTTCTAAGATACTTTTGGCCCGATTCCACTTTTCTTATGGGACACACCAAAAATATTCAGAGTGCATGAACTAAATCCACAAAACTCTGGCAATTTGAATAAATGAGTGATGCAGATGGCCGTGGAGAGCAGAGTGAGAAAGAAAGAAAGAAAAGGTCTTGACTGACAAAATGAAAAGAAAAAGTAGCTATAAGTTTAGTCATTCCAAAAAAAAAATCTTGAAGGAAATCCACCTTCTACTTTTTTGTTACTCTTTTACAAAGTATATCTATCTATTTCTTTCCTTGTTTCGTCTTGTGGCTGCATGTGTATTTGTCTCTATACCTAGTTTATCCTAATCAAAGTCTTTTTTTCCCAAAACTAAGCTAGGGAAATGAATCAGGTGGTGTTTTGAAGAAAATGCGACTATCGTACTTAACTGGCCAAAGAGTGTCACAAACTTTTGTACATCTATCAGAGTAACAAGATCCGACGACCCTCACCCACCCACCCACACCTTACCATGCCAAAAGCTAAAAACTAAACAAAAATTTCCAAGAAGAGAAGAGAATCCTCTTCGTGGACAAAGTTGGGTGAAAAGTTTGTGGGGAAAAGTTTTATACAGTAATGAAAAATGAAACATTATTTCTCAGAAAAAAACCAAATTCAGGGCAGTGGTATAATATATTCACAAAAGATCAAATGCCATAAACTTTTTATCGCTATAACAACAGCTATAACAGCCAATGGATTGCGCTTGACAGGATCCAATTTCTTACCAAAAAGTGGAAGTGATCTGAAAATCCATTCCAATGTGAAGATCTGAGATCAATTTATGGCCTGTCCTATGCCAGGCCACAACCAAATATGCAAATATCTGCAGAAATGTTTGGGAGATAAAATCAACAAGTATCCTTTAAAAAAAGTCAGGTCAATCGAACTTTTCTGTTGGAAATTCAGAATATAATAAGATGGTAAAAATATGTTATATAGTTTGACTTTTACATGCAGACTTATAACACATTTGTTTTAGCTCAAACTTGTTGAAACTTTTTGAATATTAAACTTCCCATTTTTTCATTTCTTAGACCATGAATGGTTAAAAAAAGCTACCCTTTGAAGGAGGTCAAGTTTTGAAACTTTTTGAATATTGAAAAAAACCCAGTATTATCAAATGAAATTTTGAAATAAAATTTATTATTTTCTTCACAACCAATTGTGGGCTGTGTGGTCTAGTAGTTGGCAAACTAGACTCTTTGTTTTGGAGTTAAGGGACTCAACCCAAGCATACTTTTGACCCGCAGTAAATAAGAGGCAATTCGCTTTTGACCCGGGTACTTTTTGACGCAACCCAAAGATATTTTTTTGAACCGAAGGGGAAAAAATTGAAAAGTTTGGTATTTTTAGGAGAAATTTTCCAAACCCAAACCAAAGATGGATGACCCAACTGAGCCAACCTGGGTCAAAATTTTTTGATCCAGAACCATCACTACTTAACACTCGATTTTGTACCCATTCAAGTTCAAATTACAAAGCTTGGCTTAGTTCACCATTTTTTTAAGTATGCCTTTGCGAGTCTACCTCATTTTAAAGGCCCACCGGTGGTCTTTGATCTTTTTACCCGGATGGGAGTCGAACCCAGGTCGCTGGGATAGAATTCCAGCATTAAACCCTATGACCACAAGACTATACCATAGATCTTTAAACTTAAAAATCTCAGCTAATAGGCAAAATATCAAAATTCTGTTCAACAGACTTTGAGCCATTTATATGAGAATTATTTCTGCCAGATTGCAGCCTTCTAGCTTTAAAACAGTGGGAGAAGATAGGGTTGACAATATTAACCAACTTGATCCCAATACAATATTTGTAAACATCCTCTTTACTTCGCTCCGCAGGGATAAACAAATTCTATTACATAAATTTTCTAAGATGAAGCCATTGCTTAAATGCAAATAAGCAGAGTTGGACTTCAAAAGGTTTTGATTGATTGATTGACAGCTTTTATATTATAAACTACTCATTCAAATATTGTAAACTATTTACAGTAGTTCCATTAAAAAATATAAATTTTAAGTAAGATATGAGAATGGTAGTGATGGGTCCAGGTCAAAAATTTTTGACCCGTGTCGGGTCAGCCATTTATGGTTTGGGTTGGAATTTGGAAAATTTCCCCTAAAAATGTCAATTTTTTCAAATTTTTTCCCTTCGGGTCAAAAAAAAATCTCTTCGGGTGGGGTTGGAAAGTACCCGCGTCAAAGTTGGGTCGGCCTCTTATTTGCTGCCGGTCAAAAGTAAGCTTGGGTCGGGTCAGGGCCCATCTCTAGAGAATGGAGAAATCACAGAAGTAAAACTTATTTACGATACAAAAAATAAGTGTCTTCAAGTAAAATTCTAATTGAATCGTTAGACATTTTAGCATCATTCCAATGCCGGACAATTTTTCTGATATGATCAAGTCTGTTTTGTATTGATTGTTTTCCGACCTTGGTTTAATGTGAGTAGACAACACCTACTTGTCGATTTTGACCACAAAGGAGCTGATCAGCAAGTATTTTTCTGAAATTTTTCGCATGTATCCCAATATCAAATGAATGAACATTTTGAATAATGTTTTTCAAACCATATATTTTTGGAGCGTACCAATAACGGATGTGATTTATTCTTTGACATGTGTTGAAAAGAGGAACAGATGAAAAAATTCTATCAAGTCTCTTCTTCTCACATTCGCAGGTTGACTTGGATTTTGACATCTAAAGTGACAATGCTTTCACTCATCATACACTGAAAAAAATGGGTGTGGGTGCAAAATACTGTTGAGCGCATTATACTGAATTTCTGATGGCAAAAATGTGTTGCTTCTCCTTTTTTTTTTTGAATGTCTCACATTGAACCAACCTTTCATACCAAAGACTGCTCTTTTTGTGGGGAAATTTTCAGTTTACTGTTGTCATTGTATCATCAAAAGCTTGATTGTTGAAGCAAAAAAAAAACCACGGAAAAAATTGCCCGCTTTCAAATACATTTTTTTCCCCTTCATCTTTTTCGGATTTGCTGAAAAAAAAAGTTGATGGCACGAAAAACAAAGAGAAAAGTTTTTTGCTTATAGTTTTCTCTCTCATCAAAGTGTGTTTCGGCCTTAATTAAAGTCTTCATTGGAAAGAAAATGTATTAAGCTGCCAGAACAGGTTTAGATTATTTTTTAAGGTCGTTTGACGCCTTGTCAATAATCCAAACAAAAGAAAAGTGAATAATGCTTCTTTGAAGTCAGAGCTGGAAAAGTTTTGCCAATTTAAAAGAAAAACCTTATAGGTTAGTTGGTTGGATATAGGTATGTGTGTGAAAAGCTTAACAAAAACTATGCCAACGAAAAGCCTTGATGGAAAATGTTTTTTCATCCCTTTTAGGTTGATGTTGTTGTTATTTCTTTTTACCAAAGTTTTTTATTATACATTAACAGGTTGTGCGATCAGGCACTTAAAAACAGATTACCAAACCATTTTGAAAATTTTCTCTTTCATCAAAAGACAAGCTTTTCAGATTTTTTTATGATGATAAATTGCACCAGTGTTTTAAATTTTTCAATATGGTTGAAAAGAAGGCACTTGGAGGTTTTTTGTTTGCAAAAATTTGATGATAATAGAAATAATAATAGCTTGTCTATTGCTTTGCCGTCAGAACGAAGGCGGAGAACGGAACGGAAGCGGGAGATGATGCAATTGTTGAGCTAAAATCCCAGTGAAGACCTTCCAAATCAAGAAAAGAATCAATACTGAACTGTTTATTAATGGGATAGAGAAACTTTATATAGAAAAGTAAAGAAGGGATCAGATCAGAAGGACCGGAATAAGAAAATATTAGACCTCTCAGAAGAGGGTAAAATATAGGCGGGAAAATAAAAGTATCAGGAGTGAAAACAGCGTCAGCCTGTTTAGGTCGCCATGGCTGAGAGGTCATAGGCACCTGACTGAGAACTAAGATCTAAGGTTGTGGTTGTGGGTTCAATCCCCGGCCACCCATGCCAGCAATTTTTCAACCCCGGATTGCAA
>Ga0194133_10006041_pt1 | contig 15118 bp, 7 predicted proteins | sample TA2KigOf40mmetaG_FD_155448 | JGI IMG/M metagenome (GOLD analysis project Ga0194133, IMG submission 155448) | Freshwater microbial communities from Lake Tanganyika, Tanzania - TA2015055 Kigoma Offshore 40m | ecosystem: Environmental > Aquatic > Freshwater > Lake | place: Tanzania: Lake Tanganyika...
CGGTTTTTGATGATCTTTTTTTTCATGGTAGATACCCGGGCGGGAGTCGAACCCGGGTTGCTGGGATAGAAATCCAGCTCCTTACCACTTTGCAACCCTGATTCCATCATGATCACATTACAATTATGATTTGACTTTCTAAGAATCGTATGTCAGCTTAATATACAAATTTTCAATTACAATATCGTTCAAACTAAAGCTTAATCTATAATAAATAGTTGTCACAAAAAATTAATATAAAATTGTTAAAATGAAATTGACTAGTCTGAAATATCACATTTGTACAATGTCTTGTCAATTAATTGTCTTTTAATTTCATTCCAAAGCACTTCTTCAGCGAGACTCTCAGTTTATCATCACTGAGATTTGCATCGAACCAGTTGAAATTCAGCTCATTAACACAGGTGCCAGCTCGATTGCCAAGGGATTGACGTCCAGATTTGGTTCTTGAATTGTCATAGAATTTCAACCTGCCAAGCATTCTTCTTTCCATTTACGAGTTCTCCCTGAGGAATCTTTGCAGCCTCGCAGGGTGTCCATGGTTAATTACCTTGATGATTCTAATTGAAGTCAGATATTTTGACCAAGTAGATGGACGTGTCCTACCAAGGTTATCCAGGCCAGCATGATGTTGACGCCTCTTAAAATCTCTCGTGGCCACTTTCAGTGACCTATAGTGTAAGGCAATTAATCTTCTCATGTCATTGAAGCTGTTGACTCCCAACCATACATCACAACTGTAGTAGACTGTGCTGTAGAATTGGCATGTGAGGACTTATAGAAATTGCTGGATGTTTAACTTATTTCTGATGAACCTTGGGCCACCACATAGCCTTTTTCCTCTCATAATGGCATGATCAATGTGGGGGGTCCATGACATCTTGCTGTCAAAAACGACCTCTTGGACTTTCATTTGTTTGCCAGTTTTTATTACGTCATTGACAATGTTTAGCTCGCTTGTGAAATGGTAATTAAAAGATATAGAACTTGATAAAAGAAATATATATGGCTCACAATCATTACAAGTTTTTTGTTTTGTCTCTGAAAAGTTGTTAAGATTTTTTTTGTGGAAAAACCATCTTTTTCATGACATTATTGGTTGACAAATTCAAGTGGGTCGAAGCTTTTCCGACAGATTTGGCTTTGACACTGATGACAACAGCTCTCAAGTTATGTCTTGTCTGACATATGTTTGTTTTGTGGAAAAAAGTTCTTGTCGCAGTAAGAAATTGTAATAGTATAAAGGCACATAACTTTTGTAAGCGATGAAAATAAGCACTTACCTGATTAGATTCATTATGATGACGAAAATTGTCGTTAAACAAATTATAATTGGTTATCAGAAGACTCTTGGATGAAAAACCAATGAGATTTATTGCACTGATAGATTTTTCAAAACCAAAAGTTCGAAACACTATCTAAACAGCCTGATAATTAAAACACACAAAATTTTTTTTATCTTTTTAAAGTACGCCTTGCGAATCTTTTTTACTCATTAAAGGCACTGTTTTTGGCTAGGAATCATTTGTTATTTTATAGCAACTTGGGGTTAAAGTTTGCCTGGAGCCACCGGGGTTTGAACCCCGGACCCTCAGATTCCCAGCCTGATGCCATGGCAATCTGCCACAGTGACCGAATTAATTCCATCTTTTGAAAAGGAATCTCAGTTGAATAGCTAGATATGGCTGGTCCTAATATTCTTTATACTAAAATATCTGAAATCATATTGTATGTTGATTTAGTATATGGGATATAAAGTAAACATTTTATTTCTTTTTCAGATAATTTTAGATAAGCTTATTCTTTCCTATCTTTATATATTTAACAGACTGTTTGTACCTACATTATGTACCATGTACCTGTGTCCCTCTTTCACACATGAACCGCCATACCAATCTCCACCAAATTTTGTACAGACCTCAACCACAACAACTCAGGGAAGGTTCTTAACATAAGCATGACCCCGCCAACCCAACCCCCTGACTCCGGGGTACCCCAAACTCCAAAATCTAAACAGATCACTGGAAAAAAAATTTGCTTTACAAAAAGTGCATAAAAAATTTTCCGGGCAGCGCTGGGCCCAGGTTGGCTAGTTTTTATATGAATTTAGCCAAATCAGACATTACAATTCATCGAAACCTGATAGAAAAAGGCATTTTGATCTCCCCAGATGATGGTCTAAGTTAACGCCTGGGTTTAAGCACTTATCAGACTTAGTGCTTTCACCGCATTTTTTCCCCCAGAAGGTCCACTAAAATTGAAGAGAGTCTTAATTATCCTTGTAAAAAGTATTTTTAAGAAACTTTCTTTGTTATTGTAAAATCAAAATTTTTAAAAATTGTAAACTTATTGATAAAAAGATATTCGGAAGTTGATAGAATTGTTCTTAAACTTTCAGAAAATGATCTAATGTTTGAATCTTAAATTGTCAAAAAGGTTTTTAATTTCTTTACACATGGTGTTTTTAATAAATCTACTAAAGGCAAGACATTAAGGTTCAAAGAATTGATGGGTATTTATTTTGGCTCAGTTCAGTAGTTGGGTTAATGGTCATGCATGCAATTCAGTGTCAAGAAAAAGTCAAGTTGCTTTTTCAGTTCCTCTCTCAAGTTTAGTAATTTTAACTTTAGGTATCATCCACCCCTGCTAACATAAATAAACATTGATAGAAATTAAAGAAAGTTGCATTTATTTTGGTCCCATGATTTAAGCAGTAAGTTGAATATGAATGATTTCAAATATTTAGGTAAAAATTATAAAAAAAGTAGCTTCTGAAGGGTTCTTATACCCAAACATTTGTCAAAGTTTTACCTTTCCTTAAGGTTATCAAAACACCTGTAAGAATCAGAACTTTAGGTGATTGATGAATCCATATCTTAGCCAACTAAGAATACAGCATCACTTGACTTTGTACAATAATTTGAAAAAACTTAAGCAAAAGAGACAAGTTTTGTACATAATCATTTGCACAGATCCCAAAAATGGATCTCAAAGAGTCTTTTTCAATATTTGAATAATATCTTTTTGAAATTTTTTACACTCTTTCTAGATAAATCCAGTTCACAGTCATGGCTTTATTCTTTACTTTTTTATTTTAAAAAATCCATTTCATTTTAACTTTTCAAAACAAATTGTAAGGGCTAAAGATGAAACGTATTCCCAATCAATAGATAAAAAAAATCTATAAGAAAACATCATCTTTCAGAATTGAATTATCGGAAGGAAAAATAAATCAAAAGACAGAAAAATTTAATTTTCGAAAACTAATTTCTCACCTTTTTCATGCCTGATTCAAATTGAATATTTCACATCACAAAGAAAATACATTCCCTATTTGATATTTTTTTAACTTTTATAGTTGATTGTTCACCAAAATAGGACTTTGATTATGTAAACTTTTACATAAATTTCAATTGACCCTTGTCCACAGAAAAACATCATCGAGAATCAGCATCTGCAATAGAAAATGGGATCTCAGTGGGTGAGAGGCCATAGGGACCTAACTGAGATACAAGGTAACGAGTAGTGTGCTGTGGTCTGGAGTAGATGAGCGAAAACCCAGTGATTACCTTTCCAATCAAGAAAAGAATCATTACTAAACTGTGTTTATAGATAGAAGGGCAGAGTTTGTATACAAAAATGGAAACCAAACTTTCTGGCTAATTTAAAGAGGGTAAAATGTTGGCGCCAAACCCAAAAAGAGGTGTAAATGCAAACCATAAATGCAGCCTGTTTGAAATGAACTATATTAGGAGAGAATGAATAACAAAATGGCAGCCTATTTGAAATGAATTTAATGTGCAAAGCAATTTTAAAATATCGTAAAGTGAAATGAAAGTAAAAATGGGCAATGAGCGCATTAATATACATAAAACCCTAATGTCTGCTCCGTCACATAGGCGGGAAAGGGGCATGGCAATGTAATAAAAAACAGCAAAAACAAGGGGGGCTTAGCCACTCTTGAACGTGCTGGTGCCATGATAAAGGTTGCAGGTTCAATCCTCAGCCATACCAGCCAAAAAATCAATAAGTCACCCTCAGTCAGGTCAATGGTAATCTGCAGTGACCATTACATAATTCTATGTCTTTGCTAGGTGGTGATTGCTCATTAAAATTGGATGATTGATTGACAGCTTACAGTTGGTTGAGGAACTGATTCTTCTAATACCAAAGTAGAAGACTTTTCAGCCATTCCCAGCACTTTTTTTGTAAATAACAATTCCCAGTGATAGTTCAGATGACTTTAAGACACAATAACACTGCACTAGAATATTATTACATATTGTAGTGATTAATGAAGTGATTGCAACAGTATTAAATGAAACCCCTTCAAGAAAAAAACTAAAGAGCCCATAACAAAACTTTCTGATTCAAAATTTAGTTTGTACTTTATTTATTTCCATGAATTCAGTTTTGTTGGAAAAAAGATCTATAAAAAAAGTGTTAAAGTAGCTTGCTATGGAAAAACCAATTTTGTTGATGATGCCTCGTGGGAATTTCTGTAAAAAGATTATAAAGTTGGCCTTAAATCAAACACATTTTGTTCTAAAATGAAGTCAACAAATACAATAAATATGTATGTGGAAAAAGATCCCTTGGTTACACTTTGCTAAAATGTAACAACATAGTTAGTTCGAGTAAAAAAGCAATATGCTCGTTTTAAGTTTTACCTAATTAGTATTTAAAATCTCAGAGGTTATATATAAAGTTGGGAAACATGAATTATTAATCTTCATTTAAATTTAAATTTTAGTTTTAATCCTTTAAATATCTCAAGAACGGAGAAAATACAGATTAATTAATCCAAAAACCATTTCAAAGGATAAAATTTAATCCTTGTATTGCGTGATAAAGTGGTTTGGTCTTTGAATATAAATTTTGGATCCAAATCAAAATGGAAACAAACTTTATCATTGTGTCAATAAAAATACATCAATCTGAAAGATTGATCAGATGGACTTTTTGGGGTGATGAAAAATAACTCAAAATCATTGCTGGTGGTTTAACCTTTCAATAGTAATTTTCAAATCTGAATAATTTTGTTCTCAGCTCTTCCATTAGTCTACCCTTATATTTTGTCTCATGATAGCAAGTAAGGTGCTCTAGACAAGAGAAAAAAAACTTGAGGTGATAATGAGATCTTTGTAAACCCAGTGATGACTTTCCCAATCAAGGAAAGACTCGATACTGCACTGTTTATTGATGATACGGCAGTCAGCCCTTTAGTACTAGAGACCAAGAATGATCAGTAAAATGAGCTGGTTGGGGGCAGGGTGAATATACCTTGTGCTGAAAAGGTGTGGGATTGAGAGATAAGGCAGCAGGCTGTCTCAAAATCAGGTTAACGGGAATGAGAAAGAAGCTGCACATTTTCATTATAGCCTGAAAGTGAAAACAAAGAAAATAACTTTTATTGAGGGCATTCTACAATAATGAAACTATGAGAAAACAATTTTTTGCTTGTCTTAGACCAGTGTTGTTGCAAAAAAGAAGCCAATTAGTTAAATGCCCTAATTTAAGGTGGAATAATACTTTCTATTTTGTCTAGAAGATTTAAAAAAGAGCTTTAGCTTTGCATCTGAACATTCTATATGCTCTAATCGTTATTTTAATGGGCTTAAAATCCAAGCAATTCACTTTGGAATGCATCTCACAAGATCAAATCAAACATCAGTTCAAAGCTTTACAGAGTAAGAATAGTCAATTTCCAAACAAAAAGCCTTCAATTTTGAAGTTGTATTGTAGAGAGCAGGAATCAAATTATTCGGTTGAAATTGTCAGTCAGTTTATCCAAAGTCTGCTTTCCTTTGAAATTATAAGCAAAACAATTTCTGCTTCAAATGATGTCTTTATCATGTAATAACTTCTTTATGTACAGATAGATGAAGTCAAAATAACTTATTCTTTTCAAGACTGACTGTGAAAGTGTCTAGAACTGGCAAGTGTAATTCTTCAGCCTTTTTCCAGAGCCAAATCAGATTGTTTATTCTCCTCCTGTATTTGTCTAAGGGCCAAAAAAGGAATTTTCTTTTTCTATTATTATCTCTACTGAAAGAGTTAATTATCATCTTGACGCTAATTTGATCAAGCCTTCCAATCAGACAACACCAAGAAAAATAGTGCTGCTGACTTTGTAGTTTTTGACAATTCATCAACAAAAAATTCAATGTGCTTTTCTAGTCTCAGAAAATCAAATTTTTGATTTTATAGTTCCTGATTTCGGTTTTATTTTTGAAACATTGCATCTCAACATAATAAAATTTAGTAATTTAGTATTTGGAAATATACTGGACAAACTCTGTCCTTTGAAATTTAATTATTTTATTCTCAAAGCTTTAGTGCTTTTAAAATTGTTTTACTATATAGACTCTTAATATTTTTTTAGCACTCTTTAACTAATTTGCTTTAGTTAAGTATTTATAAAAAAAGCCTCAAAAAAACAATTCATCTTTTATTGATGACGTTGTGAACACTTGACATGCTGTAAATCTGCTTAATTTATTTGGACTTAGTTGTATCTATACATAGACATTTGAACTTATTGACCATTGATTAGACAATAGAGATGGGCCCTGACCCGACCCAAGCTACTTTTGACTGGCAGTAAATAAGAGGCCAACCTGCCTTTATTTATAGGGTGAAATTTTCCAAATTCAAAACCAAACCATAAATGGCTGACCTGACCCGAGCTATAAAAATTGATCTGACCCGACCCGAGTCAAAATTTTTTGACCTGGACATATCACTATTAGACATACCTCACTTAACAATACTCAAGATTGTTAGGTGATGGGACATGGCTTTTGAAATATATGGTTTTTTGTATTATTACTTGAAATTGTAAGATGAAGAATTAAAATCAAATACAAATATTGTAGATTTACAACAAGGAGCTCTCTTGGATTCCTCTTAAGTGTAAATATAAATAGCAACTAGTTTTGAGTTTCAAATCCCAGCCATCCCAACACCTTTAAAATTTTAGATTGTAAAATCAGTCAGTATGATACAAATTGGTGGCTGCTTACAATTATGTTTATCATGTTTCAACACTGAAGATTTTTCACTGCATAAAATGTATAATCATTATTATTATTATAAATTGCTTTTTTAAATGGAGAAGTGTTACAATAAGTATCCCAAAAACCCATGATTTATAACAATTATATAATTATTTCAGACTGCTCTTCAAATAAATGTCATAATATACGTCCAACAATTTTCAACACAATCAATATTCACTAACATTTTGCCAACTTTACAAAAACTTTTTACTCTTCTTATCTGTAAAATACACGTTGAAAGCAATTGTTATGTAAGGTAAAAACTTTTTTTTCAATATCCGACAGGAATGAAACAAACTCGTCTAAGAATGCCATATTCTTAACATGTGAAATAGCATTTTCACCAAAGTTTGAAAATTCTTTTTTTCATAGTGTAAAAAATTTGAAACTAATAATTTTCAATATTTTTTAGCTTAAATTTGCTAAAAGTTTGCCTATAGTTCTAATTCAAAGGGAGTCGTTTTAAGAAACTTTCAGTTGAATTGAATCACAATTTATCTTAAGTTCCACCTATCTTTTTGAGGCTAAAAGGTTTTTTCTTTATCCCTATATTTATCATTGACATCTCTTATTAATTTTAAGCACGTTCCAAAATGGTGCTTTTCTGAGGAAATGGTAAAGAAATGATCCATAAAATATTTCTTTAACAAAAATTACATTTCAACACTTTTTAAGATTGCCATTGACAGCAAGAAGCATTTGTCAAAATAATTTTGACAACTTATAATCAGTTAGAATAAAAAAAATATTTTTTTTAGTACTGAAGCTAATTAGCAGAACTTGGTGAATGATAAAGATACTTTTTCTGAAACTTTCTAAATTTGAACTAACCTTGAGTGGGTGTTTGAAACCTAGAGTTTGGGATTTTCAATTAAGTTTATCATCTTGTACTTGTTTTGTCGAATATATATGTATAATAAGCAAACCAACAAGGGGAATATGAGAGGTTGCCAAATCCAAACTTATTGAATCCCAACTCGTCGAACGGACAAACTTGTGTAATCACAACTTGTTGAATCCCAACTCGTCGAACAGACAAACTCGTCAAATCCCAACTTGTCAAACAGACGAACTCGTCGAGTCACAACTTGTCAAACAAACAATTTCATCAAATGAACGAGCTCATTGAACCCCTTCCAAACCCTGTGTGTCAGTTTAGTTTAGTTTAGGCTAGTTTAGGTTAGGTTAGACTAGGCTAGGTAAGGTTAGGTTAGGTTAGGTTAGGTCAGGTTAGGTTATGCCAGGCTATAGGTTAGCCAGGCTAGGCTAAGCTAGGCCAGGTAATGTTAGGTTAGGTTTGATGAGTTGTGATACGGTGAGTTTCTCTTTTCAATGAGTTTGTTGGTTCGTTCGTTCAATGAGTTGGGATTTGGCGAGTTGGGATTTGACGAGTTGGGATTTGGTGACTTTACATAGTATCAACCAACAATATTATCAGAAGGTTTAGTAGCCATATTATATCTAATATGTTCTTTTTGTCATTTTCCTATGCATCAAGAAATACCTTAATGATGCTTTTACATGGTTTTCATCTTCATTTCTTAATCCTTGAATGACTTATTTTTCATAATGGTTTTTTGGTTGAATTGTCTCCCGCAAAACATTTTAGAAAACATTTCTAAAAGCTGTTTTTATTTACAACTCATTTAGTTTAATTTGTGAATAATTGTATAATGCTACACATTAACCTTTAAAGTTAGTGCTTTTAAGTCTAAAAATTGGTTGGAAACATTTATCTTTTCCACAAAATTTACTCTTTCATTTTCAGGCTTCTACTACAATTATAAATGGCACATTTTGTCTTTCGAAAAGCTACTTTTCAGAACTTTTTTGGAAAATTAACTACTTTGTATTTGTTTAAGGTTGTTTAATAAGTATTGGTCAGCTGCAAGTTAAACTTAGTTTTGCTTTCTATCATTTTTAGGTGTTTTGTTTGGCAAAGCCAATACTGTAATTCTTCACTCACTCTTTGATGATCAAAACTGTTTCTGATGAATCTTTTTGAACAAAGCTTTCAAAAGTTTTTCCCCTTTTCCCAAATCTTCTTTGCCATGTGTTTACTTTTTAAACTCAGATTCTGTCTTGCACACGAACAAAAGATATGGATTCTAATTAAGATGGACTTTGTCAGAAAAATGTTTATAAAATTTTCAGCAACATATTTTGTGCTCTTTCAAGAAAGTGCATTTTTCTTTAATGTAATCTTTTTTATCAAACTTTGAGAATTATTACCAGGGACTTTAAGAGAAGGCAGAATCGAAATATCCTTGTAAGGGATATTGGTATAAATCATATTGAAGACATATTGTTCCTTAGATCCTCAGTCTTCCTTTTTAACATCATCTTTCATATGGTACCGACCGATATTGTCTATAAATTACTGGGGAGGTCTTATTTTAATGATAGGAATTTAGGAAAATTGCATTTTTTTGATTACAGTACTTCCAAAATTGGCAGAGCATGTCTAACGAACTGTGCGGGTAGTCTGTCTTCACGCTGGACCTTCGATTGGTTTATGCTAACTCCAGATTCCTTCAAACATCACTTGAAGAGGCAAATTGCTAGCTCATACACAAATTGAAAATTATATCTGTTCAATTGTACCTCACCCCCCACCTGCATGAGCATCCCTGTCAGGAGGAAGGTTTTTTCCACTTGGTAGGGCAGTCATATGAGTGTGTGGGTGAGAGTGTGAAAAACCCAAGTTTTTCCTTCTAGTAAACGCCTGACTTGGAAAGTCCCTGCTCTCCACCCATTCCCTTGAGTGAACATTGTGAAATTGTTCCTAAATGTTTCTAATAATACATTTCATTTCATAAATATGAATGTAAATGTTCTGAAATATACGATATCAATCAATCAATCAAAATCTCAACCTTTCTGATTAGTGTTTAAAATTTGCATCTTAATTTTCAACTCTGTAGCTTTCTTGATTTGTGTAAAAGAGTTAAATTATTACCAACACTTTTGAGCTATTGTGTGTAAAAAGAACTTTTAAAACTTGGGCCTCATTCATTCAAGTGATTGGAGACAGTGAGGCATTAAACCTTATAAAAGACTGACCTGATATTACTTAAATTCTTTTACAACAGCAGGGAGATGGTTAGGTTGCTTCAACTAACCATCTATGAATTTAGTCAAGCAATATTCCACATTGAAAATTGATTTTACTTTGAATTATCTTAAATGCCAAGACAGCCTTTTGCTAGTTCATCAAATGTTGCCATTGGCAGATAAAAACTACTAGCCTTTAGATTTTGTACAGAATTATTTCTGATGCAATTGATGTTTAAACTTCTTCTGAGTAGTTTAGATTGGACTTAAATTATTACAATTTGTTCAGATAATAAACTTTGGAAATAAAATTCCGATGTCTCCTAGTCCAATTAAGATTGTCTATTTTAGAAAGATCTTCTGTCTTATCCTTTTGTAGCAAGTCCTTTTTGATCAGATGTTAAAGCCTTTAAGTGTACTGCATTTATGTTAACATTGCTTGTGTATCATTTTTCACTTCTCAAAAGTTTCAACATTTTTATTATTGTATTTTTTGTTCAATCATGAAACTTACTCTTAACTTGAGGTAATGTAAGGTTTTCTTAGTGTATAAAAGCTACATTTGATCTGTCAAGGGTTGTATCAAAACATTTTAAGCGAGAAATTCTACATCCTACCTAAAAAGAGCCTTAATAATTCAATTAGATGAAGGAAAACTTTTTCTGTTTTGTTTCTTTCAATTCAAAGACATTTCGTATTCTTAACTAGTAACTGTAAGTGTGCCTTGTTGATTTTTAAGCAATCCTATTGAAAAATTGCTTTGCTTGGAAAGGTATGATGCTTTAATCAAAAACCCTTAGTTTTCAGTCAGTTTGTTTCAAATTACTAGCCCATGATGAACAAAACAAATCCAACCAAAGCTCAGTGTAGAGGTCAAAAACTTCATATTTTTACAGTGAAGTGTTTTATAAGTGCACAACATAATACAAAGTAAACATCAAAGGTAAACAGTTAACTTTTGTATGTTGAACTGCAGAAAAAACTTTTGCAAAATTAGTCAGTAAAAGGGGAACATAACATTTTCGATAATGAAGAAAATATCGGGGCAGGTAAATTTGGAAAACCCTTTCTTTTTTCCGTTTTGTGAACTTGTTTCTAGAAAGCAGGTAAACCTTTGAAGGTCACCAGTCTTGGCAAACAAGAAGAAATGTGAGAAGGTATTTCATTAAACAAGCTAGTTCTTTTATTTTTTTCAAGACTTATCTATATTTTTTCTCTAGAATAAGATTTTTCATAAGTAATACAAAATATAGCAGACTTGGATTCATTCATGATAAATTGTATTGATATTTATTGAAAAGACAAAATTAAACTTACATTTAACAGAATTGTTGTGACCACAGACCAAAAGTAATCTAGCCTAGCTTTTAAGACAAAAAAAATCTTCTGTTATAGTTTAATCTTGTTGCTTGGAGAGGAAAAAACTTTTTTTGGTGGTTAGATTAGTTTTCTTTGAAGTCTAACACTGAATCTGACAAGCCTATTTTCTGGAACTTAACTTTGAAACATCAAAAGATGCTGTTGCCTTTAAATAACTTAGTAAGATTGTTAATGAGACTGACCCAAAGGTTAAAGGCTTAAGTGATCCTGGGTCAAACAAACCCCATCTCTAGCAAGGTGCCCAAAATATCTAGGTCAGAGCTATTTTGAAGTAAAATATTTTCAAAAAAAATCAAAATTCCTCTTTTTAAAATAACATTTATTGATAAAATTGATGGAACTTGGTTTTATTTTACATTACTGTTGATTGGTCTGAAAATGAATCAACAATTTGTGTTACTCAAAGGAAGTCTTCAAAGACATTAGAAGAGATCGGCAGGGGCTAAAAGATTGCTTGATCTAACAGTAAAAGACTTAATTTATTGATAGAGAAAAATCAAAAATGAAATTTGTATTTTAAAATCATCACAGAAAAATTTATCTTGAAGGTCATAAGGCTATTAAATTTAGTTCTATATAGCAAATACAGAGTTGAATTTTTGACCAATTTTATATATCCTTTTAATTGCCTATCAAAACCAACAATTTTCTTTTCTGATTTTTGGTTTTACAGACAAGACAGCAACGATATTAAATTGATGCAAAATCCATTCCAGGCTGTGACTGTGAAAAGTTGAAAAAACTTTTAATGTTTATTTTGTTTTTAAAATTGAGTGTTGTGTAAAAAAGCTTTGAAGATACATAAACATATATACGACTTTATAATGAAGAATTGCTAGGTTATTTATCATGTTGCTGCCAAAAAACATATTTTTAGGAACAAATTCTTAAATTAGTTTCTGAGAGATCTACTCAATCATCAGTTTTTATTTCCTATCCCTAATGTTTGAAATTGAAGTACTTGAAAAACAAAAACTGGCCAAATTCAAAATTTTACAATAGTATTATTGATAGAAAGAAAACTGAGCTCCCTAAATTGTAACCAATAAATCTTTGACACACCATTTTACTTTTTTCTTTATTTATGATATATGTATAATTTGCTTGAAACTAAAATTGAAAAAAAGGTTTGCACTTAAGCAAGATATGTAAGAGTGCTGGCATAAAAAGCTTCCAGAATAAAGTAGTACATAAAGTAAAGAAGATTGATAAAATATGTATCTCATTAGACATGTTCTCCATCATCTTCTTCAGGAATCAAAGATGTCGTGCTTCTAGTATGACCTTTGCCCCCATTATCTCTGACAACAATCAGAGCTTCCATTTCACCGCATTCGTCGCCATAGTCGCAATAGTCTTCGATGTCGCTGCCATAAGAGGTGTTGCCAGACACAAGCTAAAATAAGAAGTAAAAGGGCTGATCTTCCATCTATTAACTTCAATTGATTGGGAAGGCCATCTTTGAATTTAGGCATATTCTCTTACTCCCTTGTTCACCAAAAGTTGCCTCAAAATCACTTCAAAGCATTTTAAACAACTTATAAGTTCCACTTAAGGTTTTCATCACATTAAAATAAGGGTAGCAAATCGATAAACTGAAGAAGTGAGGCTCTTAAGTTTCATCCTTGAATGGACTTTAATGATAAAGCTTTTTTAGTTATTTTGATCTGGAAACTATTAACAATGGACATCAATGTAAAAGCTATAGCCAAAATTTTAAAACTCAATTCTAGAGAATTTCAAAAAAGGCAATCTGATGGTCCCCAAGTTACAGCATCTATGTAATTCTTGTTAGAAATAGCCAACCTTTTTGATGTGCCTAATAATTACCTGTCCAAAAAATTGTCTTGCTCTAGCAAATGAGGATGGAGTTGAGCTGGAGCTTCTGAAGTTTGCTGAGACTAACCATAAAACGACCATAACATAAACAACAACGACCAACTGAAAAAAAAATTGAAAAATATTATTTTTCCAAAATGTCACTTCCTTTTTGACACACAGTCTCAAAATAATTTCCATAAAATTTAAGTCATTTGAAGTCAATCAATATTACATTTAGAACATCTTCTGATATGATTTTTTAGCAACTCAAATCTTCGTCAATATGAAAGAAAGCCTATTGATCGTATGGTTAACTTTCAATGCTAAAACCAGACTTTGTCAAAATCTACTCAGAACATACAACTTTTCTCATTAAAATATGAATAAGAAAAGCCTCTTCAATGGATGAAAAGAGAAAAATGAAAGCTGATTTATTTTGCAACATTCAAAAACATTTTTAGAAATTTCTTCTCAAGAAGTGAGCCTTAAGATTAAAAAGTTATTAAAGCTCTTCCTTATGCTTTTTAATTCAACTTTATCAAGCTTTTCAGAAGTTTGACTGACAATGGAAAACTTTCCTCAACGTTTTTTCTTCTTTATGTGATTCTAATTGAAATTTACCAATCCTATGCAGCTTTACATAAAAAAAGTGATTGATGGGCTTGCTTTACTGAATGATAGCTTGAGCTATTTTCCATTTGTGAGTGATCAAAAAATGCCTTTTTTTCCTCAAAAAGCTAAAATGAAGTTCAAGATGAAATTTGAATCATAGAGAATTTGAGTTTTCAATTACAGATGAATTGACTTCATTTGTTAATCTTACTTTGCATTCTCACAGCACCTAAAATTGTTAAATAATCACTTAAAACTAACTAGAATCCAGATGGACAGAAAAAAAATTCTGGATTCTTTTTTAACATTTATTGATAAAGTTTTAGTTCAATATTTTTTGAAACAAAATGCATGGATATCTCAATCAGTGAGGAGGGTTCTTGCTTGGAAAAGTTTAATTGTCACTTTTTGGAAATTCCCTTAGATATTGGTATGAAGATTGACTCCAAATTCAGAAACTATAAGTGCTCTACTTAGTCTAACCTATATTTATCACATCACATAAGTTTTTATTAACTTTTCAGCTTCTTGCATGTTCCTAAAAAGTCATTCAAGTCTTGATTTCTTTTCCAAATATCCTTTAACAGGGTCACCCAGGCTCAGCATTAATAAAAAAGCTTTCCTTAGTCTTAAATTTTTGCTAATGATTATTGATCAAATCTAAAATTGTTATTTATATTCTATTCAAAATTTCACTCAAAAATCACCTTGAGTTGCAAGATTCCTTACAGTATATTGCAAAAGATGCGATTTCTTTTTTTCTGAAAGGAAGAGGCATGAAAAACTTTATCTTTTTCCGAAGCTAGTATCAATGTGAATTGTGAATTGAATTTTCTTTTGTATTAGAAAACATTTGAGTTTCCTGATTGAGTCAAGGAGTTTTTCCCTCTTGATAAGATCAATGAAAAACCTAAGATGTGGAAAAACAGTTTTTGTCTTTCATGAATTCTCTTGGGATGTTAAAGATTAAGGTAATTAGAGAAAAAGCAGCTTAACAGAGAAAACTTAAATATATTGGATGACAAACTGTAGCACATGTGCTCTGATAAATGATGAGAAAATACTTTTTTAATTTCTAAATCTAATTAGTGCACCTTAAAGCTCTGTTTAGTCTTTGAAGACTTTTTAACATTCTTTTTTTTGCATGCGATAAGGAACCTTTTTTTTTGTTTTTACTTTTTTTTAATTTT
>Ga0194133_10006046_pt1 | contig 15110 bp, 22 predicted proteins | sample TA2KigOf40mmetaG_FD_155448 | JGI IMG/M metagenome (GOLD analysis project Ga0194133, IMG submission 155448) | Freshwater microbial communities from Lake Tanganyika, Tanzania - TA2015055 Kigoma Offshore 40m | ecosystem: Environmental > Aquatic > Freshwater > Lake | place: Tanzania: Lake...
AAGAGTTCACTTCGGGTTTCCCGCGGGTGTTTATCCTCATCTTCTCTGCTATAGTTGTCGTCAATCGCGTTACTTATTGATTGAACTATCGCACAGACCGTCCATCGGTCTAACGCCTGCCGATACAACTCCTCCCAAATAGCGTCCGCTATGTGTTGTATTGGCAGATTGCCCTTGACCTCTGCTTTCGTGTTCATTTCATTCACCTTCTGTCCTTTCTCTTGTGTTGGTTCATTCATTATTGATTGCTTCTTTGATGAATGTGACGAGTTCTTGTGCTTGTGAGCCTCGTCCGAATTTGTCGCTGTATTTTCCTGTGTTGAGGTTGTAGTTGACCCATTTTAGGAAATCTAGGTTGTTGATTCCTGTGAGGTGGGATATTGGGTTTCCGTTGTGGTCGTAGATGGTTGTTTTGTGGTCGCTTGTGTCGCTTTCGTGGGTTTGGATGAGTTCTGCTTCGTAGAGTTCTGCTATTCCGAAGTGGGGTTGGTAGAACTCTGGTGTGTTGATGCTGTGTCCGTCTGGGTCTATTGTGCCGTCTGTTAACGCGTCTTTGACTTTGTCTTTGAACGGTTTGGGTTCGCCTTTGTAGTTGACATCTCTTAGCGAGTGTCGTTTTAGTGTTTTGTTCATTGTTGTTTTTCTCCTTGCCGAGTGTTTCGGCGTTGTGATTATTATGGTATAAGGCTACAGTCCGCCGCGGCGTTTGTCAACCTTTTTTAAAAAAAATTTTTTGGGTTTGTCGGTGTCTTTTTGGGAGGTTTTATATATGCGTTCTGTATTGCGTATATGCGCTCTGTATTACACCAGAGGGGTCTGGTAAAATGTATATTCGCTCTGCATTATGCCAGAGGGGTCTGGTAAAATTTTGTGTTGGTGTCGGCGCGCCGTTTATTTTGTGGAGTTGGGGACTGTTGGGCTAGTGTTTGGGGGTAATGGTTCAGTGTGTGGTGTCTGTTGTGCCTCACGGTTTTGGGGGGTCGGTTGATGGGTGTGTGAACGGTGTGGTTGATGTGTTTTCTGATGTGTGGGAACGGTTGTCTGTGGATGGTGTGGTGTGGTTGGCGGTTGATGATGTTGTTGGGGATGACGGGGTTTTGGGTTTGCCGTGGCGGGTTGGTTTCGGTTTGCAGAAGTGGGGTTGGTGGTTGCGTCAGGATGTGGTGTTGGTGTCGGAGGGGGTTGTTGATGGTGAGGTAGTTCGGTTGCATCGGTATTTGTTTTTGTTGTCTAAGGGGCGCGGCTATTTTTTTAATAGTTTGGCGATTTCTGAGCGTGCGAAAACGAAACCTGGGGCTACTTGGTTGGAGCGCAAAGCGGCGGGGGCTACGGCGGGGAATGTGATTGTTGATGATGGTAGGCGTAATGGGACGCAGAGGGTGGTGCATGGGAAAGGTGTTTCTTCTAATTTGACGCGTCAGGATGGTTTGCGTAATCGGCGGTCGGTATGGTTTTTGGGTGGTGGTGGAGTGGGGTTGTCTGCTGATGCTGTGGATTTGTGTGTGAAGTCGGGTTCTCGGGTTGGGGATGTTGTGTGGGATGTATTCGGGGTTGGTGACGTGGAGGGGGTTGTTGTTGGGTTGGGGCGGCGTTTCGTTTCAGGTTTTTAAGATTGTTGAGCGAGGTGTTTTGCGTTCTAGATTTTGGTGAGTTGGTGTTCTTTTAGTACGAGGCGCGGTCCGTGTCCGAAGTCGGCGTGTTCGGCGTTTGCGAAGAAGTTTTCGCGTGTGGTTCCGCCAAGTATTTGGAATTGTGTGTTCGTGCCGATGTTTTCTAGTTGTGTGGATGGTTGATTGCACCATACGACTAGGCATTGTTCTGTTTCGGGTTTCCATAGCCCGTAGTTGCAGTGCTTTGGGTCGTTGATGATGAGTATTTTGCGGGTTGAGGTTTTGATTTCTGTGCTTTTGCCGTTGATGGTGGTGTCGTGTCCGTGGTCTGCCCCGATGTAGATGTCCCAATCAACGGTGGTTCCGTAGTGGCGGGCGGTGATTACTTCTCCTGCTTTGCCCATCATGATGATGCCCTTGGGGGTCATGGTGGCGGTGTATTTGCGGTCGGTGACTTTGTGTTGGCGTTTGTTTTCGTAGCAGTCGTTGACCCATTTGCGTAGGTATATGACTTCTTTGGCGGTGAGACGCATTATCGGGTAGGTCATTGTGGTTGGTCGTATTTCGGGTTGAGCATCATGTCCATTACTTCGTGTTGTTCAAGGATAAAGCCCTTGGCGGGGTTGTCGCTTTTGGGTGCAAAGTTTTGTTTGTTCTTTTCATTGAATCGTTCGGGGTGCGCCCGCATATAGCGTTTCATACGGGCGGTTTTTATCATGAGGAATGTACCGTCTAGGTGGTATTGGTAAACCCACCATTTCGCGGTGGTGATGTTGATGCCCGATTTTTTCCAACCTTCGTTGCGTGGATTTTGGTCGGTTTCTATGGCGATTCTGCCGTTGCGGTAGCGGTCTGTTTTGATTTCTATTGAGCCGCTGTTGGCGTCATTGAGGAAATCGCGAATGATTTGTTCCCCGTTTTCTCCGTGTTGGAGGTCTTTCAAGAAGTTTGGTGGTATGTCGTATTCTCTCATTGTCGTTCCATGTTTAGTTGAGCATCTTCAACATATCGGGGGTCTATGTCGTAGCCGATGTATTTTCGTCCCAATCGTTTTGCTGTGGTGGTTGTTGTTCCGCTTCCGTTGAACGGGTCAAGCACGACATCACCAATTATGGTCGTGAGAAGAATGCAGTTCTCTACAAGTTGTTGGGGAAAGGGTGCAGGGTGAGTCGTTTGTTTTGGCGGTGCGATATTCCATATTTCGGTTATGTAATCAGGGTTCACATTTTCCCTGTGGGTGCGGGGTTTGTTTTTCGTCAACCAATACACATGTTCGGTGTTCGGCAGTAGATGGTCTTTACGAATATTTGGACTGTTGTGTCTATTCCAAATTATGAGTTGATAGATTATTGCGTTCGTTTTATGTATGAACTCGGTTGGCAGTCGTGCTTGGTTGTTGTATCGTCGCGGTTTGTGGTTGAAAAAAATTGAGCCGTCACTTTTTATGACGCGAAGAAGTTGATTGATTACCGCAATTATCCATTCTTGATATTCTTCCTCTCGCATATTGTCGTGGTACGAGTTGTAGTCAATGTTGTGTTTCTGCCAAATCTGATTGCTGTTTTGTGTTCTGCCTTCCTGTATGCCTTTTTTGTTGTAGGGGGGTGATGTGACGACCGTGTTGATGGATTCGTCGGGAAGTTTTCGCAGTTCACTGAGCGCTTCCGCGCACCTAATTATGTTGGTCTCAATATTTGCAGACGACATTTCGTCCTGTTTATTTTGTAACGAATGGGACTGTGTTGTTACTGCCGTTCAGGATGCTCTCCTCTTCCTTTTTCAATGATTTGTTGCGGGCATGAATTGCCGAAGCGGTTTGACTGTTTCCGTGGGGATTCATGATGGTGAAACGCTTATCCAACTCTCGTATCATTGCAAATCCGTCCTGAGTAATCCGCCATTGAATACCGTTGAAATGGCGTTCAAGGAAACCCGACTTTGTGAGAGTGTTCGTATAATGTTTTATTTTGTTTCGGTCAATTTTTTCTAGTTGAAAGTCGTAGTACTCGGTTCTCGTGAACCACTCACCCTCTTTCATTCGTGTGCGCATGCGTGCGTAGCACAATACCATGTAGGAGCCGCGTCGTCCCCCCTTCGCCATGCCCGCGACCGTGTTGGCTTGCCAATCCGAATTTTCGGTGTTCATTTGGTTACTGCTCATGGTGCTAGATTCTACAGTCATGGCACACCTTCCCGCTACCCAAATCATTTCGTCGGACTTCAGTTTTTGGAGCAGAAAAGCCCCCGTTATGGGCGGTGTTTGGCAGGACGCTGCATCGTGTGCCTTGGAGTACATTTACGATGTTGTTGCCGAGATGCAGGACGCGGAGTATGAACCGCATCTCACCGATTTGCGTAAAATGGTTGACGACGGCATTGGTTCGTTTTTTGACCAGCCAATTCACCCAAATTTGGGGCGGTTTGCATTTTGGCGCGACTTGGGCGCAACTGGAGTGGTTTTGTCACGCAAGTTTTGTAGCCGTCCGATGCGACAGATGTTCGTACATGAGACTTTGGTGAACAAGCAGACGGATTACGGGCATGACAATGTTGCGCGGTTTGGTTCGCGTGGTTTGCTGGTGCGTATGCACGACAAGATTGCGCGTTTAGAGAACATCATTGCCAAGGGTGTTGACCCGAAGAACGAGTCGCTGTTTGATAATTTCATGGATGTTGCGGGCTATTCGGCAATTGGTTGTATGTGGGAGGCGGACGAGTTTTTGTTGCCGTTGGCTAATGCGAAAGCGTCCTGAGCATCCCAAGAAACCCCAACCGCAGGGGGTGCGTTTGTCTGGGTCAAATATTGTGCCGAAGGGTTTTAAGCCGTACGTGGTGCGTGACCCGAAGACGGAGCAGGATGTGGTGGATTTTTTGTCGTCTGCTGCCGAGGCTGGTGATTGGGAGGCGGAGTTATTGCTCGGTCTCCTGAAAGTAATGTCTTTAAATGATTTGATTGTTGAGGGTGCTATTCGTATTCAGCGGGGTTGATGCCTGTTTATTTTGTGAGGCGTGGGGCTCTGTAAAATTGGTGAGTGGATAAGTTGTCTGTAAAAGTTCTCGGTACACCCATACGAAAGGCAAGTACAAAATCTATGTTTGATGCCAACCAATCGGTTCACGACTTCTATCTCGTGATGTCCAACGCACAAGAAAAAAGCGAATCGCCATACACGAACAACGCGTTGCGTGAACGCATCAAGGCTCGCGTGATGGCTGGTTCGGAGGGTGGGCGACCCGGTCAGTGGTCTGCTCGTAAAGCACAACTCGTGGCGTTGCGATACAGGAAAGCGGGTGGGGGGTACAAGAAGGGTAAACGCCCAAGCAAGAAGCAACGGTCGCTGAAAAAGTGGGGACGAGAAAAGTGGAGAACCTCGGACGGCAAACCAGCCTTGCGTGGGGGCAAGATGCGCAGGTATTTGCCCGATAAGGTATGGGGAAGGTTGTCGCCTGCTCAGCGTGCCGCCACGAATCGCAAGAAGATTCAAGGCGACAAGCGAGGACGACAGTTTGTTGCGAATACCGAAACCGCCAAAGATAAGGCGAGAAGTTACAGGAAACGAAATAAATTTTAATGAGCGTCAATAAAAAATCTGCTCCACAAAAACAGGTAGTAGAAATAGTTAGAGTAGGGCAGTGGGGTCGTGTTGAGTATCAGCATATCCTTGAATGTGGGCATGTTGAGGTTCGTAAACGCCCATCAAAAACGGACAAAATAGCGTGCACATGGTGCGTTATCGCCACAGAAAAACAGCGAGAACTCCGCACCTTGACAGTTGTACCTCCCCCGATTACCGAAGAACCGTGGGACTTCTATGACGATGTTGCCGTTGATGAGATAAGGCTTGCGCAAACACGGTCAGCATTAGCACACGCTCTCGGATGTCCGCAGGAAAGCATAGAAATTGTGTCATCTGTTGACGAAAAGGGAGACTTGACGGTGAACTACATGACTGTGTTGCTTGACTACGGGCAGGCGCTGACAATAATCAAAAAATCGCAGAATATCGTTGACATCTGAATTGGTCTGTGGTTATGCTTGGAGCCCATGAACAAGAGCCTCCGCGCATCTCTCCCATTTGATTCATCCAAATCCGCTTGCCGTGAACACGGAGTTCGTGTCTTTTATCCAATCGTGGAAAAACCGACAATGTCAAATAGGATGCGTGCGTTAATTCAGGAAGCAAAAAAGATTTGCTCCACATGCGAAGTCAGGGAGCCCTGTCTCAACTATGCCTTAGAGAATGAGTCGCACGGAATTTGGGGTGGATTATCGGAAACGGAGCGACAATACCGTAGATTAGAACTAGGTATTACTTATAAACCGTGGGAAACAGGAAATGGTACCGAGGTGGAATCCATAAATGCGATTCGTGCCCGTCGTCGTTGGCGGGATGCTGAACGAAAACGACGAGAACGTGAACGCAAATCAAAACAACGAGACGAACAAAATCCTGACCGAAAAAAGAGGCGCTCCAATGTCCAATACGAAGTGGTAATTGAAGATGAAATGATTGAATCAGAATGACACAACTTGCTTCTCCGACAGTTGAGTCGTTCTTAAACAAACTTAACGGCGTAAAAAAGACTGGCGCCGGTTGGCAGGCGCGTTGCCCATGTCGCAACGATGATGAAAATCCCTCTCTCTCTGTTGCGCAAGGGAATGACGGTCGCGTCCTCGTCACATGTCACCGTGGTAACGGTTGTGATGTGGTGCAAATTTGCACATCCCTCAGCATGAAAGTCACCGACCTTTATCCCCCACGCAAGGAGGAGCGGAAACTTTCTCTTGTTGCGACATATGACTACCGAAACGAAAAAGGCGAAGTTATTTATCAGAAACAGCGTTTCGTAGACCAATGGGGAAAGAAAACATTTAAGCAACGCAGACCCGACCCAAGCAATCCCAAAAAATGGATTTATTCGTTGGAGAATATAGACAAAACGCTATATCGTCTCCCCGAAATTATTCAGGCTCGTGAAAATAACGAAGTGATATGGCTCGTTGAAGGCGAAAAAGATGCAGATAATTTGGTCAAACTCGGCTGGTGTGCAACGACTCCGCCAAACGGCGCTGGCAAATGGCAGGATTCGTTTACCGAAATTCTTCGTGGGTGCGGAGTATTCATCATCGCCGATAATGATGTACCGGGTTGGGAACATGCGAAAGAGATACAACGCCGATTACAAAAAGTTGGATGTACGGTGAGCACATTTGTGCCACCTAAACAATTTAAGGATGTTTCCGAACTATTGGCAAACGGAGGGAATCTTGAAGAACTAATTGATTTTAAAGATGCAGAGCCTCTCAATTCGGCAGAACGAAAAGACGAAGAGAATGAAGAGTCAGATGAACAGGCTTTATCGGATGCAACATCTTCACTTGAATCCATAGCCTCGCAAATCACCAAAGTTCTATTGCGCCAAGACCTTTCTGAAGATACGCGAATTTCTCGTGCGACCATGTTGCTTAATCAAATCAAAGGCGAGAACGACTATGACCGAGGACGACTCATTAATTGGCAGGATTTCCTTGGTGAGTCGGCAGACGAGGAATTTGATTGGGTTATTGACAATCTGATTGAACGAGGTGAACGCATAATGGTGGTGGCAGCCGAGGGAGTCGGCAAAACCATGCTTGCGCGACAGGTAGCGATTTGTGCTTCCGCAGGTCTTCATCCGTTTAATTTTTCTCGTATAAAACCTATTCGCACCCTGACTATTGACCTTGAAAATCCAGAGCGTATTATCCGACGAACATCTACGAATATCATGAACGCGGCATTGCGTTACGGTCATGTGAAGCAGGTTGATGCACACATACTTATCAAGCCTGCTGGTGTGGATTTACTGAGGGCTGAAGACAGGGCAATAATTGAGGAGGCTGTAGAGAGAATCAAACCAGACCTTCTTGTTGTTGGACCTCTATATAAATCATTTGTAGACCCTGGCGGGCGAACATCAGAGGCTGTTGCCGTTCAGGTGGCAAAGTTCTTTGACATGATTCGCGACTACCATAAATGCGCATTGTGGTTGGAGCACCATGCGCCCTTGGGTTCGTCAATGAGCACGAGGGATTTGCGTCCGTTCGGGTCTGCTGTTTGGTCGCGGTGGCCGGAATTCGGTCTTTCGCTACATCCCGACCCAACAATTGTTGGGGAATATGTTTACGATGTGCGACATTTTCGTGGTGCACGAGACGAACGACCATTTCCGACTAAACTTAGAAGGGGTAAAGTATTTCCGTTTGAATTAGTTGATGTGAGAGACCAAATATGACAGAAAAGGGTTTGACTCGTGAGTTCCTAGCCGAAAGAGACGTACGCATATTCAAAATGCGTCAGGCTGGTATCACCACCGCAGAAATTTCAAGAAGGTTTGGCATGACCAACAATGCTGTCAGTTCGTCTATACGGCGACAATTGGGCAGGTTGAGCCAAGAAGCGCTCATGGCGTATCCGGAGGTCTTACAGATGGAACTGGAGCGTCTGGATGCCCTTCAGAGCGCAGTGTGGCCGCTAACGCAACACAGAAAGGTCAAGTTGGATGACGGCACCGAGGTGTCTGTGGAGCCCGACATCAAAGCGGTATCAACTATTTTGTCAATTATTGACAGGCGTGCTCGTTTGCTGGGAATGGAGCAAAACAATTTGAATGTTCGTATGGATGTTCAGGACTCCACGCAGAATCAGTTGCGGGCTGTTTTGGCTGGTGCTCCCGGTGCACAAGTTTCTGAGAAGTTTGACGCTGAGGCTGAAGCAAAGAAATTGCTTGCGATTATGCGTGATTCTGGCGTGATTGAGGAGACGACGGTGAATAAGTTGTTGGGTGATTTCCCTGCGTTGACCGAAGGCGGGGAAGACGATGAAGAGAAAGGTGAAGACATTCACCCCGAATAGTGCAAACGCTCACAAGTGGATAATTTATTATAAATGAATGCTTTTTTTGATAACAGCCCTTCTCTTCATTATCGCTTCAGTGTCATTCCACAAATTCGTTCTTATGAGGGCAGTGGAACACCCATTTATCTGCTTGGACAATAAACCGCTATCGCGGATTAGGGCTGAGCGAGACTATGCGCTTGTAAAAGCGACCTTATCCTTCTGAGGGGAGCAAAACTCAGTAGTAATGACGGGGTGGGTTGAAACCACACATTCCCTCTTATCGGGAAGTTGTTCTTTTACCATCAATCTCATCAACCATCTATCTGTTCCGTCATAGCGAGGCTGAAAAGGCTTCCTGCCGTGAGCAACTTGATGATTATCAATAATGAGAACATCACCATCTTCAAGAACAATTTCTTTTATATTCTCGTCAACTAATTTCTTAAAACATTCCAAAGCGGAATTCGCAACTTCGGTTTTCCCCCTCATCAGGTCTTCGTCAAAAATGAATCTAAACTTTTTGTGTTTGAAATTAATGACCGGCACCAACCATTCATCGTATTGTTTTTTGTTTTCCTTGAAGGATAAGTCGGGTTGGATATAAAATTGGGGGCGCATCAACTCGTACATCAATCCGACATCTATATTTCTTAAGATGTCCCCAAAATTCACGTATGTGGTTGGAGCATTCTTATCTCCGCGTAAACACATCAAAATAAGAACATCTGGCTTATGCGGATGAAATGCTGTTTCTGTGTGCATTTTCAGCAATGCTTTGGAAGATGAAGAAATTTGTGCGAATTCCGTTTTGGGATTGGGAAGTACGTGTTGAATCAGGCGACCGTTCTGCTCCTGTTTGTAGGCGACAGGGAAACCATAATGAGCGCCGAACTTCAACAACAAATCGGATGCCTGTTTAACGATGTCATCGCTCATCGGTGGTATCAGCGGAGTCGCAGGAATCTGACCTATCTCAACGCCTTTGATTAGTGTTAGGGGTTCATTCGGTTCAATCGTCATCCCGTTTGCCTTCTCTGCGTTTTCGTTTCGGCGCAAGGTCGTGAGTTCTGAGTGGATGACCGTACGGCAAGCGGGTTCTCCGTTTTCCTGCTTTGGTTCCCGGCACTGTCTCATACTCTTTTGTTAAGTAATTGAAGCGTGTTCGTTGTTGTGCCCCACGAGAAACTTTCTTATTTTTCTTTCCCATTACCTATTGTCTCCATCTCCACTTAAAGTATTTAACTGTTGACGCTTTAGAAGTTTTTCAATGTTGTCTCGGGCAACTAGACCCATATTCATATCAACCGCAGAACATAGTTGGGCAACATACCACAGAACATCGCCTATTTCCGCCGCTAGAGCCTGTTTCATTTCAACTGTCAATTTTGAATCGTGGTCACGAATAATTTTCTTTACTTTGCCCGCAACTTCACCTGCTTCTGACACAAGACCGAGCGAAAGATACTCCAACATTTTTTCTTTTGGGTAAATAGCAGTTTGACTTGTTCTCCATTGATAGTTCGTAAAATCCATTTCGTGCGCCTTCATAAATCGTCTCTGTAGAATATTTCAAAACCCAAATCCGTAATTGCGTCCGCGAGGGTTGCGTAAAATGATTCTTTGTATTCATCGGGTTGATTTGAGTCGGTATTCAACTTTAATGCAGCGTTTAGCGTCGCTGCATATGTTAGGTCTCTCAATACATTAAGGGCAGAGTACCGTAAAGCCTTTCCGAACTCAACCACACGACCGATTTTGATTGAGTAAGGAACTGACACGAATACGGGTTCTTCACCAAAATGCGTGAAGGATATGCATTCCGAAACAGGCGAATTCGGTTTTGCAAAAAGGCTTGCCAAATCCTGGTCTTTTGTTTCGGATGGCTTTAAAGAACAATATCCTTCGGCAACAAATGTAAATGAATCAACACCCCAACCTTGTCGCTTTATGCATGCTGCTTGCGTCAACTTTTCCAAACGCTCATTTCGGCTTATCTGATGTGTCTTCATGAGTTGCATTATTGATACGAGTTTGTCCTGTTTCCAACTAAACAAATTTATGTTTATATCTTGACCGATTCCCTCCTCGTCAACGGTTTGTTGCTTGGCTATTTTCGTCGCCTCAACAGCAAGGGCTAGTTTGTCTATGTCCGTTTTGTAGGAGCCAGTTTCCATCTAGTCCAAAATACCCCATATTTATTGGTCGTAAAAGAACTAGGGTGTTTCATTTTAGGTAGCCCAAATGTAGTAGTTTGCTGTCATGGCACAAAAGAAGAAATCAACCCCAAAACAGAAGAAATCACCAGCAAAAAAGAAGGCTACTCCTAAAAAGAGTCCTTCCAAGGCTGTTGTTAAATCCAATACCGCAGAAGCGGTAAAGGACGCCACTCAGTCTGTGGCGGCGGCAGTGGCTGAAGACATCAGTGCGGCGGAAAAGTATGTTCAGGATGTTCTAAATCCTGTCATTATCTATGCCAACGACCTGAAGTCCAAGTCGCTTCGTCAGCGTGTACTTGCGTGGTTCAAGACCTCTAAGTAGACTGTTCCCCTGATGGGGAATGAAACTGTGGTGATTGACGAATTGCAGAATAATGCCGTCCAAGAACAGCCCCTTGTGCTCAACCCAAAAATTCTTTTGGGTGATGTTCGAGAATCTTTAAAAAGTATTCCCGATGGGTCGATTCATTGCGTAGTCACATCTCCTCCGTATTGGGGTTTGCGTGACTACGGCACAGGCAAATGGGAAGGCGGAGACCCTAATTGTTCGCACAAACGCGATAGTAAACAAAGCGACAAAACATCCACTGGTCAAAGGAATTTAGAAGGCGCAATCGGGGACGGTATTTATAAATCCTATTGCCGTAGGTGTGGGGCAATCAGGATTGATAACCAACTTGGATTAGAACCAACATTTGATTCATATGTGGAAGATATGGTTGGCGTGTTCCGCGAAGTGCGGCGCATCCTCCGTGATGATGGCACTTTGTGGCTTAATTTGGGTGACTCGTATGCGGGAAGCAACGGTAACGGATGGAAACAAACCATTGCGTCCACAAATGCTTCCAATGCTGGTGGAGAGAATGAGGATTTTCGTTCCCGCATCGGGCGCGATGACGGCTATCTGAAACCCAAAGATTTGGTCGGCATCCCGTGGCGTGTTGCTTTGGCTCTACAGCAAGACGGATGGTTTTTGCGACAAGACATCATTTGGCACAAACCAAATCCGATGCCAGAGTCAGTAACAGACCGATGCACCAAGGCACATGAATACATCTTCCTTCTGACAAAAAAGGCTAACTACTTCTTTGATTCGGAAGCAATCAAGGAGCCCGCAAAATATCCGCACGATAATAGGGGTGCGAGGGCTGATAGTCGTAAAGAAGCAGGAATCCCTAATGCGATGCACGGGATGACGGGTGCGTTCAAAAACAAGCGGTCGGTGTGGACAATAAACACAAAACCCTATAAGGAAGCACATTTCGCAGTATTCCCAACAGACCTAGTGGAACCGTGCATCAAAGCAGGCACAAGTGAAAAAGGTTGTTGCGCATCATGTGGAACACCATGGGAAAGAATCGTTGATAGAAAAAGAATACGCAGAAACGAACTTCCCGAAGATGACCCCCGTTACCGTCCGAATATATACGAGGGAGAGTACGAAGAAATCAATGGCAAGGGCGACGCTGGTTTTGTAGAAACACAAACACTTGGTTGGGGCAAAGCGTGCGAGTGCGAAACTGACGAAACGGTGCCGTGCACAGTTCTTGACACATTCTTCGGTTCGGGAACAACTGGTGTTGTTGCGTTGCGTCTTGGGCGCGACTATCTCGGCTGTGAACTTAATTCAGAATATGCAAAAATAGCGACAAAGCGTATAGCGGACGAAGAAGAAGAAATCAGAAAAGAAAAAGAAACGGAACAACTTAGTCTTTTTGAGTGAGTGATTCAGGTATCCGAATAGATATCTCTATTCTTTCTGCAAGCCTTTGAAGCAGTGCGACAGCCTCGTGCGTCGCATGGTTCTCGCACCATTCACTCGGGTCTTTAGCCAAAGCAGATTCAACATACTCGTACGCAACATGTACTTTCCCTTGGTTAACTGGTGGCACACCACATTCTTCCGTCTCCAATAAACCTTCTGCTAGTTTGCGTTCTGACGCTCCGCACGCAAGAAGAATCCCGCCCATGATGTCAATTTTGTGGGTGTACGGGTCATAGACGAGACTGTTGGACAAACCGTGTCGCGAGATTGCTTCAGCAGCCTTATAGTAAATCTCGTGTACCCTTGCATCTTTGAGTACTGAAATAGTTGTCACCGGATTGGGCAAGCCCCTGATGCGCAAGCATCAATGTCCAAGTCATCACCCGAAATCGGTGTTAGGGCAACAGACATGTCAATCTTTTCAAATATGGTGTCATATTCCTCTTCGGTGATTTCTTCATACGGTGGCAACGGGAAGTTGTGGTCGCTGTGAAGCAAGAACGATACCGATTTGATGTTCTCGTCGTAGTTCTTGGACAACCATTCTTTGATTGAATCAAGTTCTTCCTTGCGGTAATAGACGGTCACCGAAACTGCGTTATCTGCCCACACTTTCTGCATTTTCGCAACCCATTCCAACTGGTCTATGGCAGTCATGTTCTTTGCGAGAACAGCGCCCTCGGGGGATTTGCAGGGGAACTCAACCACATATTTCGTGTGGTCTTCGCGCCCATCCAAACCAATGTCCCAAACAACTTTGTGTCCACGCTTGCGGAGCGAGTCCACGAGCCCATCAGCGGCTCCGAATCGTACACGTCGGATGTAGAACGGCGCAAAAGCAGGGTGGATGCCAGGTGTGACACCTGGGAGTAGTGAAAGCGTCCCCGATGGTTGCACAGTGGTCAAACGCACTGATTTTGGAAAGTTCTTACTCTGCGAATATTTCTCGTCAAAATCAGCGAGCATCTCATAGGCGCGAGACAGCCAGCCTATTTTTTCCTCGGTGCACTGCAAGATGCCGGTGACGCTCTGCCCAAGTCGCGCATTCTTGCGGACGATATTCGTCGTCTTTTCGTATGGGTACTCAAGGCGGGTAATCTGCTTTTGAAGCATGTAGAGAAGGCGCGAAATTTCGTGAAATTCTTCTTCGCTACGGACATTGGGCAAGAAAATTGTGGACAGGTTGCATGACTCTCCGTCACTGAGACCGATTTCTGCACATGGATTGAAGCCCTCCACCGTCGTGTCTGCTTTTGCTTCTCCTGTGCGACCGTACTTGCGGGCAAGGCGACGGTTTACGAGACCGTATGGCTCTCCATTGCCCGTGTAGCCCTTCCATAGTTCGGGCATGATGTGGTCGTAATAGTCCGCGTAAATGCTGTTGTTGGAGTTTGCGCGCCAAGCGGGAATCTCACCCGAAGCCCAATTTTTTGCACGCAGGAAAAGTACATCGTCTGGGTCTCCGATTGCGATTTGTGCTGAGCGGCGAGACGAGCCAGAAACGACAATACGACCGATGATATTGCAGATGTCCAATACATCAACGGAGCGGAGTTTCTTCCCTTCTCGTGCTTGGAATACCTCACTGATGTCCTTGATTCCCTCCACTAGGGCACCGGGTCCACTGGCGGTGCCACCAAATGCTTTTAGCGGTGCACCGAATTCGCGGACGAGAATAGTTGAATACGAGAACGACTTACCTGTGTCAAAGAAAGATTTCAGAACACTGTGCAAGAGACGACGCCACCCCTGTCGCGAGTCGGGGACGATTATGTCGGCATCGTTGGTGCGCTCATGCGTGATTTTTACGCCCGCTTTGACCTTGGGGAGGTCGTGAATTTTGGAGCGCTCTACGGAAAACCCGACTCCACCTCCGAGCATCAGGTAGTCAAACAAGAGTTCAAAGTCCTCAATTTTTTCAATGTTTGTAAAGTAGCAGTTGTTGAGTGACGATGCATTGAATTTTTTGATTAGCGGTGTTCCTAGTTGCCACAGTGCGCGACCCGAGAATGAGCAACGAAGGTTGTAAACATGGTCAAATATGGCTTCTGTTTCTTTTTGTGTCCACGGAACATTGATGTCTAGGGCACCGTTGACACAACGCGAAACTGTTTCAATCCATGTCTCGTTGCGGTCTACACCCTCAATCGGGCGAGAGTATGTTCGGAGATAAACAATTTCTCCGAGTCCGCTGAAACCCCACGGCGGCGTGATGTGACGATACTTCTCAAGAAATTTCGGAGTCAAGGAAACGTCCTTCATAATGCAACTTTCGGATTGGGGTTGTTCGGGGAAAGAAATATTGTACCCCACCGAAGTGTTTCAGTAAAGCCGATTTGGGTGTTATTCGTCCAACAATCCGTGTTCTCGTGCTTGTGCCACAGTTATTGTTTGCCCTTTGTGAAACTTAATCACTTTTATCTTTACATTTCCATACATGATTCGTTCTTCAAGTATGTCTTCTTCTAGCAGAATTTTTGTTTGTTTGTCCAAAGACAAAAACAATCCAGTTCCTGTCGGGTTTTGGATGGGTGATTCCTGTTGATGGGGCTTGCAGTCACCTGTCGGGTGACCACAAACAGGGCACGGCATGCGGTCAGCCCGCAGAATACGGTAGTCACCGTACAAGTATTCATCA
>Ga0194133_10006047_pt1 | contig 15110 bp, 14 predicted proteins | sample TA2KigOf40mmetaG_FD_155448 | JGI IMG/M metagenome (GOLD analysis project Ga0194133, IMG submission 155448) | Freshwater microbial communities from Lake Tanganyika, Tanzania - TA2015055 Kigoma Offshore 40m | ecosystem: Environmental > Aquatic > Freshwater > Lake | place: Tanzania: Lake...
TCTCCCTGCCCGCGAGGACGTCGTCGACGCCCGCGAGTATGTCGGGGTCGCGGACGATCGACAGCAGCGTCGCCCCGGGCGATGCCGAGAGCAGCGCGCGCCCCGCGGCGTTCGCGCGGACGATGTCGCGCGCGCCGTCGATCTCGAGGATCGCGTCGGGGATCGCATCCAGCGTGGCCGAGACGGTTCGCAGGGCTTCCTCGGAGGCCCTCGCGCGGGCCGCGTCGCGCCGCTCGAATTCCAGGGCGAGCACGGCCGCCCTCGCCTCCGCGGAATGCGCGCGGCGCGCACTCGCGAGCAGGCCGCCCGCGGCGACGACCATGACCACGAAGGCGCCGGACGGCGTCACGGCCTCCGCATGCCAGAGCACGAGGGGCAGGGCCATCGCGGCAATCACGGCAAGCGGGTGGGTGCGGCCGGATTGCGCACGGGGATTCGGCATGGCTCGAAGGAGGGCCCGCGCCGCGATGGACGTCAAGCGCCTGGTGACGCGACCCCGCCACCCCAGCGCCACCATTCGCGCGGCAGCGCGTCCGCCGCGCGCGCGGCGGCGCGCGGGTCCGCGAACAGGCCGAAGCAGGTCGCACCGCTCCCGCTCATGCGCGCGAGCAGGCAGCCGGGCAGCGCCGCAAGCGCGGCCAGCACGTCGGCGATTCCCGGGACGAGCGAGATCGCCGCGGCCTCGAGGTCGTTGCCCAGCGCGCCGAGGTCGCGCGCCATCGAGGCGGCATCGGCCCATGCGTCGGGAAGCTCCGCCGATGGCGAGAAGCCGCCGCGCCGCGCGGCGAAGACGGCAGGCGTCGGCAACGGGACGCGTGGATTGGCAAGCACCATGCCGAAGGCCGGAAGCGCCGGCGCGGCGCCGAGCCGCTCGCCGATGCCGCCCATGCGCACGGACCTGGACGCGAGGCAGGCTGGAACGTCGGCACCGAGTCCGAGCGCGACCTGGGCGAGGCGCGGGACGTCGAGGCCGGTGCGCCAGAGCGCGTCGAGGACGCGCAGCGCGGCGGCTGCGTCGGCGCTGCCCCCGCCGATGCCGCTCGCCACCGGCAGGCGCTTGGAGAGGCGCAGCGCGGCGCGCGGGACGATGCCCGCCTCGCCGGCCAGGCTTCGCGCCGCGCGCAGCACCAGGTTGTCGGCGTCGCCTGCGAGCGCATCGCCTTCCTCGCCGTCGATGGCGAGCGACAGGCCATCGGCCTCGCGCGCCTCCACCATGTCGCCGATGCGCGCGAACACGGCGAGGCTGTCGAGCAGGTGGTAGCCGTCGTCGCGGCGGCCCGTGACGCGCAGGAAGAGGTTGACCTTCGCGGGCGCGAAGCCCGGAGCGCGGTTCATGCCGTCGCCGCGGGCGGCGCGAAGGGCAGCAGCACCGTTGCCGCGGCCTGCGCGGCGATGCCCTCGCCGCGGCCGGCGAAGCCGAGGCGTTCTGTCGTCGTCGCCTTCACGGAGACGCCGGATACGTCCATGCAGGCGAGGTCGGCGATGCGCCTGCGCATTGCCTCGGCATGCGGCGCGATGCGCGGGCGCTCGCAGACGAGCGTCACGTCGACATGGACGAGGATCCCGCCGCGCGCGACGACGCGGCTGGCGGCGTGGCGCAGGAACCCGGCGCTGTCCGCGTCCTTCCATCGCGCGCCGGATGGGGGGAACCAGCGCCCGATGTCGCCCTCGGCAAGCGCGCCGTAGATCGCGTCGCAGATCGCATGCAGCCCGACATCGGCGTCGGAATGGCCCTCGAGTCCCTTATCGTGCGCGATCGCCACGCCGCACAGGACGAGGCGCCGGCCGGCGACGAGGCGATGGACGTCGAAGCCGAGCCCGGTCCTCGGCACGAGCGTTGTCGATGTCTGCCCACCCACTCGCCGATCCTCCCTTGCCGTCACTGCAGCAGCGTGAAGCTGACGGGGACGAGCACGACGTCCTCGGCCGCCTCGCCGCCGCGGCGCGCCGGGGTGAAGCGCCACTGCCGGACCGCGGCCAGCGCAGCCTCGTCGAGCGAGGGCGTCCCGCTGCTCTCCGCGATGCGCACCTCGCGCCCCTCGCCCGTGATGGTGACGACGACGCGCAGGACCGCGCGCCCCTCGCGCCCCGTGCGCCGGGCGGAGACGGGATAGGACGGCGCCGAATTGCCCGCGGCAGGCTCTGCGGGCGCGTCCCTGCCGACGGCAGGCGGCCGCGCCGCCATGTCCGTGCCGCGCGCGACGCCCGGGGATGGCGGCGCGACGTCGCCGCCGCGCGCTGGTTCCTCGCGCGCGGGCGGCGCCTCCGCCTGCGACGCGGCGCGAGGCCCCTGGCGCCGCGCTTGCTGCCCGCGCGTGGGCGCGCAGGCTGGCGTCGACGCGCGCGCGGCAGGCGACATGGCGGCCGGGAGCCGTTGCACCGCTGGCGCCGCCTCCGGTGCGCGCGGCTGGTCATCATGCGATTGCGGGGGCAGGCTCGCGACTCGCGCGGCCGGGGCATCGTCGTCCGCAGTCCCGACGGACGCGGGCACGGCATCCGCTGCTTGCGTCGCGTCCGCGGCCTCGCGCATCCCGGCTGCCGCCGCGGCATCAGCGAATTCGGCGAAGGAATCGACCGCGGCGTAGCCCGCTGCGTCGAGCGCCGCGGCGACGTGAGCCGCCGGCGGGAACGACAGCCATGTCTCGGTGCCGCTGGCGAGCCGCGACGAAGGCTCGGCCTCCTCATCGACCGGAATCGCCGCCGCGCAGGCGGCGGAGCTGACGATCATGTTGCGCCCCTCGGCATCGACCCAGATCGACGAGAGGTCGGTGGGTGCATCGACCACGATCCAGTCCAGGCGCTGCAGCCCCTCCCCGGCGATCGCCGCGCGCAGCAGCGCCGCCTCGGCGTCGTCGCCGATCGCGGCGGCGAAGTCGACCGCGGCACCGGTGCGCGCGGCGACGATCGCCTGGTTCAGCCCCTTGCCGCCCGCGCAGCGCAGCGGCGGCTCGCCGAGCAGCGTCTCGCCCGCGACCGGCAGGCGCGCGACACGCTGGATCACGTCGACGGTGGCGTTGCCGAGCACCAGGATCCGGCTCATCCGGGCAGCTCCGCGCGGCGCGCGCGCATCCGCGCGATGCGCGCCGCGACCCGCTCGGGCAACGTGTCGTCGCGCGGCGCCGCCGCACCGAGTTCGCGCGCCGCCACCAGGCGATGACAGGCCACGCGATGATCCGCATCGCCCGCGGCCGCCGGCGCCGGCCGCGCCTCGAGGCAGCCTGGCTGTGCCAGCGCGCAGCGGCCGGCGAAGGCGCAGCCGGCCGCCGCCGCGAAGGGATCGGGCGGATCGCCCGCGAGCAGGCTGCGCGTCGCCCGCCCGCGCGGCGAGGACGCCGGCACCGCCGCGAGCAGCGCCTGGGTATAGGGATGGCCGGGCGCCGAGAACACCGCGCGCGCCGCGCCGGTCTCGACCAGCCGGCCCGCGTACATCACGCCGATGCGGTCGGCGACGTGCCGGACCACGGCCATGTCGTGCGAGATGAAGATCATCGCCAGGCCCAGCCGCGCGCGCAGCTCGTGCAGCAGGTTGAGGATCTGCGCCTGCACCGACACGTCGAGCGCGGCGACCGGCTCGTCGCAGACCAGCAGCTCGGGCTCGACCGCGAGCGCGCGCGCGATCACGAGGCGCTGGCGCTGGCCGCCGCTGAATTCGTGCGGATGCAGGCGCTTCTGCGCGGGGTCGAGGCCGACCAGCCGCAGCAGCTCGTCGACCCGCGCCTCGACCGCGTCGCGCGGGCGCAGCGCGTGCAGCCGGATCGGGGCGGCGATCGCCTCGCCGACGCGCTGGCGCGGATCGAGCGAGGCGAAGGGGTCCTGGAAGATCAGCTGCATGCGCCGGCGCAGCGCGCGCAGCCCGGTGCGATCGAGCGCGCGCACGTCGATGCCGTCGAAGACGATGCGCCCGGCATCGGCCTCGATCAGCCGCAGCACCAGCCGGCCCACGGTCGTCTTGCCGCAGCCGCTCTCGCCGACCAGCGCGAAGGTCTCGCCCGCCGCCAGGGTGAAGCCGACCTCGTCGACCGCGCGCAGCCGACGGCGCCGGCCGAGACCGCTCGACTCGAAGCTCTTGGTCAGCCCCTCGACGGCGAGTAGCGGCGCCGTCATGCGCCGCCCTCGACCGGCGGATTCCAGCACGCGACGTCGTGATCCTCACCCAGGCGCGCCAGCGGCGGCGCCTCCTGCGCGCAGCGCGCCGAGGCGAAGGGGCAGCGCGGATGGAAGCGGCAGCCCGGCGGTGCGCGGCCCGGCAGCGGCACGCTGCCCGGGATGGCGGCGAGCGGCCGCCCGACCTCGGCCGCGCGCGGCATCGCCGCGAGCAGCGCCAGCGTGTAGGGATGCAGCGGATCCTCGAACAGCCGCGCGACCGGCGCGCGCTCGACGATGCGCCCGGCATACATGACCGCGACCTCGTCGCCGATCTCGGCGACCACGCCCAGATTGTGCGTGATCAGCAGCACCGCGGTGCCGAGCTCGCGGCGCAGCTCGTCGATCAGCGCCAGGATCTGCGCCTGGATCGTGACGTCGAGCGCGGTGGTCGGCTCGTCGGCGATCAGCAGCTGCGGCCGGCAGGCGAGCGCCATGGCGATCATCACGCGCTGGCGCATGCCACCCGAGAGCTGATGCGGATAGGCGTCGAGCCGGCTCTCGGCGGCGGGGATGCGCACGCGCCGGAGCATGTCGAGCGCCGCAGCGCGCGCCTCGGCCCGGCCGGCGCCGCGATGCGCCATCACCGCCTCGGCGATCTGTTTGCCGATGGTGAACACCGGATTGAGCGAGGTCATCGGCTCCTGGAAGATCATCGCCATCCGGTTGCCGCGGATGCGCGTCATCGCCGCCTCGTCGAGCTCGCGCAGATCGTCCGCGCCGAGCGCGATGCGCCGCGCGGCGACGACCGCGGGCGGCGAGGCCAGCAGCCGCATCAGCGCCAGCGCGGTCAGGCTCTTGCCCGAGCCGGACTCGCCGACGAGACACAGCACGCGTCCGGGCGCGATGTCGAGATCGATGCCGTCCACCGCATGCCCGATCCCCGGGAAGGACACGCGCAGATCGCGGAGGCTCAACAGCGTTTCGCTCGCTGCACTCTGCACGACGCGTAATGTCTCCGCCGATGGCCGGGATGGTTGACAAGCTCGCATCGCGACCTCGAAACTCAAAATGCTTTCTCCGCTCCGAACCGGCACAACTTCCGACGGCGCATGGCGTCTTCCCTCCCTCCCCCTCGCCTCCAGCAAGCCGTCCCCTCCTTGAAACAGGGCGAGTTCATATCGCGATCCATCTCCCAGCCGTCCCCCTCGAAGAGGGGGACAGAGCGCGCGCAGCGCGCTCAGGGGGAGAGTCGAAGCTCCGTCAGCGGGAGCAGGTCCGGCCAGCGTGGCGATACACGGTGCTGTAGCTCTCCCCCTTGCCGCTTCGCGGCCTGTCCCCCTCTTCGAGGGGGACGTTTCGGGCGGCGCATTCGTCATGTGCGATCGACTTGCCTCTTCGAGGGAGACGTTTCTGGCGTTGCATGCGTCGGCGGCGATGTCGTCGTCGCGAAGGGGGGGACGGGCGCCGCGCGCCGCTCCACCGGGCGGCGATGACGCGGTATGTCGCGTTCCGGCTGCTGGCGCTGGTGCCGATCCTGCTCGGCACCTCGTTCGTCTCCTTCGGGCTCATCCATCTCGTGCCCGGTGATCCGGTCGTGGCGATGCTCGGGCTCGAGGCGGATGCGCAGGCGATCGCGGCGCTGCGCGCGAAGCTCGCCCTCGACCGCCCCTTCCTCGTCCAGTACGTCGCCTGGCTCGGCCATGTGATGACCGGCGATTTCGGGCGATCGATCCAGGGCGAGCGCGCCGTGCTGCCGCTCGTCCTCACGGCGCTCCTGCCCAGCGCGCAGCTGGCGCTTGCCGCCCTCGCGATCTCGCTGCTGATCGCCATCCCCGCGGGCATCGTCGCGGCGCGCCGGCGCAACACGATGCGCGACTACGCCGCCTCCTTCGTCGCGCTGTGCGGGCTGTCGCTGCCGAGCTTCTGGCTGGGCGTGCTGCTGATCCTCGGCCTGTCGATCCAGATCCCGCTCTTTCCCTCCTCCGGCTACGTGGCGCCGTCCGTCGATCCGCTCGCGCATCTGCGCCATCTGGCGCTGCCGGCGCTGACCCTGGGTGCCGCCCTCGCCGCCGCGACGATGCGCATGACCCGCGCGACGATGATCGAGGTGCTGCGCGCCGACTACATCCGCACCGCGCGCGCCAAGGGGCTGCCCGAGCGCAAGGTGGTGTGGAAGCACGCGCTGCGGAACACGACGATCCCGCTGGTGACGCTGATCGGCATCCAGCTCGGCCAGCTGCTCGGTGGCGTGGTCGTCACCGAGACGGTCTTCGCCTGGCCCGGCATCGGCAAGCTCACCGTCGACGCGATCTTCGCGCGCGACTACCCGGTCGTGCAGGCGACGATCCTGACCACGGCGACGATCTTCGTGCTGCTCAACCTGCTCACCGATCTCGCCTACGCCTTCCTCGATCCGCGGATCCGCACCGCATGAGCCGGCTGCTGCGCGATCCGCGGACCGTCTTCGGCCTGGCGATCGTCGCCGTCGTCGCGATTGCGGCGCTGTTCGCGCCCTGGCTCGCGCCCTTCGATCCCAGCAATCCGGATTTCTCGGCGGCGCTCGCGCCGCCAGGGGCGACGAATCTGCTGGGCGGCGACGAGCTCGGGCGCGACGTCCTCTCGCGCATCGTCTACGGCGCGCGCGCCTCGCTGCTGGTGGGGTTCCTGAGCGTCGCCGGCGCGCTGGTGCTGGGCACCGCGCTGGGGCTGAGCGCCGGCTATTTCGGCGGCGCCGTCGACGCGCTGGTGATGCGCGCCATGGACGTGCTGTTCGCCTTTCCCGGCATCCTGCTCGCCCTCGGCATCACCGCCGCCCTCGGACCGTCGCTGACCAACGCGATCCTGGCGATCGCGGTCGTCAACCTGCCGGTCTTCGCGCGGCTGGCGCGCAGCCAGGCGCTGGTGATCCGCGCTCTCGACTTTGTCGAGGCGAAGCGCGCGCTCGGCTTCGGCAGCCTCGACATCCTCGTGCGCACCGTGCTACCAAATGCAATCGCGCCGATCGTGGTGCAGGCCTCACTGCTCTTCGCCTCGGCCATCATCACCGAGAGCTACCTGTCCTTCCTCGGCCTCGGCGTCCAGCCGCCGACGCCGACCTGGGGCAACATGCTGCGCAACGCCATCGGCTTCCTTGACACGGCGAGTTGGATGGCGTGGTTCCCCGGCATCGCGATCTTCGTTACCGTCCTCGGCTTCAACCTGCTGGGAGACGGTCTGCGCGACCGGCTCGACCCGCGCGCCTGACTTCCGGACCACCGCTTCGAGAGGAACCCCCATGACGACGACACGCCGCCGCATCGCCCGCATCGCCGCCGCCGCCCCCGCGCTCGCGGCCCTCGCCCGCCTGCCCGGCGCCTCAGCCCAGACGCCGCGCACGCTGGCGGTGGGCATCGTCTCCGATCCGGTGACGCTCGACCCCGCGCTGATGGCCTCGTTCTTCGAGATCCTGGTCCAGTACAACGTCCACGAACCGCTGCTGCACCTCACCCCCGACCTCAAGGTCGAGCCGGGCCTCGCCAGCGTCGAGATCGCCGATCCGGTGACCTACCGCTTCACGCTCAAGCCGAACCTCAAGTTCCACGACGGCACCGCGATCGACGCGGCCGCCGCCAAGGCGAATTTCGACCGCATGCTGGATGCCGCGACCGGCTCGCCGCGCCGCGGTGAGCTCGGCCCGGTCGACGCCGTCGAGGTCACCGGCCCGCTCGCCTTCACCGTGAAGTTCAAGGCGCCCTTCGCGCCGTTCCTCCAGGTGCTGACCAACCGCGCCGGCATGATGGTCTCGCCGACCGCGCTCAGGAGCCTTGGCGCCGATTTCGCCACCCGGGCGGTGGGCGCGGGTCCGTTCAAGGTCGCCAGCTGGACCAAGAATTCCGAGCTGGTGCTCGAGCGCTTCGACGGCTACTGGCGCAGCGGCCTGCCGAGCGTCGACCGGGTGGTGTTCCGGCCGATCGCCGACGAGACGGTGCGCCTCGCCAATCTGCGCTCGGGCACGCTGCAGCTGATCGACGGCGTACCGCCGCAATCGGTCGCGCAGCTCGGCCGCGAGGCGAATGTCTCGGTGCGCCAGCAGCCGGGCCTCGGCTTCAACGCCTTCTCGTTCAACACCACACGGGCGCCCTTCAACGACGCGCGCGTGCGCCGCGCCTTCGTCGCCGCCTTCGACCCGGACGTCGTGCAGCGCGTCGTCTACTTCAACACCGGCGCGCCGGCCTACGGTCCGATCCCGCCCTCGATCGGCTGGGCGCACGACCGCAACTTCAAGCCCTCGAAATTCGACCGCGAGGCGGCGCGCAGGCTGCTCGCCGAGGCCGGCCAGAGCGCGGCGGTGCCGGTCACCATCACGGTCACCAACTCGCCGCTGCAGGTGCGCATCGCCGAGATCCTGCAGAGCCAGGCCAATCAGGCCGGCTTCAAGGTCGAGATCAGGCAGATCGACGCCACCAGCCTGATCACCGTGCTGCGCAACCGCGACTTCGACCTGTGCATGTCGCCGTGGTCCGGCCGCTCCGATCCCGACGGCAACATGTTCAACTACTTCACCAAGAACGGGCCGAACAACTTCGCGGGCTGGCAGTCGGACACGGTCACCGACCTGCTGACCAAGGCGCGCAGCGTCGTCGACCTCGCCGAGCGCGCCAAGCTCTACCGCGCCGCCGAGGAGGCGATCGCCGCCGAGATGCCGATGCTGTTCGTGCATTTCGACGCAACCATCCAGGCCTCGTCGTCGCGGCTGGACTGGACGCAGTACGCCGACGGCGCGCTGCGCCTGCAATTCGCGAAGCTGGGCTGAGGCGCACGCGATGGCCGCGCTGAAGCTGCTGCTCGCGGGCGAGAGCTGGACCACGACCGCGACCCACATCAAGGGCTGGGACCAGTTCCAGTCCGCCACCTTCCATCGCGGCGCCGACCATTTCGTCGCCGCGATGGCGAAGGCGAAGATCCAGGTCGACTACATGCCGAGCCACGTCGCGGCGGCGGACTTCCCGCTCGACGCGAAGGGGCTCGACCGCTACGACGCGATCATCCTGAGCGACATCGGCGCCAACACGCTGCTGCTGCCGCCGCAGGTCTGGATCGAATCGAAGACCGCACCGAACCGGCTCAAGCTGATCCGCGACTACGTCGCGCGCGGCGGCGGCCTCGTGATGGTCGGCGGCTATTACAGCTTCCAGGGCATCAACGGCGCGGCGCGCTACCACCGCACGCCGATCGAGGAGATCCTGCCCGTCAACATGATGGGCATCGACGACCGGCTCGAGATCCCCGAGGGCTTCTCGGCGCAGGTGCCTATACCGGCGCGCAGGCACGCGGTGATGCAGGGCGTGCCGGCGAGCGGCTGGCCGGTGCTGCTCGGCGTCAACGAGGTCTCGGCCAAGCGCGGCGCGCACGTGCTCGCGCGCCTGCCCGAGGACCAGGGCGGCCATCCGCTGCTGGTCGTCGGCACCCACGGCAAGGGCCGCAGCGCCGCCTGGACCTCCGACATCGGGCCGCACTGGCTGCCGGCCGGCTTCTCCGACTGGAAGGGCTTCGTGCCGCTGTGGTCGAACCTGCTGCACTGGGTGGCCGGCCGTTGAGCGTTCCGTACCGGCAGGGGGGTTTTCCGGCATGGAAGCTGCTAGCGTCGCTGTGTTGGGGGAGCACGGATTGGGCTTGAGCACGAGGAAGACGCGCCGGCGCCGCGAGGCGACGCCGGCGCGGGCAAACACATGATGCGAGGCGCGGCAACTGGCGTCGGCGGCGTCATCGGGGGCCATGAATGTCGAGCGTGACGCTGCGCGGCGTCTCCAAGAGCTACGGCAGCGTCGTGGCGCTGCGCCCGATCGATCTGGAGATCGCCGAGGGCGAGTTCCTGACGCTGCTCGGCCCTTCGGGCTGCGGCAAGACGACGACGCTGCGCCTCGTCGCCGGCTTCATCGCGCCGAGCACCGGCCGCATCCTGTTCGGCGGCGATGACGTCACCGGTCTACCACCGCAGAAGCGCGAGATCGGCATGGTGTTCCAGGACTACGCGCTGTTCCCGCACATGACGATCGCTGACAACATCGGCTTCGGGCTGGTCGAGCGTGGCCGGCCCAAGGTCGAGATGGGGCGCCGGGTGGCGGAATTGCTGCAGCTCATACGGCTGCCCGACGTCGCGAACCGCTTTCCCGCCGAGCTGAGCGGCGGACAGCAGCAGCGCGTCGCGGTCGCCCGCGCGGTCGCGCATTCGCCGCGCGTGCTGCTGATGGACGAGCCGCTGGGCGCCCTCGACCTCAAGCTGCGCGAGGCGATGCAGACGGAGATCAGCGCGATCCAGCGCGCGCTCAAGATCACGACCGTCTACGTCACCCACGACCAGTCCGAGGCGATGAGCATGTCGGACCGCATCGCAGTAATGAACGACGGCGTGATCGAGCAGCTCGGCACGGCGCGCGAGATCTACGAGCGGCCGCGCTCGCGCTTCGTCGCCGACTTCGTCGGCCAGATCAACCTGATCGACGGCGAGCTCGGTGCCGCGAACGGCGCGCTGCGCGGGTTCGTCGCGCGCGGCCATGCGCTCCGGGTGGCGGCCACCGAGGCCGCGGCCGGTCGCGCGACGCTCGGCGTGCGGCCCGAGCAGATGAGCGTCGTCGCCGATGCCCCACCGGCCGATCTCGGTCTCAACGTGCTGCCGGGCCGCGTGCGCAGCCGGCAATTCGCCGGGCACCTCATCAAGGTCGAGGTCGCGATCGACGATGCGCTCGCGGTCACGGTCGAGACGCATCCCAACGCCACCCCGGTCGATGTCGGGCAGCCGGTCCACGTGACCTGGCACACGCACAACGCCGTGGTGCTCGCGCACTGACAGGAGGACGAGATGGCCAACGCGGCGGCAGCGGCGGCGCCTTCGAGCAATTCCGGCATCCCCGTCATCGACATCGCTCCGTTCCGCGACGGGTCCGACAAGCCGGGCGTGGCGCAGGCCGTCGCGCGTGCCTGCGAGGAGGTCGGCTTCTTCTGCATCGCCGGCCACGGCGTCGACCAGGCGCTCACCGACCGCGCCTTCGCGGTCTCGCGCGCCTTCTTCGAGCAGCCGGAGGAGATCAAGCGCCGCTACGCGCCCGTGGGCGAGGTGGCCCCGCGCGGCTTCGCGGCACTCGAGACCAAGGGACTCGCGGCGACGCTCGGGCAGAACGTGCCGAAGGATCTGCGCGAGCAATTCATGGTCGGCACGCTCGCGCCGATGGTCCCGCAGCTGCAGGACGTCGCGGCCGCGCGCGGCTGCTACGCGCCGAACATCTGGCCGGACACGCCCACCGAGTACCGGTCGGTGTTCACCGAACTCTACCGCGCCTTCGAGCATCTGGCCGACACGCTGATGCGCGTCTTCGCGCTCGGCCTGAAGCTGCCGGAGACCTATTTCCTCGACAAGATCGACCATCATTTCAGCGTGCTGGGCTCGAACTGGTACCCGCCGCTCAACGCGCCGCCGCTGCCCGGCCAGCTTCGCACCGGCGAGCATTCCGATTTCGGCAGCCTGACGATCCTGCTGCCCACCGCCGGGCCCGGCGGGCTCCAGGTCAAGCTCGCCAGCGGCCAGTGGACCGACGTGCAGCCGATCCCCGGCGCCCTGATCATCAATCTCGGCGACATGATGGCGCGCTGGACTAACGACCGCTGGCGCTCGACCCTGCACCGCGTCGCCAATCCGCCCGATCCCAGCGATGCGATGAGCCGGCGCCAGTCGATCGCGTTCTTCTGCCATCCCAACTACGACGCCGAGATCAGGTGCATCGAGAGTTGCACCGGCCCCGACCATCCGCCGCTCTACCCGCCGATCCTCGCCGGCGAGCACATGCGCATGAAGATGGTGAAGCGTTGACCCCGATCGGGCCCAAACTCGCAGCATGGTCGGCGGGGCTGCGCTTCGCCGACCTGCCGGGCGAGGTCGTCGCGGATTGCCGGCTGCGCCTACTCGACATCCTTGGCATCTCGATCGCCGCCGCACCGCTGCCGATCGGCACCGCCGTGCGCAAGGCCGGGATCGCGCTCGGAGGTGGCCGCGAGGCGACGGTGATCGGCGCCGCCGGGCGCACCAGCGCGCAGAACGCGGCCCTGGTTAACGGCACGCTCGCCCACGCCATGGATTTCGACGACACGCACAACGAGTCCGTGATGCATCCGAGCGCCCCGACGCTGGCGGCCAGCCTCGCCGCGGCGGAGGCCGTCGGCGCGCACGGGCGCGAGCTGATCGTCGCGATCGCCATCGGCAACGAACTCGGCTGCCGGCTCGGCCTGGTCGCGCCCGGCGCCTTCCACGGCGTGGGCATCCATCCGACGAGCGCGCTCGGCGCGCCGGCAGCGACCGCGTCGGTGGGCCGGCTGTGGAAGCTGTCTCCGGCACGCATCGCCGCCGCCTTCGGCATCTCCGCAAGCCAGGCCTCGGGCGTCCTCGAGGCCTACAGCGACGGCACCTGGTCGAAGACCCTGCATCCCGGCTGGGCCGCGCATGCCGCGATCGTCGCGGGACGCCTCGCACAGTCGGGCTTCACCGGCCCTGCCACCGCCTTCGACGGCCGTTACGGGATCTTCAAGGCGCTGCTGCCGGCGGGAACCCGGCTCGATACCGGCGCGGCGACGCGCGGGCTCGGCCAGCGATGGACGCTGCTCGAGACCGCCTTCAAGCTCTATCCGAATGCGCACGCCATCCACGCCTTCATCGAGGGCGCGCTCGCGCTGCGCGGCCGCCACGCCATCCGACCGCGCGACATCGCCGCGGTCGAGCTCGACGTGCCCGAGGAGTTCGTGGGCCAGATCGCCGAGCCGCGCGCGGCGAAGCTGGCACCGCGCACCTCGACGCATGCGCGCGCCAGCCTGTTCTACGCCGTCGCCGCCGCGCTCGCCGACGGCGCGGTGACGACCGCGCATTACGAGGGCGACGCCTTCAAGCGCCGCGACCTGCTGGCGCTCGCCAGGCGGATCACCCACGTGCCTCAGCCGCGCGGCGGCGCGATCCTCTTTTCGGGCGGCGTGCGCATCCGGCTGCGCGACGGCAGTGTGCACGAGACCTTCGTCGACGAGGCGAACGGCACCGGGTCGCGGCGGCTCGACGAGGCACGCGTCGTCGAGAAATTCGCCGTCACCGCCGGCACGGTGCTCGGGGCGGGCGCGATCGACCGGCTCGTCGCGCTGGTGCTGCGGGCGGATCGCCTCGAGGCGATCGGTCCGCTGCTCGCCGCGACCCGCCTGCCGCGCGGTGCGCCGTCATGAGCGATCCGGTCAGATTGCGCGCCGAGGCTCTCAGTGCCGAGGCCTTTGCGCCGTTCGGCTTCGTCATGGATGCGCCCGACGACGGCCGGCGCAACGGCCCCCGCGTGGTGATCGCGGATGCGCGGCAGGGCGCCGGCGTCGGCGCCACCCTCATCCAACTCACCGCCGGCGCGTCGCCGCGCCGCGTCACGCAGGTCGAGCGCCATCCGCACTCGCAGCAATTCTTCCTGCATCTGGGCGGCGGCCGGCTGTCGCTCGTCGTGATGCCGGCGACGCCTGCCGGCGCGCCCGACGTCGCGGCCGCGCGCGCCTTCGTCGCCGCACCCGGCCAGGCCTTCGGCTACCATCCCGGCGTCTGGCATGCCGGCGTCGCGGCGCTGTCGAATCCGGCTACCGTCGCCTCGCTGCTTAGCCGCGACGGCACGGCGGGCGACGTGACGGAGGTCGCGCTCGCACGGCACATCGACGTGGAGTGGACATGAGCGACGCCCCCATCCAGCCCCGGCGCGATCTCGTCGGCTACGGCAAGGATCGGCCCGATCCGCGCTGGCCTGGCAATGCGCGGCTCGCGCTCAACTTCGTCATGAACTACGAGGAGGGATCGGAGTACTCGATCCCCGACGGCGACGGTGCTTCGGAGACGCAACTCCTCGAGGCGACGCCCTCGATGCCGCCGAACACCCGCGACCTCAACGCGGAGTCGATCTACGAATACGGCAGCCGCGTCGGCTTCTGGCGCCTGATGCGCGTGCTCGGCGATTACGGCCTGCCGGCGACCGTGTTCGGCTGCGCGCTCGCGCTCGAGCGCAACCCGCAGGCGGTCGCGGCGATCCGCGCGGCGGGCTACGACGTCTGCAGCCACGGCTGGCGCTGGATCAAGCATTGGCTGCTCAGCCCCGAGGAGGAGAAGGCTCAGATCGCGCGCGCCGTCGCGTCGCTGACCCGGAGTTTCGGCGAGCGCCCGCTGGGCTGGTACTGCCGCACGGGACCGAGCGTGAACACGCGCCGCTTCGTCGTCGAGGAGGGCGGCTTCCTCTACGACAGCGACAGCTACGCCGACGAGCTGCCCTACTGGGATGCGACCCATGGCCGGCCGCATCTCGTGGTCCCCTACTCGGTGGACACCAACGACACGAAATTCGCCAACCCCGCGGGGTTCGCCAACGGCGAGGAGTTCCTCTCCTATCTCAAGGACAGTTTCGACTGCCTGTGGCGCGAGGGCGCGCACCAGCCCGGGATGATGTCGGTCGGGCTGCACATGCGCCTCGTAGGCCGGCCCGGCCGCGCCGAGGCGCTGCGCCGCTTCATCGAGCACGTGCGCAAGCACGACCGCGTGTGGATCTGCCGGCGCGTCGACATCGCGCGGCACTGGATCACCACGCATCCGCCGACGTGAACGCGAGGAAGAAACCATGAGCGAAGACATCCGCTGGGCCCGCGGCCAGTACCGCGGCTACGACGTCCGCCTGCCGGTCGAACCCGACCACGAACTCACGCGCGTCGAACCGGGGACGCCCTGCGGCGAGTACATGCGCCGCTTCTGGACGCCGGTCGCGATGAGCAGCCAGCTCGGCGACAAGCCCGTCGCCATCCGCATCCTCGCCGAGGATCTCGTGATCTTCCGCGACGGCGAGGGCCGCGTCGGTCTGCTGCACAAGCATTGCGCTCATCGCCGCGCCTCGCTCGAATTCGGGCGCATCGAGAAGCGCGGCATCCGCTGCTGCTACCACGGCTGGCACTTCGACGTGGACGGTACGATCCTCGAAACCCCGGGCGAGTCCGCGAGCAGCAAC
>Ga0194133_10006050_pt1 | contig 15104 bp, 13 predicted proteins | sample TA2KigOf40mmetaG_FD_155448 | JGI IMG/M metagenome (GOLD analysis project Ga0194133, IMG submission 155448) | Freshwater microbial communities from Lake Tanganyika, Tanzania - TA2015055 Kigoma Offshore 40m | ecosystem: Environmental > Aquatic > Freshwater > Lake | place: Tanzania: Lake...
CTCGATTCCTCCAAAAAACCGGTCGGCATCCTGCCACTCACTGATCTTGTCCGGGCCGGGCGCCACCGTTCGTCCGATGCTTAAGACCACAATCGCCTCTGCCCGTTCCGCCTTGGGTGCCGAGACCCGCTCCATCCCGGCCTCCATGGATTGCATCAGCCGGTTTCCCGTCCACGGGATGGAGGCGAAGGACAGCAGGAACCAAGCACCGAAAACGATTGTCCAAGAGCGCCGGAGCAACGCCACCGCCAGCAAAAGAAGTATTCCACCCACCGGCAGAATTAACTCTGGTAGAATTTTGCTTAAAATAAACATGAGCTTCTCTATCGGCTATGTATCAGATCAAATCTGTATGAAGGCTGTTTTGCATCTGCGATCTCCTTGACCTTACAAAGCGCCCGCTGAACCTATTGTTCATACGGATGCTTATTTTTTCTGGCCATGACGAAACAATAGGTGTTACCCAACAAGATCGCAAATTCCTTCAGGCATTGGTTTTGAGAATCGAAATTTTAAATCATTGATGATCCGGCTGGAGCAATACCCGCATCTCCGAGTCAAAGCATCCAACCTAGTTTTGGTAAGCGGCAGACGTATTTGCCCTTCGAGGAGATTGAGTGCGAGTCGAACGGGAAACTCAGGAATTCGATACCGGGGCATCGGCACACCGCATCGCGCGGCGATGCATTCAATCAATGCCTCCCAGGTACAATCACTGGATAAATTGTAGACGCTGCCACTAGGACCATCTTGGCAGGCGATCAAGGCCCTCGCAACATCATCCACATGGACAAAGGTCGCCACTGCTCCCGGTGGGCCGATGAAAAAGAATTTTTTTTTCCTGACTGCCTCGACAAGCATAAAGAAAGACCTTGTTTCCATTCCTAACCCCAAAACATTGGAAGGGCGAAGAATGACATGCCAAATTCCAGCTTGGTTACATTCTTGCGCTACCATTTGGTCAGAGGCTAGCTTGGTCTTTTCATATTGATTTAAAGGAGCGGGTTCAGAGTCTTCGGTAGTTACTCGCTCAGGTCTTTTTGCATAAACACCCACACTGCTAAGTTGAATCCATTTTCGGACGCCGGCCTTTTGGGCGGCTTTAAGCAGGTTTTGCGTTCCTTGAACATTCACAGCCCCCATCTTTTCAGGATTTTTTAGTTCGGCAGCTAAGTGAAAAATCACATTTACACCTTCCAAAAACTTTGGATCGATTGGATTTCGCAAATCACCCTGAATCCACCTCGTTTCACAAAACGATTGCACCTTTGCTTTATCCCGTCTGCTTAATACAGCTATGTTATCTCCACTTCGTTTCAATTCCCGAATGAGCGCCTCGCCGATAAACCCAGTTGCCCCGGTAACTAGAGCATTAATTTTTATTACTTTCCCTCTTTTTTAAGCAACAGCAAAAGACTCCTTGTAGGTGTCCAAGAATAGGTCGGCAAGAAAGGTGGATGATACTTTTGGCAATCGAAAAGATGGCTAATCCAAAAGCCAGCCAAAAGAAGCTTAAAGTGTCAGAAATCCCCTTTTGATGATAACGGTAAAACCTCAGGGCTTCTTCGATCCGGCGTTTTTCAAACTCACCCAGCCGAGCCCTGCCCTCTTGTGCGGGAAAATGCTGCAGTTTCGCCTGGGGATTAATCCATAGACATGGTCCAAAGCGCTCAATCACTTTTCGGGAAAAATGCATATCTTCCATCATATGAAAGCCCTCCTCTGGCACATAAGGCACTGTTGTAAGAACTTTTCTCCTCCAGGCAGAGATCCCGCCCGACAAGACGGTAGATGGAATCGGCGGCCCGCTTTCCAGTCCTTCTTGCAAAGTAATCCATGGACGGGAATCCAGAAACACTCCCCGGTAAAAAATCTTATGTACAAAAGCGTACACCGGGTTCTTTGCTAAAGAATTCCGACATATACCTCCTACACCCAGGGCATTAGGTATTTCTGCAAAGGATTTGGAAAGCTCTTTTAAGAAATCTGGGTCAAGAACAACGTCGTCCTCAATGAAGCAAATTGGATCATCTAATGCTAATTCCACGGCCTTCCTCTTTGATTGAACCAAACCAACGGCGGGGTACGTATTAATGTAAGTAATTAGGCCTTTGAGAATTTGGAATTCTTTCCCATCAAGTTTAAAAATCGGAATACTGCTTTGGTCTATAATAACAATTTTTTTTGGTGTTAAAGTCTGTTTTGAAAGCGATTTTAATGTCAGCCAAAGGCTTTCCATTCTGTTTTTTGTCGGAATTATAACTGTAATACTACAATCCTTTGGCTTTTGTATTTTTTAGACTTGGAATATTTAAAATGATTGCAAGCAGAATGCTACCAGGTGCGGTGTAGTAAAAACCACATTTATTACAAGCAATAAGAAAAAATACGAAAATTAAAAATAGTGAGCATTCCTGCTTGCGCAGAAAAGAAATTCCTTTTAATGCTTTTGTGCAAAACAAAATTATTAAAAAAAGCGGAGTTTGGAAAACAATATTAAAAATTTTATTTTCACCAAATTTTGGCACAAAATTATCCTTCAATGGCAAGTTGCCAAATACGGAGATTAAAAATGGTTTATATTGAACATACTCCTGGGTAGGCCATAAAAGAAGCTCATATGCATAAGTTCCGTTTAAATTGTTGTATAAGTTGCAAAAACGAGAAAAGTTTGTATTTTGAATATAAAGTGACACTTTACAAATGTCGGAATAAAATAAAATTAAAATACTCGTTGTTACTAAGATAAGTATGGTTATTTTTTTATTATGGATAGCTTGTGCCACAATAAATGAAATTAGACTTGTTAAAGTTCCGCAAAATATCCATAGAAATACAGAAGTATATTTTAAGAATTTCGACTTATAAAAAATAAACCAGCTTGAGATTAAAATGCATGCAAAACTACCTTGGCTTAGTCCAAGAGAGCATAAAGCGTATTTTCTCCAATCGCTTTGTATTGAAATAGGTCCTCGAGTTACAATTTGATTAGAATGGTCAAAAATGTTTGGCAATGCAGCAGGATCGATCAATCGTATTATTAGTTCAACACAGCCGAATATGATCCAAATTGCGACTATTTTTCTTATTAAAAGCTTTATGATATTATAGTTTAAGTATTTTAAAATAAGCCTGCATATTAAATAAGTACAACAAAAGAATCCAACCTTTATAGCGATAAAGTTATTTGTAAAATATAGATGTAAAGCTGTAAATGCTATAAAATAAATTAATATAGTAAGCGTTTTAAATTCTTGCTTTGCTCTTTTTGCCAAATTACCGGTTCTTAAAAGAATTACAAATAAAGTTAAGATTGAAAAAATGTCTGCATAAAATGAAAGTCCTCGATTTGCTAAAAATAATAGGACTGTTACACAAGAAGTAGTTACATAAAGAATCAAAAAAAGATTTAAAAAATTTTTTCCAAGAATCTTCTTAGTCATACCGCCCCCCTGCTAGCCAGTTTACCCGATACACCCTAGCGGCATGTCGCGAGCCACCATCCAAGATGAAATGATCGAGGTCTCGCAGGTCTATCTCCGCGGGTCTGGCAGCAAAAAAGATCACGGCGACCTAGAAACTACTGCCCCACCCAACCCCTCACTGTTCCACTTCGCCCAAAGGTTGCCAAAGACCGCCTGACACACCTGCGGCCATTGGGCCCGACGATCGGACCAGGCTTTCGTCCTGCCAAATATCGCCGCCAGGTGCCGGGTCATCTCGTCGGATGTTCGGGCGCGAAAGATGGCATTTTCAAAATTCTGCATTGAGCAGGCACTAAATTCCGCCGGGCACTCGTACACCAGCGGCATCACTCCTAGCGCCATAGCGTCAAAGACTATGGTGGAACCTCCGGAGACCAGCACGTCGGCACCCGCAAGCTGCCGATAGACCTCTTGATCGGAGGCCATGGAAAAGACGACCACGCCGGGGTGGCTCCGCAAAAGTTCGCCAACATCCGCGGGGAACGGACAGGCAGGATGCGGACGGAGAACTAGTTCCACCGGGGGCAGACTCGCTAGGGAACGCAGCATCGCATGCCCCAAGCCGCGGTTTTCGATTGGCGCAACCGACCCCGCCAGAAACAGCACAGGCCGGCGGCTGCCAGTCTCACGCTCCACCCCTTGATTTTTGACGTATCTGGTCTGCCGCAAGCTTTGGATCAGCTGGCCACTCCGCAGGGGACCACAGATGCGGATTCGATCGGGAGGGAGCCCTGCCTCCTGCAAGGTTTTCTGGCTGATTGAACCAATCGTCATCATCGTATCAGGAAAAGGCGGAGGAAAGGCCTGGGCGGCCCGGGCCGCTTCTTCCAGGCAGCCTTGTTTCAGAACAATCGGCAGGTAGTTGGGCCCGGCGGAGAAAGCGGAGTGCCAGAATCCCACGCTACGGCTGATCCCCCGGATGGCGGAAATCACGGCTCGGTCAATCGGCTGACCCTCAAAGCGGAACCATAGTTCCTTCAGTCCCCAGCGGGACGCGCAGGTCCGGAGAGTCTCCACCAGCAGACGGCCAGTCACCACGGCTCCACTGCCAATCGAGCGGCTGATTTCTCTTTGAAGCAAAGGGCCGATGTCGAACCCCTGGAATCGGGGCCAGGAAAACTTCCCAACGGCCTTCCTGAATCTGCGCAAATGAAAAAAAAGAGTGGGCGAAAACAGATCCCGCCAAGCCCTTCTAGGAATATGCCTCGAAAGTACCGTGAACTGTTGTTTTCGAATTAAATCTTTCCATAAATGCCGAAAGCGCCAAGCCTCCCGAAGGCCGCTTGACCACCAGACCCAGTAACCTTGGCCACCCCCGATGCCCCCGGGCACATCTCCAGCTTGGGATGGAAAGAAACGGTCTTTCGCGGCACAGGAATCCGCCTCGCTCCACCAGGCAGGAAACACGGTGAAAATTGCCGGGCCTTCGGGGGGTGGGACATCCGGCCACTCCGCGTGACGGGCCAATACCTGGAGCCCCACATGCCGCACCCAAGCCCCGATGGCACGTATGAAATAAAGCCATTCTAGCCACGACGCAGGGATGGGAAAGGAAAGACCACCTTTCCCAGAAGTGGGAACTGAAAGTCCGCCAAAGACCACATGACGAAAAAGACGATCGCTTATTCCCAACCTTACCGAGGCGTAACTCTTATCGCGATAAGCCCTATGGATCATCACAAGGCTGTAGAGATCTTGGATCCAAGAGCGAATAGGTTGTTTTTCCGAAATCGGTAGCAGCCACCAGTCGTTCAGGCCACCCGGCTTGCCAAGCAACGACCCCAAACACCGACTGTCCTCAAGTTTCCTCTCCGGGAGTCCGTCGAGCAGCGGGACCACAAACTCCCGCACCCGTCTCTCGGCCTCCTCAGCCCAAGGCTTGAGGTCCACTACACGGAGATCGTCCCGACCTGCTGCTCTTGATAACAGAGCCTGCTCAAGTTCTTCCCTTGTTCGACCCAATCCAAGTATATCCCAGTGTTTTCCACGTGCAGCCTTGGGTAGCCGGTAGGGCGGCCTGTCTACAATCCACAGAATTCTTTCAGTTAGGTCAGCCACTGACGGTTGACAACATTTCTCAAGGCGTTTTTCTTTAAAAAATCTCGGACTGTTCGGGAGGCTTTTCGACGCATCTCTTGAAAAGCTTCCGAGCAAAAAAAGGCACAATGAGGGGTTATGATCAGCCTATGGCTCAACCACGACTCATTTTTTCGCCAAGCTTCCATCAGGCTATTCCCTGACTCGGGTGGCTCGATTTCAAGCACGTCCAGCCCAGCAGATCTCAAATGACCTGACCTCAACGCATGTTCCAGGGCTTGGGTGTCTACCACCGCACCCCGGGCCGTATTGATAAGAATGGCGCCCGCCTTCAAATGGGAAAAAAAATCTGTGGAAACCAAATGTCTGGTCTCGGCTGTAAGCGGGACATGAATGGATACTGCATCAAGGTCTTGCAGAAGATTTTTTAACGAAGACGCCCTCAAAACACCGAATACCTTGTCATAGCCATCAGGAAGATACGGATCATAAAACGAAACTTTCATGCCAAACGCTTTTGCTCGCAAGGCCACTGCGCTTCCAATTCTTCCCATACCTACCAAACCCAGCTTAGCTCCAGAGAGCCGCTTCAAAGAGCCTGCCGCATCCCAAACCCAGCCATCCGGTTTTCGTGAGGACTCATCATAAGGTGCCAAACCGCGCATGAGTGATAACAAAAGGGCTAGCGTATGATCCGCGACATCCTCGGTTCCATAGTCAGGAACGTTGCAAACAGGAATTCCGCGAGCTCCGGCGGCCTGAAGATCCACACTATCAAAGCCCACCCCACACCGGACAATGATTTTACACGTCTTTAATTTTCTGATTACCTCTGCGTCAATTTGAATATCATGCCATGCGATAACCGCGTCCACCTCACCCCAAAGCCGGTCTGGTATTTTTGAGGCATCGGAGGTTTGCCCAAGAATGACCTTAAAATCCGGCCCGAGTTCACCCTGCTCCACGTCTGCGGGAGGAGCCAACCGATCAGGTATCAGAACAGTCCAAGCCATCAGGAGCTCGAATCGTAGGGTGTCTTCGATTCTGTAAACCCGTGAGATCGAAGCCAAAACTCCACCATCGGCAGTTGCCACTCATAGTCGACATCGAGACCGCCCCATTGTACGAGTGGATAAACGTTGAAGCCTATCCACTTGAACGGCGGCTCACCCATGCGTTCGTAGTCAAAGCACCTGGGGCGCACCACGAATGCCGAACAGTCAGCGAAGTAAGTGTCGCCCTGGGAATCACGATCGCAGGACGCACTCTCGAAGAGCGAAAGCGGCACGAAGGGAACAAGGCGGCCGGCCGCATCAATGCGACGCGCACGGAGGGGGCTCCACATGTTGTAGCGGCTGACGGTCACTGCCGAGTCCAGCGACAAATCCGCCCGCAGCGCTTTGATGCCGACGTCAATGATGCCAGGCGTGATGGTTGCCCCATTGCAGAACAAAAGCGTGACCGTCTCAGGTTCCTCGCCGATCAATCTCCTTATCGCAAGGTAACCATGCCTGAAGGCGTCCTCCGAGAGCGCTTCTTTTGTTGCAAGTTCGGGCGGCCGATGAATACGGGTCGCACCGTGACGTGCCCCTTCTGCAGCAATTTCTTCGCAATCGGTCGAGATGAAAACCCGGTCGACATACTTGCTGTTGGCAAGCGCCATCATTGGATATGCCATTAATGGCCGACCGACTAAGGGCCGAAAGTGCTTTTTGGGAAGCCCGGTGCTACCGCCGCGACCGATGGCAAGTGCAACATTCATGGACGACTCTTGGTTTGAGAATGAGATGTCTGAGCACACGGAGCGCGAGCGACTACCCGAACATGCGAGCTGAGGCAGTGCCGCTGAAGAAGTCCTTGCAAATCGGCTCGCACCTCGGCTCCGCGATGACGAAGCAAGTAAGCACTGAAGCGATCAAGCGGAGTGCCTGGATCCTCTTCAAGCATGTTCCCGACGATGTCGACATCGAGCTTTCCCGGGGTGGCGATCTCAACCAGTTCAAGTCCGGACCGCCCGACCAGCCGCTCCAGTCCCTCCGTAGAAAGCAGGTTAATGTGATGGGGTGGAGACACACTCTTGGACCGCTCCCAGAGCAGTCGGATATCCCAACCGCTGCATGTCAGGGTCGTGAACATGAGGATTCCACCCGGGGCGAGGAGGCGACGTGCTGAGTGCAGGAAATCAAAAGGTGAGTGAAGATGTTCAATAACTTCGAACGATGTCAAGACCGATGCCTGCAGATCACTGGCGTTAAGTGATTCAACCGGATGCTCGAAGATCCGGAACCCTCGATCCCGGGAGGCGCACGCCAAGTCAGTGCTCGGCTCGATTCCGACAACTTCTTCAAATGCCCCCAGCTTTCGGAGCTCTTCCAGAAAGATGCCGAATCCGGAACCGATGTCCGCGACGATCAGCGGCCGAGGCAGATCCAGACGCGAAAGTAGTTCGTTGAGCACTTCCGCCCGCGGACGGAAGATAAACCGCCGTCTTGGCTCTGCCGTCTCCGGAAAGAACCGCTGAGCCCAGAAGCGGGAGGACTCGGACTCACGGTAGTACCGATCGATCATCTCCCGAGTCGGTCGCGGCGACATAAAGAGACTACCGCAGTCGGCACACTCTGCATACTGCATGCCATGCTTCACAAAAGATGGTCTGCCTTGATCACTGTCGCATGCGGGACAGCGCACCGCCACGAACTCCGCCGATTTCGCAAAATAGACGTCGATATCTCGCCGGGCGACTTCAAGGAACGAATCGAACAGCTCGCGCGGCCGAATCTCGTGTTCCTTCATGACGCGCTCCCGTCAGCAGTCATGTGCCGACGCACCGTCATCGCGATTCCATCAAGCGGCATCACGGCGGGTTCCCAACCGAAGTCAGATCTTGCCGCGGAAACATCCGCATGGGTTCGATGGGGATCTCCACGGTCGGCTGCCTGGTACACGACGGGATAATCGCGCGGCTTACCTGCGCATTCGATGATGCGATTAATGATTTCCGAAACGCGCAAGGGATGTCCCGACCCCAGATTATACGTGCCTCTGAACGAACTTGCGTTGTGTAAGGACATCATGATCGCTCGCACCACATCGGAAACGTGGACAATGTCCCGTAAGCGATCCCCGCTTCCATGGACCTGTACGGGCTCGCCACGCAGCACGAATCCGAGAAATATCTTCACCAATCCTTGATTTAGATTGAGAAGGTTCTGGCCATATCCGTAGGTGGTGTACAAACGAAAAATCGTCCAATCCAAGTCGCGCCAAAGTTGGATGTAGGTTTCCGAGGCCGCCTTATGGGCCGCGTAGTACGTCATCGGCCGGGGAATTTCTGAGGATGGCGTTGGAATGACAGGCGGATCGCCGTACACGCTCATCGAGGAAGTGAAAATGAGGCGCCGGATTTTGTTCTGTTGGCAATACTCCAGGACACGGAGGGTCGCAAGCTGGTTGGCACGCAGGTCGGCCTCAGGATCGCGAAATGACTGAGCGTTGGACGACTGTGCTGAGCAGTGAATGACTGCATCGAAACTATCGCCTGACAACTCAGAAATCCATTTGCTGTTCGAGAGATCGGCGACATGGAGGGCAATTCCGTCCTCGAGGTTCTCCCGGCGACCATTGGAGAGGTCGTCAATCGCCACCGGCTCGTGGCCATCTGCTCGCAGGGCAACGCACAGGTGTGATCCAAGAAAGCCGGCACCTCCTGTCACCAGCACCTTCGACATACCTACCCGAGCTCACTTCCGACAATCGGATTGCTGAGATTGCCGATTGACTCGACCGCGAGCTCGACACGATCACCCGGACGGATGATAGAGTCCATCGCTCCGGCTGGAGTACCCGTCAACACCAGATCGCCGGGCTGCAAAGCAACGATGCGCGATACCAAGACAAGCGCATCAATATCATCGAGAATTCGATTCGTGGTCGTGCCGCATTGGGTGCGCCGTCCGTTGATGGTGGTCGTCATCGCGAGGCTGCTGGTTGCAACGGGTCTTCGGAGAAGGTCGCCCACAGGACAGAAGGTGGGGAGGCTTTTTGATCTGGCAAGGTGATGATCCCTTCCACAGATGTTCGACGCGGTAACGTCGTTGGCGATGGTGTAGCCAAGAATCGCACGGGCCGCCTCATCCCGATCGGCGCTGAAAATGGGCCGGCCCACCACGATCGCTAGTTCGACCTCGACCCATACCCGATCCACCCAGCTGGGTACCCGAACCGCCTCAGTTGACGGAATCACACACGTGGGTGCCTTTAGGAAGACCAGCGGTTCCTCGTACTGATTCCGGGGTCCGACGAGGTCCTTGTAGTTGTAAGCCAACGCCGCGATTACGTTTGGCTCGCACGGCGGCAACAGGTCAAGTTCCGCCAAGCTCCCGACAGGAGCTCCCGGCCGCCAATCGCCGTAGACACAACCCTCAACGGCCAAGACCGTAACCGCGTCAGCATGTAGAGTGCCCCACGCTACCGTTCCGTTTTGGACGAAGCGAACAAGGCTCGTCATTTCGGCATTCGGCGCGCGACGCACGCCAGACGGGCGACATCGAGAACCCTGTTAGAGTATCCCCATTCGTTGTCGTACCACGTCACGACCTTGAGCATCCGACCGCCGATGACCTTGGTACGACGAGCATCCACAATACACGATTGCCGCATCCGCAAGTAGTCCGACGAGACGAGCGGCTCCCGCTCAAGCCGCATAACGTTTGGCCGCGCCCGCTCTGCCTCGGCGAAGACCAGATTGACCTCATCGGCGGTGGTAGCGCAGCGCACACAAATGGAGATGTCGGAAGCAGAGACGATATGCGTCGGTACCCGAAAGGAAATGGCTTCGATGGCTCCGGCCAAGTGCGGCAGAACGGTGCAAGTGGCGATGCCCGCGGTGGTATCCTTCGGAATTAAGTTCATCACGCTTGCGCGCCCAAGGGAGAAGTCCTGCCAAGCGTGGCCCGGGCTTGCCACCGAGGATAAGGGCCCATCGAGAAGGTTCTGGTAGGACAGCCAAGGGTGCAGCGTGGTGATGAACGCGGATTCGATACCCCACCGCCGGTCGATCTCGTGGAGTACAGGGGCAACGGCATTGGCATCACAGATGCTGCTGCTGAGAACGTGGTGAAGATCTTGCCGATACGAGCTTTCGTTGACTCCCATGATGATAGTCGCGTCAACATTGCGATGTGTGTTCGTGATAACGACCTTGGACACCTGCCCCCCAGTGACAATGTCGTGTGCGGCGTCGGCGTTTGTGCTAACACCCGTCGCCTCGATGACCACATCTACTTGGTGATCCCTCCAAGGAACCGCGCCACTATATGAATTATGATACACTGGAATAACTCGGTCACCAACAACGATGGATGCACCGTCCGTTGCGATGCTTTGATCCAGCCTACCGTAGAGGGAGTCGTACTTGAGTAAATACGCAAGGTTCACGACGTCTGGATCGAGCTCATTGATCGCGACAACCTGCACATCCGGCTCACCAAGACAGATTCTCGTGAGCACCCGGCCGATTCGACCGAACCCGTTGATTCCGACACGAAGCATTAGGTTATTTCACCTTCCCGCTGAGAGCCGGCTCAAGAGCACCGGGATCTCGTTGAATGCATTCAGCGAAAAGTGGAGACCCGGATTTCGAGGCCCGTAGCCCCAGTTTGCGACCACTCCTACGACGCCCGCCGCTATGGCGTCAGCGACATGGAGCGCATTGTCATCGATGAACACGACCTGCTCGGCCGGCAGCTTGTGCCGGGCTGCAAGGCTGCACAATATCTGAGCCTTGCATCCGGAGCCGCGCCCGAACACATCCTCTACCTCAAGGTGATGTGATTGCAGGATCAGGCTTATCGCCCCCACATCTTTCGTTGAGACGATATAGAGCGGCACCTGGCAAAGCGACGGCCATGTTTCCATGACACCTGGGTACAGCGGATTCAAGTCGATGAAGAGCTGGGGATCGGCTTTGATTGCCGCGTCGCGTAGCGAATGAAAGATACGCTCGAAGACCTGAATTTTATCTCCGTACTCGGAAGCGAGTTCCTCGAACTGCATGGGGGAGAGGTTGAGATTCCTAAACCGGCTGATCCATTCCCACAGAAGTAGGTAATTCCCGGAAGGCCGCACCACTCCGCGCCGAGCACGAAACAGCGACTGCCACAAGGCGGGGCACTCCAGTGGAATACCAGGGTTCGACTCCTGGTACGCCAGATAACTCGTTACCATGCACTCGTTGATACTGTCGCACACCACCCCATCGAAGTCGAGGGCAAGAATGTAACTTAAACTATTTTTGCCCATCGAGAGCCGGCATAAATTAATTTAGATTTTATCTATCAGGCTGCGCTCTGGTTTTTTATTGTGCTCGGGCTTTTTCGAAATTATTTCCCGTTTCATATTTTTTTCAGGCTGATCAAACCAGCTTTTGAGCTCTTCCATACCCGTAATAATCGGAATGCCATGTGCCGCCCGGTCTTGTTTTTGAATTAACCCGGAGGGATCATAGTAGCAGGAGGGCTTGCCCAGGTGCCGGGCGATTAGCGCCGTGGAGGTAAAAGGCATGGAAATCACGAGTCTACATCGTTCGATGATCCGGTAAGCTGCAATGCCCGGATAAGTCGGTACGACTTGTTTGGCTGAAATCATTCTGTTGACTGCCATAGCATACGGTGTTGCCAGAAAAGATTTCCCTTGGCCCAGGAGATTTCTTTTTTCTTTCCAAAGGAACGTCAACCCGGATCGGCCTGCTGCTTCCTGTGCATCCTCCATGAACTTTACAGCAATACTGGGGATATAATATTCTGCGGGAACGCCTAACGTTATATAGATGGATTTTCTTCTTGGCTGGATATCAAACACAGCAACTGCTTGATTAAGAAATTCCGGAGAAGCCTCCGCTGATTCTGAAAACCAGATCGGGCCGACAATTGTATTTTTTCCTTTTTTATTTCCGGATCTGACCAGAAATTCACCTTGTTCCTCATCCCAGACCAGATACCGGCTCCACTGCATGTTTCGGTAATAAGCTGGCGTGGGCTGGTAACCCTCTTCCGTCATAAATGAGTCACAATTGGTTGAGTAAAAATAGAAGGTTGTTGTTGCCCCTTTAGACTCTACCTCATATAGCCACAATGGCTTTCGTGGCCCAGAGTTGTTGAACAGATAGTCAACCGCATATGTACCTTGATGCCTTGCAATATAATACTGAACACAAGGGCCGAACATTAACGGACTCCACCAACGTCCTCTTAACAAATCAAAGAAACATTGGCATGAAGCCCAACCTCCCCACAGCAAAAAATGCAAGAATCCCACCGCCCCCCGGGGTGGCAGTAATGGGTCCATAAAAAGTACTTTCACTCCTTGGTGTGTTAAAGGCGCCACGCTTTTTACATTGTGGCCAATCGTTTTAATTTCCTTATTTCGCCCCGCCCACTGTAAGTACCACGAAATAACATCGTAACTATCACCTTCCTTTCCCTGCGGAAGCTCATTTTTAGTCAGACCGGCGAAGTAGACGAACTTCCCCTGAATCGGCTCCACAGACTTAAAGATGGAAGCTACTCCTTGTAGCGATTTTTTGATCAAAACAAAGCCCCCATATCCCCAGCAAAGAAATAAATATCCAGCCCAGAGTAATGAGCATTTTACATCAGATACATTCCAGCCAAGCGACTTTAAAATCGACCTCCACTTTGCAGGCAAAGGGTGGACTACCTTTCCGTTTTTTTTACCTAAGCTTACGAGGAGACTTTTATTTAAAGCTAAAAGAGCCAGCCGCGTAATTAAAAAATCCCGAACAGCCTCGTTGGCCTTTCCTACAGCCGCCCCGAAAAGTTTTTCTGAAATTCGGTTCGGATGAATCAGCAAGGAGGCCTCTACAAGCGCAATTTGAACCTCCATGATCCTGCCAAGCTCTCCGCTTTTCTTAAGCTTGGCATAACCCCGCAACATTGCGCGCAGCCTGTTTCTTTGGAACCTGTTCAAGTTAAATTCCAAACCATGATCTTTTGGCCCCTTTGTGGCTTGGCCCCATTTTCCCACCGCCCCACGCTTTTGAAGCCTACTTTTTGATAAGCACGAATGCCTGGTAAATTGTCCTTTTGTACCCCAAGATATATTTTTTGGATTTTCGCCTCAGATTGCAGATGTTTTGCAGTAGATTTCAAAACTTCTTTTGCCACTCCCTTTCCCCGCCAAGCTGGTTCGCCAATCAGGATGCCCATCACCGCTGTTTTCCTGTCCAGATCAATAGGTTGGTATTTTATATTTCCAATATGGTGGTTTGTTTTTTTCGTCAGAATTCTTAAGAACATGCAATCTTTGCGATTTGAATACTTTTTGATGTACTTTTGTAAATCTTGTAGCCGTTTTGTTTTTTTTGCGGCAGTGATATAACGGTTTGAGACATTATCTTGCAACCATGCTAAGTATTTTTGAGAAGCGTGCCTTGGAAGCAGAGGCTTAAGGACAAACCTCCTTGTTTTAATTACATCAGTTTGATCCATAGACCACCTGGCGAAGGCACTCTTAATCTTTAGCCAAGATCACCGCCTTTTAAAGGCTCCCCTTTTTTAAGATCTCTTTTAACTGTTTGGCCTAAAACTTGTTTGTATAACTTAGCCTCTAAACCTAACCCTGGCCGGATACGCCGGAGGTTTTTTGAGGTTAGCTTCTCCCCTTTTTTTACATCCTCAACAATGTAGAGGGACCGCCGAAACACCTTGCTACCTTCTTCCGCCTTTTCCCGACTAAAACCAGGACTGCCTAGAGCCGTCCAAGCCGCTCTTACTTCCTCGCAAAGTCGTTTGAGTTCTTGAGGTTCCAGTGAAAACTCGCTATCTGGCCCTTTATCCGCCCGACTTAAGGTAAAGTGCTTTTCAATCACGCAGGCTCCCAACGCCACGGATGCCACGGAGGCAGTGGTCCCCAAGGTATGGTCAGAAAGCCCTACCGGGAGTTTAAATTTCTCGGCTAAAGCCGGAATTTGGCGAAGGTGGGCCTGTTCCATGGGGGTTGGATAACTGCTGATGCAGTGAAGAAGAACCAGTTCCTTGCATCCTGCTTCCCGGGCAGTGGTAACCGCCTCTTGGATTTCCTGCTCGGTGGCCATCCCGGTGGAAAGAATCATCGGCTTCCCAGTCCTGGCCACATATTGAATCAGAGGTAGATCGGTCAATTCAAAGGAGGCAATTTTATAAGCCGGCGTATTTAGACTTTCCAGCAGGTCGACCGCTGTCTCGTCAAAGGGCGTGGAAAAGAGCGTAATCCCCTCTTTTTTCGCGTGCTCAAAAAGGGGCTTGTGCCATTCGTAGGGCGTCTGGGCCCATTTGTAGAGGTCATAGAGTTTGTATCCATCCCATAACCCGCCTTTGATGACGAAATCAGGAAGATCGCAGTCGATCGTCATGGTATCCGCGGTATAGGTCTGGATCTTGACCGCATCCGCTCCGCAATGTTTCGCCGCGGTGATTGTCGCCTGAGCACGCTCCAAGGAACCGTTGTGGTTGGCAGAGACCTCGGCAATTACAAAAGGAGTGCTACACTTTTTTCTTAAAAATGAAAAAGGCTTGGGGGTAATCT
>Ga0194133_10006051_pt1 | contig 15102 bp, 21 predicted proteins | sample TA2KigOf40mmetaG_FD_155448 | JGI IMG/M metagenome (GOLD analysis project Ga0194133, IMG submission 155448) | Freshwater microbial communities from Lake Tanganyika, Tanzania - TA2015055 Kigoma Offshore 40m | ecosystem: Environmental > Aquatic > Freshwater > Lake | place: Tanzania: Lake...
TGGTTAGGATCCCCCAGTTCCCAAAAATTATTAATAAAATATCCATAAACACCCATATACATCCATATACCCCCCTCTTCCTTTTTCATGGGTCCCCCTTCTAGGATCCCCAGCTATAAATAAAAAGAATGAAATCTTTTAAAGCTCATCTTTTTGAAAATATTTCTGGATTGAAGCTTTCAGCAAATACTGAAGATGGACTTGTGTTGGAAGGAATGTATTTCCCCTTCTATGGTTCAGATACGGTTCTTGCCCATACTCATGGAACGGCTTCCTTTTATAATAATGAAATTTTTGAGCCTCATTTGTTAGAATATTGTAAAAGTAGAGGTTATGGGTTTTTATCTTTTAATAATAGAGGAGCGCATATTTTCAATGAACAATGTGGTGCTGCCTATGAGAAGTTTTCAGACAGCCCAAAGGACATTGATGCTTGGTTGAACAGACTTAAGCAGAATGGAATAAAAAATGTCATTCTTTCTGGGCATAGTTTGGGAACGGAAAAGATTTCAAATTATGTAAAGAATCATAAGAATGAAATGGTGAAGTCTATTTTATTGCTAGCTCCATCGGATACTGTTGGAACTCAAATTCGATATGAAAATAAAATAGGCAAAAGTCATATGGATGAGGCAAGAATGATGATTATGATGAATCGTGGGAATGAACTTCTTAGTGATCAAAAAGCCCATGCTGGTGTTTTGCCAATGTCTGCTTCAGCTTATTTTGATTTTTATACGCAAGGAATGCCATTGGAAAAAGCACTTCCTTTTAGAAATAGAGATTTGGAATTTTTTGGAATTGATTGTTTTGCTTTAGTTCCAAACAACGATCATTACAATATTACAAGTACAAAAGATTATGCTTATGATCTAATGAAAGCGGGAGCAAATGTTTTGGTTTGTAGAACAGATCACGACTTCAATAAATTTAATACATTCAAAGCACTTTGTGAATTGATGGGTCCCCCCTTTAGGATCCTCTCCTAAATAATTTCATGGGTCCCTTTCGAAAGATTCCTCCCAAAATAAAAAAAGGAATCTTTTGGTTCTTCTTCATTGTCTTCTCTGTTTGCTATCTGATTCCTATTTTGGAATCATTGGGTCCCATTTGGTAGATTCCTACATATAGTAAAGGGAATTCCATGGGAACATTTGATTCAATTTATCAAAACAAAATTCGTAAATTAGAAGAAGAAAACAGACAACTAAGAAAAATTTTAAGAGAAGCAGAAGTAGGACAATATCCTCCTACTCCAATCATTCCAACTCCTCAGCAGTCTGGTCCTCTAGACCCAGCAAGAGGCTATCCCGGTTACACTCCAGAAGGTAAACCAACTGAGTGGCATCCGCCTATGGATGTACCAGATTGGGCTAAACCTGAATATGGACCGTGGGAACTTCGTCCAGATGGAACGGAATACCCCCGTAATCCAATCACAATGCCTAGCCTAGCCCCAAAATTCCCTATTCCTCGGAAGCCATTTTATAAAATGCCGCCAAAATAATCACTATAAAAAAAGGAATCTTTTGGTTCTTCTTTATTGTCTTCTCTGTTTGCTATCTGATTCCTATTTTGAAATCATTGGGTCCCCTTTGGTAGATTCCTATATACAGTAAAGGAAATTCCATGGGAACATTTGATTCAATTTATCAACAAAAAATTCGTCGTTTAGAAGAAGAGAACAGACAATTAAGAAAATTAATTCAAGAAGACTGGCCTCTTGATTTTACATCCAAATACCGTTACCTCGGAAAGCCAGGCTCGGTGGAGCGCGAAATAGATGATCAGGGATTTGATCACTCAAACCCACTCCATTGGCTTTTTCCGTGGATCGATTACTACGGCCCGAAGCCGCCCACGCGAAAACCAAGCCATTGGGGACAACCAAATCCAAATGACCCCAGTGGACCACCTCTAGGGTATGGGCCAGTAGGATCAGGAGGCCAAGTGAACCCTCTTGGGAATAATCCAACAATTAGTCCCGGAGTGATTACGAGGGGCGGCGGTGGTGGCGGTGGTGGCGGTGGTGGCGGTGGTATTGGACTTTGAAATAGTATGTAATGATTATAATAAAAAGAAAACCCTGAGCCAAAAACTCAGGGTTTTTTATTTGAAAATATAAATACAGTAAATGATTTGAGATGTTACCACGGGGTGTGTTGTCCTTCTTTTTCCACACAAAGGAGATGCTATGGCACACAATCATAAAGGCTGTTCTGGATGCGATGAGCTTTCAGAAAAACTTGAAAAAGAAAAAAATGAAAAGCATGACAACTGCAAAAAAGCTGTTGCTGCTCACGAAGAGAAGATTGGTAAATTAGAAAAGAAACTTTTTGCCATGACCATTGCTGGTGCTGTTGCAGTTGCTGTGGTTGGCAAAGAACTCGCAGACAAGATCATTGATGCTCTGGACAATGTGGAGAAGGTTCAGGAGCGGTTGGAGGAGAAGATTGGTCTTCCTGCCGATGTGACCTCTTCCTTGCCTTCAAATGACTTTTCGTTTGATTATAAAGAGTCTGTTCGAAAGCTTGTTCAGATTCAAAATGAAAAAAATGAATCTAATTTAGTTTATTACAAAAAAGATCTGTTTGAAGAGATTCCTTCTTCCTTTATTCCTGTTGTTCCCATTCAGACTGCAATGAAGGAGAAGGAAGAACCTGTTTTGGTGACTCCGGAGCAAAGTGAAAATTTTTTGGACTTTTCTTCAACGCAACTAGACACTCCTCCTTTGAGGTTGGTGAGCCTTGGAAGCCAGCTTCCATACGATGGCCTGAGTGACTTTGACTTTGCTGCTGGGGCTGTCAGCGTTCCTGCTCCCGGCTTCTTTGCCCTTCTGTGCTTTGCCGGAATGATTGGATCTAGAAGAAGATAAAATTTTTATTTGACAAAACTCTAGACCTTCGATATGCTTCGCTGTGTAGGCGATCAACAAGGAATTTAGTATCTATGTTATAATATAAATAACATTATGAGTACTAGATTATTCCTTAGTTACATACAACAAAAACAAAATAATAATTTTGAAATGACTTCTTTTACAAATGAAAGAAGATCAAAATCATTTTTAAAATTAAAATCTTTGTATGAATCTGAAGGTATTACATGGAATACAGATTCTGCCGGAGCACTCTCTAGAGGATTACATCTAAGACCTTTTTCGACACTTTCTGATCAAGAGAGACATCAATTAGGTCAAGATAGTAAATTTTTAGGAACTCATACTGGATTTCAAATATCAGACGAACATTTTGATGATATTAATTTCGTCAGAGGAATGCAAGGAAAAGAATTTTTAAGATCAAAAGTTTAATTTATGTTAAATGAAAAATTAATCTTATTAAGAACATTATTGAATGAAGCAAAGACTTCTAAATCCGGTCAAACTTCAACTCATAGACATTCTGTTCATGCACAAATTGCATCTGCATCAAGAGATAAAAGATTTGTTCCTTATTCGTTTCAAACAACTTCTGGTCAAACAATTCGTGTAGATACACGACCTGAAGAACATACAGCTGAATTTGAACCAGTAACAGGTCTTGCTACACCCGGACAAGAAGAAGAACATGCCAAAAAATTAGCAAGAATTAAAGAAGTTTTAGGTTCTTATTCTGCTAAAATTTTACCCGGCACAGAAGGAAAAAGAAAAGAGACTGTAATTTTTCGTGAATTAGATGGAAAACAACTTCTGACTCCTCCAATTATTGGTAAACCAGCAGCAATTTCAACAAGGACTGGCGGAAAAGGACACAATGAAGATTGGGATGATCATATTAAAGCTGGAATGCAGCATGCATGGAAATTGTTTACTACTGATCCAGCAGCGTTTAAAAAATTGCACAAAGAAGCAAGAGATTTAGTTCCAGGATTAGATATTTGGTCTGTCAGTCCGAAAACAGAAGCAACAACAGAACAAGATCCAACAGTTCATAATTATGCAATCTATGCTCCACCAGCAGATACTGGTAAAATAGAAAAAAGAACTACTTGTTCTCATTGTAGTATTGGCTGTAAAGGTGCTTGCCTTTCTCAATCTGGACATGCTTCTTTAACAAAGGCTGTTCCTCTTGCTAGATTAAAGAGAGGACATTTACAGCACATGGCTCCTGCACATTTTGCTGCTTTGATGTTAGCAGAAATGATAGGCCATCAAAGAAAGGCATCCGGCACAAAAGGACATGTAGTTGCATGGCGACCAAACGGAACAACAGATGAATTATATCATGAGTGGATTCCTGAGTTATTTCATAAAAATAAAATGGAAACAAATGCACAAGGAGTAAAAGTCATGTCAAAGACACATGCTCCTATGTTTGCTGGATCATATTCATATGCTTATACTGCCGTTCCGGAAATTATTAGAAATTTTGCAAATGTTACACATTCGTTCAAAGAAACAAAGCATAGCATTTCATCTGGAATTGATCATATCTTAGGAGGAAAAACTTCTTCATGGCTTCCTATAGGAACTCAATCAGAAAGTAATTTACCAGAAGGAATAATTTTCCACAGAAGAAAATCCTCAACAGATCCCGGAGAATTGATCATTGCTCCTGCTATAAATGGAAATAGAAGCGATAATAGACCAGTAGATCATGTAACATCTTTAAGAGAACCACATGTAAGAAACATTAGAGCTGCTTCAAAGGCATTAGAATCAGCAGGATTTAAAGTTACTCCGGGAACAGTTGCTGTAGGAACAACTAAAGTACCAGTAAATAAAGAAGGTGCTGATAAGATTCTTGATGATGGTCTTAATATAAAATTTTTAAGAGATCCAAAATCAGTTCCTCCGAATCAAATAATAGCACAACTACCAAAGGCATTACAAGGTCTTAGATGGCACTACTTTGAACACATAGAACCTCCAAGCCAAGGAGCAAGTCCAGCACAAGGAGCAAGTCAAGCACCTGTTCAAGTATCAGTTTCTGCTAAACCAAAGCAGACAAACGAAAATTATTGTCCTTATTGCGATCCACTTTACGACTACGTTTAATAAATAAAAAGATATGTCAACATATATAAATCTATATCAAAAACAAATAAAAAAACTTCAAGAAGAAATATATTTTATTCTTGAAGAAAATAAAATTTTAAGAAGAACTCTCAAAGAAGGTTTAAATCCTGATACTCCATACGATCCAAATGCGGACGATGATAATGATGGAATTCCAAACAGAGATGATCCTGATGATGACGGAGATGGTCTAAAGGATTATGAAGATCCTGATCATCCTGATTATGTTCCTCCCGGAGGTGGTGGGGGAGGGGGAGACTATCCAAATCCATATGATGATGGATTACAATTTCCTCCAGTGTGGTATTGGAATAAACAATTTTTACAATGGCTTCAACAAAATTATCCACAGTGGTATGCAGAAAACGAAGACGAAATTAGAGCAAGACAAGAGAATGATCCAGATGGAGATGGTATAGGAAATGAACAAGATGAAGATGATGATGGTGATGGTATTCCGGATAGAGATGATCCAGATCATCCATCATATGATCCTCCGGGAGGAGGAAAAGGCGGTGGCAAAGGAAACAGAGGCAATACACCAACAGCTGGTAAATATAGACTTCCCGGAACAACTCCATTAGATGGTTGGAGAGATCCAGTAACAGGAATTTATTGGTCTGGTTGGTATGGAGGTCATTCACCAGATCATCCTCGCTGGAGGCCACCCGGTCCACCACCATGGGGTGGTGGAGGTCAAGGCGGTGGAGGTCAAGGCGGTGGAGGCGGCGGATTTGGTAGTGGTGGAGGAGGATTTTATACCGGAGGCGGAAAAGATAATGGAAAAGATGGAGATAAGAAATAATAAATAATAAGGAAAAAAAATATGTCAACATTTATTTACACATTACAAAGAAAAGTACAGCAATTACAACAAAATATTAATTTGTTAAAAGAGGAAAATTCAAATTTGAGACAAAAAGTAAGATTCTTATTTGAATCTTCAGATTTATCTGCCGATGACGATGAACCACAAACTATTACACAAACTTATGGTGGCCTTGGACAAGCTGCATACGATACTAGAACATCACAAGCACTAGGTGATACAAGAGGTTATAGAGATAATCCAATGTATAGCGGATATACAATTACAAACATGGCAAAAGGTGTAAATAATACAATCATCCCAAATGGAAATATTGAAAACTTCTTAAGAGGATATCAGGCAATTACTCTAGCCAACGGAGTAGTAATTTATATTCCAGATTTTCCTCCATCTAACTTTAGCTCAAGACAAGTTTACCAATTGGTTACAGCAAATATGTTAGGAAATCCTGGTTTTGTTGGTAGTTTTGGTTCTGGTGCTGAAATGATTGAAGCAATTAGACAAGCCATTTACCAAGCTGGAGAAGAAGGTCAGTTATCAGCTCAACAATTAAATTCGATAATTAATAGATTAAATCAACCAAATATAAATAGCTATTTCAATAGTGCTTGGAATAATATTGCTCGCTATGGAAGCTGGAATATGAACAGCCCACCACCACAGTTCTAAAACTAAAATTATTAAAAAGAAAAGGCCCTTTCGGGGCCTTTTTTATTTTAATCATAAAGTATAAACTGGAGCCACACTTCTTCTAGCTTTTTCTACACTACTTTCGTCGCCACCAAAAGCGGTCATTGCTTTTTGCATAAACATTTTTTCATTTAAACTTCTACCATTATTTACCCATTGCCCAGTTTTTGGATCTTGGATATAATGAGAACCTAGAAAATCAACATATTCATTTAGGCCCATAGAGTTCTTTTTGAAATTACCAAATTGTCTAAGAAAGTTATTCATATGATCTATATATTTAAAATGCGTACATTTAAAGAATATCTTGCAGAAAGAAACTTGATGATAGGTGCTGCTCTTACTGGTGCTTTGCTAGGCGGTACAGCAGCATTAATTAAAAAACGAACGGAAAATTTACCAGTACAACAATCGCCATCGTTGACTGTTACTCCTAGAGCAACAAATGCAAATCAAGCTACTACTACAGTAACTACAACTGTACAACCTACTGCACAGAATACAAAGACACAATATACGCCATCTCATCCTGTGGTTGGAAGCCTATTAAATGCTTTTTCTCAGGCAGAACACAGAGGTACTGGTGTGGTGGATTATAGAATACACGATCCAAAACATGCAATTAGAACTAAAGCAGGAAAAGGAAAATCTTCTGCTTGGGGAGTTTTTCAAATTACTGGTTCTACAGCCAGAGATTTTGTAACAAGAAAACCGCATTTATTCGATGATGAGACTACAAAATATGCATTAAAATTTGCAGATATAGGAAGTCAAATGTTAAATGCGCCAAACAATCATCCTACTTTAGGTTTAGGTAGACCTACTCCTTTAGCAAATCCAGCCGAGCATCATCTTTATTTAAGAATGTCTGATGCTATTCTTCGCGGTATGATGGATGATATGAAGATAAATTGGAAAGATGGAATAAGCGATACAGAATTGCCTAAGATAACAAAGAGATTCCGTGGTGAAGATGAAAAAGTTTATCTTGATACAGTCAAAGAACACATGAGGTGAATATGTTAGCTGATAAATTTTGGATTGGACCCAAAGGAGAAATTCTTTGGGTAGTGGATAATTATGAAGATTGTATCTTAGATAATTTAGAATTTTTTAATCTAAGAGAAGAAAACGCAACTTTACAATTAGCATATAAACTTGGTTTCGTAGAAGGTAATTATTCAGATGATATTTTAATTTTAAGATCATCAAATATGAAATTTTTACACGAATCTTTAAATAAAATAAAAGAACACATAAATGAAATTCAAAATATAGAATTTCATCTTATAGTCGGAGATAAAATTCTTGCAAGAAGACTTGTAGGAAATAAAGAAATTAAATTATTTTTAGAGGAAAGAATATTTGCAAGAAGAGGATTTTACATAGAATCAAAAGAAATAAATAAAATTACCTTTTGGCAAAACATATTCTCTATTATAAATAATTTGTATGTTAAAAAAACAAAAACCAACATTTTCGCCAAAAAGATTTAAAAGTAATGATTTAAAAAATTTAAGTGAATCTATTTTAAATGTATGTAATAAATCTATTCTTGACGAGCAATTGGTTTTACCTACAACTGTTTCTACCGCAGTATCAAGTGCTGTAATGGGAGCAGGATCTTCTACTGGAACACCAAAGAAAAAACCAGATAGAGATGGAGATGGTGTTCCTGACGATGAAGACGCAGCACCAGATTCTAAAAATTATGATGGTGATTTAGAAAAAGATAGAACTGGTGCTGCAACTCCTCCAAGAAAAGATCCTGTTCCCCCAGGTCCAGTTCTTCCAAATGTAAAATCAGCAGATGACTTAAAGAAAAGTCCTAAATCTCCATTAACTCCAGGAACAGATAAGAATGATCCTAATGCCGCAAAACCTATATTTGGCGGAAGAAAAAACGAGATGGGTGCATGGCGAGAGTCAGGACCGAGTACATTTCAGGGAGGTGGATTTAAACGGACATCTACTGGACAAATGTTTGGGCCAAAAGAAAAAACACAAAAAGGTGATCTTATGTTCGCCCAAAGAGATTATACCAGAGTAGGGGAAAAACCTGGCTTCTTTAGTGCCGCTAAAACTTATAGAGAAAATACAGATCCAGTTGGCCAAAATCAGAGTGGAGCTAATATTATGGCATTGAAACAACTTGGACAACCCGCAAAGGATTATTTAGCAAAAACTGGAACAGCTAAAAAGTTTAGTAGGCCCGGATATGATTTTACTGCGGGAATGGATTATCTTAAGGATCAGGCAAAACTCACTGCTGCTGCTACTATTCTTAAAGCGACTGGATCTCTTCCATCAGGAGCTGGTGTTTTTGGTACTCTTGCTGCATTGCAGGCTGGACAAATAGTTGATATTGATCAGGCTATTGGAGATTTGAGAACAGGAGTTGAAGAGCTGGGTAAAAGTGGTAGTGGATCCACTGGTGCAAATCCCCCCGCAAGTACATCCCCCATAGGTCAAGCGGTTGATCCTTCTGGTGATGTTGATAGATTTACTAGACGATAATAATTAACAATGCCATTAGAAAATAGACCTCCTAATTTTTCTGAAATTGTTAGAGGAGCTTCTGCCGAAGAACAACAACAAGCAGAGGTTGTTACTCCTGCAAAAGGGAAAATATTTTTTATAAAACCTTTACAAAAAATAATAAAATCTTTATCTGGTCTTGCTAAAAAGTTAATAGTAAAAACTGATAAAAAAAGTTTACAAAGAGTAGAAGAAAATTTAGGAATACCGGAACTATCAAAAGATAGAACTATAGAAATAAATCCTATTGGTCAATTAAAAGATTTTGGTGAAGTAAAAATAAAACCATTGGATGATTTATCTGTAGCGGTAAAAGAAGAATCAAAAGAAGAAAAAAAACCAGTAAAGCAAAAAAGAAAAGTAACTAAAATTGTAAAAAACAGAGATCAATTTTTAGATATTCTTAATTCATATGAATGTATTGTTTCATTTACAAGAATAACAACACCAAAAATTTTGAGAAAAATGAGATGTTCTCTTAATTCAAAATATAGTGGAGGTAGTAATGTTGGAACAAAAAATTCAAAAAATGGATTGTTAGTAGTTGTTATTGATTTAGATTTAAGATCGTGGAGAAGCTTTTATCTTAATAGAGTTATTAGTATATCTTACGAAGAAGAAATAGAACAAGAAGTCTTGATGTAAGCCATACATAAAGTATGGCAAAAGAAACACAAGAAATTGATGTTTTATTATACGAAGCAAAAAAAGCAGCAAAATGCTATGAAGATTATTTGCTTGATAAAGCAGATTGGCGAGAGCTTGCCAAAATAATGAAGATTCTTGTGGAAACTATTGAAACTATAGAAAAGAAAAGAAAAAAATGAGTAGAAGAAGATGTTGCTGTGGCAGACCTATATGCCCTGATTGTTTTTATATTTTTGGAAATAACATTGATTTAACTCCAGACTTAACATTTTTTGAGGAGGTTCAATTAATTACAGATTCAATACCAGTAGTTATTAATATTCTTGAAGACTGGAGAGAAATATCTTTAAATATAGATCAAAATCAAAGTCAAGATAATATAGAATTATATACTAGGAAATTAAGACAAGCTAGAAGATTGTATCTAGCACCAGATCTTCAAACCAGATTACTGTCTCTTCCTAGTTGGTTTATAAATCTACAACCGTCTGAAGTAACATTTACTAATTGTTCTGTTTGTGCTACTGGTGCTTGTGGAACTACATTTGCCCTTATAGAAAATTTTGAAGCATCCTGTGTTCCGTTGATGTGGGGAAGAGTATCCGGATGGCCTTCTCAAATAAACCAAAATGCGAGTTCATGCGAATCTCCTCCCGTATATCATGGTACACCTGTCTATCCGTGTTTTAACACTTTTAATTCTGCATATTATTGTGTAGATTACGCAACTACAGGAATTCCTGGCACTCTATTCCAAATAGTTGGATCTTGTAGTACTGTTCCTGTTCCTTGTTATTATTGGCAGTATTATGGTTATCCTAATATATCTGGAGGATTACAAACATTAGAATTAGTTTTACCAGATAAACTTGCGCTAGATCCTTATCCTTGTAAGATATGTCCAAACTCTAGTCCTGGAGATTATAGTTTTTTTCCTCAACCATTACCATTAGTACCGCAGCAAATTTCTTTTTCAAGAAGAATGAGAAATATTGATTGTGGTTTAGGAGATACTAGAAATTATTGTGGTCACATACAAATTTATACAGACAACAGTATAGATCCAGCAGATAGAATTAGTGGTGAATATTTTCATTGTGTAAAAATATCTGGATTTACTTCAGGAAGTAGTGGAAATACTTATTATTCATGTGCTATGAATCCTTTTACGGATGAAGGATATGATTTAATGTTTGGACCATTTGGGTGCGGTGATCCCGGTAATAGTTACGATTGTAGTAGATGTGTTGATTTAGGAAAAGATTTTTATGAATATGTTCATAGAAATGTTTCAGATGATGAAATTAATATTTACAATAAAAGATTTAGTATAATAAAATTATCAATGTCATTTAAAGCTACAACATTTGTTAGTCCTTTTCCTACTGATCCTAACGGATTTCAAGCATCTAAATGTAAACAGTATTCCGACTATTCTCAGGAAGCGGCTACTAAAAAAGATGGAAATGGAAATCCATTAAAATATCAATATGCTAGATTAACATTATTTTATTATAGACCCGTGGCCGACTGCGAACAACAAAAAGAAGCAGATTATTGTTTTAATAGAGGAGCATATGAATTAGGTTATGTTATAGCAACATATGATTCACACCTGCCATATTTTACTTCCGGAGAATCAATATTGTATTTAAGAGGAAAAGCATTATACCAAGGATCTGACCAAGGCACAGGAGAAGCAATAATTTACGCAACATTAGGTGTTCCTCCTGGAACTTTAACTGGAACTCCGGATATGATTGATAGAGTAGATTTTATCTATCCCGGTTCAATAGAACTTAAATAATTACTTGATTTACATATACGTTTTTGCTATAGTAGTCTTATGGATGTACAACTAGATTACTCAGATATCCTAATCGTACCTCGTCATTCAAGCGTCAACTCTCGGTCAGAAGTCAATCTGATGCGAGTGAATATGGGACGCATTCCTTGGTCTGGTGTTCCCATCGTTGCTGCTAACATGGCAACAATTGGTACGCTTGAGATGGCAGAGGCCCTTGCCAAGAGCATGTGGCTTACTTGCCTGCACAAGCACTATACCGCAGCAGAGATTCTTTCTCTGTCTAGGGACGGCCAGTACTTCTCTGCACCAACAATCGGTCTGGATAGTGCCAGCCGTGAAACTTTCCGTCAGGTGATGGAAAAGCAGAATGAATTTAAGTTTGTTTGTATCGATGTTGCTAATGGTTACATTGATAACTTCAGTGAATTAGTGTACAATATTCGTCGTGAATATGGTGATCGGGTAAATATCATTGCGGGTAATGTAGTTACCCCAGAAGGAGTAAGGTTACTATGCAAGGCAGGCGCGGACTTTATCAAGGTTGGAATCGGCCCCGGAAGTGCTTGCACGACACGCAAGATGACCGGAGTAGGGTTTCCACAGTTCTCGGCGGTACAGATGTGTGTAAAAGAAGCACGACAAATCCAAGGACTGTCGGGCATAGTCGCGGATGGTGGGTGCGTACATCCCGGTGATGTCTCCAAGGCATTTGCCGCAGGAGCACAGATGGTCATGCTTGGAGGAATGCTAGCAGGCCATGATGAAGCTGGTGGATGGGAGTTTGATTATACCACCAATACATCTGTTCCAACATTCTACGGCATGGCATCAGAACACGCTATGCAGACACACTACAACAAACGGAATCATTATCGTGCAGCAGAAGGCAAGCGGGTTGTGCTTGAGGCAAAGGGTCCAGTAGAAAATACTGTACGAGAAATCATGGGTGGTGTTCGTTCGGCATGTACTTATGTTGGTGCAAAGAATCTTGATGAACTTTCTAAGAATTCAGGTTTCATCAAGGTAAATCGCCAGTACAATACTGCCTTCGGAGACTAATATGAACATTTTTGTACTTCATCGTGATGCTTTGGTTGCTGCTAGTCATATGTGCGATAAGCATGTAGTTAAGATGATCCTTGAAAGCGCACAAATGCTTTCTACGGTTCATCACCTGTATGACAATCCTTACAATCTTCCAGTCTATAAGAAGTGTTTTGTAAATCACCCCTGCACTTTGTGGGTTGCTAACAGCAGGCAGAATTACAGTTGGCTTTCAGAACATGCTCATGCTCTTTGCAATATCTACCAAAATCGTTATGGTAGGACGCACAAGAGCAGCAATCTGATCTTCAAGATGCTCTTTCAGCAGCCAGATCTACCAAATCGCGGCTTGACTGATTTTGCTCAGGCTATGCCAGATAAATACAAGGTCCATGGTGATCCAGTACTTGCTTATCGTAAGTACTATGTCGGAGAGAAGAGTAGGTTTGCAAAGTGGACTTGCAATCCTCAACCTGAATGGTATACCGACATGCTTAAATCGAAAGTAGAAATGGTTGCATGAGTAACAAACTCCCAAGTGAAGAAGAAATATGGAAGCCAGCAATTAAGTTTGGTGTTGTTATTCCTAATTATTTTGTCTCTAACTTGGGAAGATTGAAAGACGAAAATGGTAAAGTACTCAAAATTGAGGAAGCTTATTCTAAAAATAAAACTGGTGGGTCAGGACCAAAAGCTATAGGTAGAATAAAAATTCCAAAAAACTTGTTTAAGCATAGGCAAGACGAAGGAATAGGATTTGTAAATACTAGAATTACAATTCATCGCTTGGTAATAGAAACATTCAAACCATTAGATGAATATCCACCAATTCCAAAACATGAATGGGATACATTACCAGAGAGTGCAAAACAAATAATTAGAAGTTGTTGTATAGTAGATCATATAGATAACAACCCTTTTAATAATAGAATTGAGAATCTTCGATGGTGTACTCCATTAGAAAATAATCCAGCTAACAAGAAAAAAACGTTTGGTGATTTAAATGGAAAAAAACAATTTGGAACTTTGGAAGAACTTTTTCTATAAGATCTACTTGCAATCCGTATAAAGAATGTTATACTAAAACCCTCAAGGAGAATGAATATGAGTGAAGTGAAGATTTTGCGTTTAACTAGTGGTGAAGAACTGATTGGTAAGGTTACTCAGTCAGAGGAATATGCTTACAATATCAAGAAACCTTATATCCTAATTCCTATGGGTCAAGGCCAAATTGGTTTTGCTCCATATATGCCCTACACCAAGGCTGAAGATGGAATTGAAATTCCACACATTCATGTTATGTTTGCTTTACAACCAATGATTGAAATGGAGAATCAGTACACTTCCGCTATCAGCGGTCTAGTTACTGCTCCAGCAGGAATGGGTAAGATTCTTGGTGCAGGACTAAAACTTTCTGAGTAAAAAGCATATTCCCGTAGCTCAGTTGGATTAGAGCAAATGCCTTCTAAGCATTAGGTCACAGGTTCAAGTCCTGTCGGGAATGTTTATGGATCCAGCGGCGTGGTAGGAACACGCGGTGTTGACAAGACTCGCTCTAGCGTAAAACCACCTATTCTGTGACAAAGCTAGAAAATGGGTGCAAATCCCATATGGATTCCCAGTGGAGATTGGTGTAACGGTAGCACAACTGACTCTGACTCAGTTTGTCCTAGTTCGAATCTAGGATCTCCAATTTGAGGATGTAACTCAATGGCAGAGTGTGACCCTTCCACGGTCAATGTTGCGGGTTCAAGTCCCGTCATCCTCTTTCTTCGGTAGCTCAGATGGTAGAGCGTGGAGCTGTTAACTCCAATGTCACTGGTTCGATCCCAGTCCGAAGAGTTATGTCAACTTTAGAAGAAGAAATTTATGCGTTGCAGAGGTGCAAAGAATTCATCTATAGTCTTCTTGACCCAAAGCAAACACCAAAAGTACCGAAAGAAATTCGTGAAAAAGCACGAAATGTGGTAAAACATTACCCCATTATGGTTGATGTTTTCGTAGAGAAGTACTATAATGAGAGGATAGTCGGGTCAAAGGCGACTACTTATGAATATTCCCAAATTGAGCGTGAAATTGAACGATATCTTGACGCAGACGATGCCGATTTGCCTGGAAATGGAACGGCAGAAGAAGCATGTAAGCCTGATCTTCCACAAGAATAAGCTAGTCTCAATTGGAACCAATCAATTCAAGACCCATCCGCTTGCTCGTAAGTACGGATATGTCATTGATTGTGTTCATTCTGAGCTAGATGCGTTTAATAAGCTGCCAAAATCCTATAAAAGAGGCGAAAAGAGGTTGAAATTGATCAATTTTCGTATGAATCGGTTTCATCAACTTCGAAATTCTAAGCCTTGTAAGAAATGTTTGTCGTGGTGTGTTGACTTCTTTGATGAGATTTGGTACACTGATGATGAAGGTTTTCAAGAATTGGAGATTTAAATGTATAAAAATGGCGAAAAAATTGTAAATTCTGAGAATAGCCGTCCTTGCACTGTTGTTGGCTCGCAAACCTCACGGGCA
>Ga0194133_10006056_pt1 | contig 15093 bp, 14 predicted proteins | sample TA2KigOf40mmetaG_FD_155448 | JGI IMG/M metagenome (GOLD analysis project Ga0194133, IMG submission 155448) | Freshwater microbial communities from Lake Tanganyika, Tanzania - TA2015055 Kigoma Offshore 40m | ecosystem: Environmental > Aquatic > Freshwater > Lake | place: Tanzania: Lake...
GATGGACCGTGGCCGATTTGGCTGCTATCGCCCCATGTGTGACACGGACATGTGGCTCAATCGATGGGCTTGGGCCGAGGCGGCAGGCGATCGCTGGTGGCCGATTTGTGGGGCTAGTTATTTGATTGGCGCGGTCAAGCGATCAAAGTCGATGCGTTGGGTTGGTCTCATACCCGGCGAGCGGCGTGCTATCTTCGGCCGGCCGCAGGCTGCGCGGATTTGAGGGTGGCGTGGATAAAAACTTAACAACACAACGCGTCGTGATTTATACCGATGGTGCCTGCAAGGGTAATCCGGGCCCGGGGGGTTGGGGTGCGGTGCTTTGTTTTGGCGAGCAGCAAAAAGAGTTGCTTGGCGGGGAAGCCAGCACCACGAATAATCGAATGGAGCTGACAGCAGCCATTGAAGCGCTCAAGGCCTTAAAGCGTCCCGTAGTTGCTGATGTTTATACCGATTCACAGTACGTGATTAAAGGTCTCGAGCACTGGCTGCCAGCATGGAAGGCGCGAGGTTGGCAAACGGCAGACAAAAAACCGGTCAAGAATAAAGACCTCTGGGTTTGTCTTGATGAGCTTGCGGGCCAACATCAGCTCAACTGGCACTGGGTAAAGGGCCACGCGGGCAACCCTGGCAATACACGTGCCGATGCGCTTGCTAACCAAGGCGTTGTTCAATTTGGCAGGATGAATCAATCTTCGGCTTGATCGGTTCGCTGTGAAGCTACGGGTCACCGACTTATGGATACGGGCACTTACCAGGAAAGCTAACGAGCTGTGCTAGCCTCGGAGGCTATGTTTAGAAAACCGCTCGTGTTATTCGTGTCTGGCGCAGCGCTCGCGGGACTGGCGTGGTACGGCTGGCAAGCTCAACGCCATCTTTCCACCGAGGTCGCTGTGGTTCAAAAAGCTGGGTCTGCCCCGGCTGATGAGGTCGCGAAAAAGGTTGGTAAGTCGGAGGGTTCTCCAGCAAAGGGGGATGGTCCGCAGGCGAAAGGGGATGGGCCTCCTGCAAAGGGTGGGCCTCGTGGTCCTGCCTCGATCGAGATCCAAGCTGCCCTGAATAAGGATCTCGCCGATATAGCGAGTGCTGTGGGCACGCTAAGGGCTAACGAAACCGTGGTCCTACGCTCAGAGGTTGCGGGTCGTATTGCGTATCTTGCCTTTAAAGATGGTGAGACTGTCAGCAAGGGCCACACTGTTTTGAAGCTCGATGCGGCGGTACAAGAAGCGGAGCTTGCACAAGCTAAGGCTGAGCTTGCGCTAGGTCAGACCAATTTTGATCGAAGTAAAGACTTGGCGCAGCGGAAGTTTGTCAGCGACAGCGCGCTCGATCAGGCAGCGGCTAATCTACGCGTTCTTGAGGCTAAGTTTCAACTCGCCAAAGCTCGTCTTGATCGGACTGTCATCCGTGCGCCTTTCTCGGGTCAGTTGGGTTTGCGAAACATAAGTCTTGGCGACTATGTCAAAGAAGGGACCGATTTAGTCTTACTTGAAGATGTTGTGAGCTTGAAGATCGATTTGCGTTTGCCTGAACGTTATCTTGGGCGGCTTAAGAAAGGTCAGCCTATTCAGGTGCTTATCGACGCTTTTTCCGATAAAACATTCAAAGCACAAGTTGAAGCGACTGATATTCAAGTCGATGCCAATGGACGCTTCGTGCTTGTCAGGGGGGTTATGGCCAATCCCGGCGGCAGTTTGAGAAGCGGCATGTTTGCTAGAGCTTCATTGACGCTCGCCGAGCGCAAAGGCGCGGTCATGGTTCCTGAGGAAGCGATAACTCCCATCGGCAACGAGCTATTCGTGTGGCTTGCGATTGAGGGTAAGGCCAAGCGCGTGAAGGTGCAGACAGGTTTGAGGCAAGATGGACTTGTTGAGTTAATCGGCGACGTCCGTGGCGGTGATCAAGTGGTGATTGCGGGGCAGCAACGTCTGATGCGCGACGGTCAGGAAGTAAGAAGCCTTGGTACTGGCTCGCAGGCAAACAAGTGAACCTGCCCGAGCTATGCATACGACGCCCGGTTTTTGCAACGGTTTTGTCGCTGCTCGTGTTGTTGCTCGGGATTGTTTCCTACGATCGGCTTCCGGTACGCGAATACCCCAAGATTGAAGAGCCGGTTGTCACGGTCGAGACCAAGTATTTAGGGGCCTCAGCCGAAATTGTTGAATCGGCCGTCACTAAAATCATCGAGGACTCGATTGCCGGTATCGAAGGCGTCGACGTACTCACCTCGATATCGAGAGCAGAAACGAGCCAGATAACCGCAAGGTTTCGCCTCGATCGAGAACCAGATGGCGCAGCCGCTGACGTACGTGACCGGGTGTCGAGAGTTCGCTCGCGTTTGCCTCAAGGTATTGACGAGCCAGTGGTTGCCAAGGTTGACGCGGATGCAAATCCAGTGATATGGCTTAGTTTTTATAGCGACACCTTGCCGCCTATTGAAGTCTCTGATGTCGTCAGCCGGATCGTTAAGCCGAGGCTTCAAACTTTGCCAGGCGCAGCGGACGTGCGGATATTTGGTGAGCGTCGCTTTGCCATGCGGATTTGGCTAGACGCCGACCGCCTTGCAGCTTACAAGCTCACACCCGCCGATGTTGAAGAAGCCTTACGCCGGCAAAATGTTGAAGTGCCTGCGGGAAGGATTGAGAGTCTTCAGCGCGAGTTTACGGTTACATCCCAAACCGATTTGCAAAGAGAACAGCAATTTCGCGACATCATTGTCAAGGTTGTGAATGGTTATCCAGTAACGCTGGGCGAGGTCGCAAGAGTGAAGATTGGCGCACTCAATGAGCGAACCAACGTCACACTTAATGCGCAGCCAGCCGTGTCCGTGGGTCTTATCAAACAGGCCACGGCCAATCCATTGGTGCTTGCTGCAGCTCTCAAAGAGGAGTTGCCAAAGCTTCAGCAAAGTCTTCCACAAGGTATGAACGTTCGGATTGCGAACGATACAACCGTTTTTATTGATAGGTCCCTTGAGGCAGTCTTTCGGACGATTGTTGAGGCGATTGCGCTTGTTGCCTTGGTAATTCTGGTTTTTCTGGGCACCTTGCGGGCTTCGGTGATTCCTCTCGTGACCATCCCGGTTTGTTTGGTCGGTGCTTGCACACTGATGTACGCCGCCGGGTTTTCGATCAACACGCTCACGCTGCTTGCCTTGGTTTTGGCCATCGGTCTTGTCGTTGACGACGCTATTGTGGTGCTTGAGAACATTTACCGGCACATTGAAGACGGCATGAAGCCCTTTGATGCAGCTATTCGAGGTACCCGCGAGGTTCAGTTCGCTGTGATCGCCATGACCCTCACGCTAGCAGCAGTGTTTACACCGATCGCCTTCACAACCGGCAGGACTGGGCGCTTATTTATCGAGTTTGCTTTATCACTGGCGGGTGCGGTTTTGATCTCAGGGTTTGTGGCGCTCACCCTCACGCCGATGATGTGCTCGCGCCTTTTGCGCTCCCATGCTGAAGACGCGCGAGAGAAGCGCTTCTCAAGCTACTTTGTGAGCTGGATCGATCGGGTTGTGGCGCTGATAACAAACGCATATGCCGCACTTTTGCGAGGGGCGCTTCGCTCTCGCTGGCTGGTACTCGTGTTGGGATTAGCGGTTGGTGGGGCGAGTGTCTGGCTATTTAAAGAGTCGAAGAAGGAACTGACGCCGCTTGAAGACCGGGGCACCGTGGTGATTATCTTCAGTGCGCCCGAAGGATCATCCATCGATTACACCACCCGATACGGCCGACTGATCGGTGAGATCGCGGCAAAGATTCCCGAATTCGACCGCAGGTTTGTGGTTTCTGGTTCGCCAACGGTCACACAAGGGATCGGTTTTTTGCGCATGGTTGACTGGCAGGATCGCCAGCGTGGTACCGCAGACATCCTTAAAGAGCTTCAGCCTAAACTTTTGTCAATCCCTGGCGTGCTGGCCTTTGCCGTTGCGCCGCCATCGCTTGGCCAGTCGCCAAGGGTGAGGCCCATCAATTTTGTGGTGCTCACCTCAGAGCCCTACCAAAATCTCCAGGCCACCGTGGCTCCCTTTGTCGCTGAATTGCAGCGTCACCCGGGTCTTCAAGGCGTGGATATTGATTTGAAGCTCAATAAGCCTGAAATCAAGCTTGAGATTGACCGTCAAAGGGCAGCGGATGCTGGCGTTCAAGTTGAAGCAATCGGGCGCGCCTTGGAAACCATGCTTGGCGGTCGGCAAGTCACACGTTTCAAACGTGAGGGCGAGCAATATGATGTGATGGTGCAACTTGACGCGTCGGCACGATCGTCGCCTCGCGATATCGCTGACATCTACGTCCGTGGTCGTGGGGACACTATGGTCCCACTGGCTAGTCTGGTGTCGGTCAAGGAGTCAGTCGCTCCGCGCGAACTCAATCACTTCGCACAACGACGCGCGGTCACGATAACCGCTAATTTGGCGCCAGGTTATTCGCTCGGTGAAGCGATCACGATGATGGAGACCACCGCGCAAAAGTATCTCAAACCGGGTTACGCCATCGATTACAACGGTGAAACCCGGGAGTTCAAACTCTCGTCAACCGCGCTTTATCTCACTTTCTTATTAGCTTTAGCCTTTATTTATCTTGTACTTGCAGCGCAATTTGAAAGTTTTATCGACCCTTTGATCATCATGTTTTCAGTGCCCTTGTCGATGACGGGTGCGCTCGCGCTGTTGAAGTATGGTGGTGGATCGATCAATGTGTACAGTCAGATCGGCTTGATCACGCTGGTTGGCCTCATTACCAAACACGGTATCTTAATTGTCGAGTTCGCCAACCAATTGCAACGCGAAGGAAAATCACCCATCGATGCAGTCTTTGAATCGGCAAAGCTGCGCTTGCGACCGATCCTAATGACCACCGGCGCGATGGTTCTCGGTGCCGTGCCGCTTGCCCTCTCGACTGGTGCTGGGGCTGAAAGTCGCACGCAAATCGGCCTGGTCATTGTGGGCGGTATGAGCTTTGGGACGGTGCTTACCTTGTTCGTGGTGCCGGTGGTTTATTCGCTCATAGCAAGGCGCAAGCGATCCGCGCAAGCACTGGGAGGAGCACATGCGGCAGGTGGTGCTTGATACCGAAACAACCGGTCTGAGCGTTGCAGACGGACACCGAGTGATCGAGCTCGCATGCGTCGAGTTAATCAATCGCCAGGCGAGAGGCCGCCACTGGCATCATTATTTTGATCCCGAACGCGACATCGACGAAGGTGCGCAGGCCGTCCATGGACTTAGCCGTGAGCGACTCGAAGGCGAGCCAAAGTTTGCCGATCTTGCGAAGGACTTTTTGGATTTCGTCGGCGATGCTGAGGTCTTGATTCACAACGCGCCCTTTGACCTCGGTTTCCTGCGGGCGGAGTTAGGCCGTGTTGGTCTCCCCGAACTGAGCTCTCAGTGCCAAGTGACCGATACGCTCATGCTTGCCCGTGAACTCCACCCCGGTAAACGCAATTCTTTGGACGCGCTCTGTGAGCGCTACGGCATCTCAAATGCGCATCGTAGTCTTCATGGAGCCCTGCTCGACGCAAGACTGCTTGCCGATGTTTATCTTGCGATGACCCGAGGGCAGGAGTCCTTGGAAATCGGCTTAATCGCCGATGCAACGACGCAAGGCCTGGGCAATGAGCGAGGCGATTGGCCGCCGCAAGGCCTTAAGCAGATCAGTCTGAGCTCATTTCATCAATCGGCCCATGAGGCTTATCATGCAGCGATGGAGAAGGATGCGCACGGCCCCAGTTTGTGGCGTCGTTTGCAGCAGACTCAAGTCAGTCAGGAGTTTGAATAAAGTATGATGAAGGAAGCACGTATGTCGCGAAGTGGTCGCGAGCGAAAGGCCCAGTTATCGCCCGATTCAGAACGGCTTGTGGCTTCAGCGCTAGGTTTGGCCAATTCAGGAAGCAGGCTTGAAGATTCTTACTGGCAACAGTTGCTCGCAAAGCGAATCGAGCATTTGCTCGATACCAATCATCCCCAGGCAATCTACGACGCACTAGACCGTACCCACCTCACAGATCTCGAGGCTTATGGCGCGCTCATTGAAATGGTTGAGCATTGCGCCGAAGCTGTCGTGGTTGAATACGAGGGTCAGTGGTGGCAATGTCTGCTCGTTTCAGCGCCCTTAGTCGCGTGGACGCGATTTGGCATCGCGTCGGGTCGTCTGCCAGCGTCCAACGCAAGTGCTTTGTCGGCCCATTGGCAGGCTCACTGCTTGGCTCATCAGGTTCGGTTTTGCATGGTGCCCTGGCTATACTCGATTGATCAACTACCGCGTGATTTTCCCGAGCTTCGCAAGCTGACGCGCAAACTTGGCGTTGCAGCTTTGAAGGCCCAAGATCCCCGGCTCGATTTTTCAGCATTTCCTGAGACAGCCGAAATGCTTGCCGATTCGCGTTTTATCCTCGCCGCTGTTGCAGCGCCTCTAGGCCAGGCACTTTTGCGCTGGCAGGATATCGAGGCAAGCGACCATGCAACGCGAGTTCAGTGTTTGGAGCAGTGGGTTGCTCAGGGTCGACCCAACCTTGAGCCGGTGATGGTGGGCTGCGGATTTGAGTGCTTGCTACCCGATGCTTTTCATATCAATCTGCGCGAATCTGATCGTCGGGTCCGGCCTTATGCCTTACGGGCGGCAGTCCACTACCTCAGCCACGCACTTTCGATCGAAGCCAAGCAATTACGTGCCAACATCGCAGCCTTTGGTCAGGATCGACTCGATGAGTATCGGATCGGTCTAAGTTTTAACTCTGAGGAGGAGGTTTCCCAGGGCGTCGTATGGCCGATGTTGGGTGCCGAATCAGAGGCCGATGATCCAAGTCCACTCGAACAGATCAAACAGCATTTGCATGAGCTTGGTGTGACGAACATTCGTGTGCATCCAGGCTGCAGCGAACCTGAGTTTTGTGACGATTGTGGATCACCGCTTTATCCAAACGGTGAGGGCGAGGTCGTGCACGCTGAGATGCCCGAAGACTCAGAGCCTAATCCAGGGCATTTTCATTAAACGAGTTTTTTTCGGGCACTCGCTATGCGCTCATTCAAGTATGCGCCATAAAAGTCGCGCGACCCATAGCCGATAAGGCGCTCTGCGATTTCGCCCTGAGGGCCAAGAAATAAGACGGTAGGCACCATCGTAATACGGTAGCGCTGCAGCTCGGGTCCTCCCTGAATCGTTTCAAAAACCAAAACACCTTCCTTGTCCTGATCTCTGGCAAGATGTTGCAAATAGTCTTGTTTGACGAGATCACACCATCCGCAGCCGGGCATCGTCACAAGCAAGACCAAGGGCCGCTTTTGCTTGCCTGCGCGATCAAGTTGCTTATCGAGATGATCGAGTTGTGGCATATGGGCCGGCGCCTGCCGCGAGCTGGATTGGCTTTGTAATTGGTTTTGCTTGCTCATCAAAAAGTGCCGTAGAGTACTTGACTATATGCGTATATGATCATATAGTGCGTCCGCAATAAATCAAGATCAATAACAACAAAGATCAAAACCACTCAGGATCATAGCCTGAGTTCGTTGGAGGAGGAAGCTTGGCACCGGCAACTAGGCCAATGGTGGCTGACCAGGAAGAGCGCGAAGAGCTTGAGCGCGTCTTCGAGTCGGTTTCACGCTATTTCAGTCTGATGTCCGAGCCTATGCGTGTTCGGATCATGCATACGATTTGTGACGGGGAGCGCACAGTTGGAGACATCGTGCTTGCGGTCGGCGGCACCCAGACCAATGTGTCAAGGCATTTGGCAGCCCTTTATCAGGCGCATGCCGTGTATCGAAGAAAGTCAGGCAATCATGTGTTTTATGGCATCCAAGACTCAGCTTTGATTGCCCTTTGTCGTGGTGTTTGCATTCACATTGCCTCACGTCTTGACGATGATGGTGAGCGAAGCGATGGACTACTTAACCTTGCGCGCGGCTTTGACCCCGCCATGCCAAAGTCCAGACCCAAGGCTGCGTTGAAAGCTCGAGAAAAGCGTGTGACATCCAAGTTGCCTGCGCCCGAGATTACTCCGAGGGGTACAAAACCAGCCCCAAGAGTCCTCAAGCGTGCACAAAACGATGGTCATGATGGATAAACGGAAAATTTGGCTGTATGAGGAGGTTTGACAATGCATTCGTTTGACGATGAAGTGACTTATGGAACTTCAAGCCCTAGGCCTGCGGCAATACCTGGGCGTATCCAAAGGGCGCCCGAGCATCACATGGACGACGCCTTTCACGCCAAAGCGCGGACGGCTAGGCGCAGCTTTATGGGCAAAGCGCTTGCTATGGGTGCAGGCGCAGCATCAACGGCGACCGCGTCTGCCAATCCGCTTGGAGAAGACGCGATTCTTAAGCTTCCAGCGCACACCGTCGGTCTTGGTCAGCCGGTTGCTGCGCGGGGCTATGGCGTGCCCTCGCAGTACGAACGCAACTTGCAGCGCCGCGAGAGTCCGGGCCTTACCCGTGTGGGAGCGGCGTCGGTAAGTTTCGCCCCGTTGCAATCACTCTTTGGCATCATCACGCCCAATGGCCTGCACTTTGAGCGCCACCATCAGGGCTGGTGGGATATTAATCCCGAGCAACACCGGCTCATGATTAATGGTTTGGTGAGGCAGGCAAAGGTCTTCACGATGGACGATCTCATGCGCTTGCCTTCAGTGTCGCGCATTCATTTTATCGAGTGCGGTGCCAATACTGGGATGGAATGGGGTAACGTGGCGGTCCCCACGGTACAGTACTCGCATGGGATGCTCTCTTGTTCGGAGTTCACCGGGGTTTTGTTGTCAACCCTGCTCGATATTGCCGGTGCCGATACGAAAAAAGGCCGCTATGTGCTTGCTGAGGGTGCCGATGGTTCATCGATGACCCGGACGATTGCGATGGACCGTGCACTTGATGATGTCGTGGTTGCCTGGGCCATGAACGGCGAGATGTTGCGCCCGGAAAACGGCTACCCGTTGCGCCTGGTTGTGCCAGGCGTGCAAGGGGTCTCCTGGGTGAAGTACTTGCGCCGTATCGAGGTAGGTGATCAACCCTACTACACCAAAGATGAAGTGACGCATTACGTCGATTTGATGCCCGATGGCAGGCATCGTCAGTTCACCTCGATCCAAGAGGTGAAGTCTGTCATCACAACGCCCTCTGGTGGCCAGGTGCTTATGGATAAGGGCTATCACAATGTGACGGGCTTGGCCTGGTCGGGTCGAGGGCGCGTCAAGCGGGTGGATGTTTCTGTTGATGGCGGGCGCAACTGGCGTATGGCGCGGCTTGAAACGCCTGTGTTGTCGAAAGCCCTCACGCGATTCAATATCGACTGGGTTTGGGATGGCGGCCCTGCCATTCTGCAAAGCAGAGCGGTCGACGAATCAGGTCATATCCAGCCCATGATGAGACAACTTCGTGCCATTCGTGGTACGAGATCTATTTATCATAACAATGCAATACAGTCATGGAAAGTTACCGAAACAGGGGAGGTTTTTAATGTTCAAGTTTCTTAAGCCTCAACTGAGTGCAGTTTTATTGTTAGCGAGCATGTTTTGCTCCGTTGAGTCGCTGGCTCAGGCTGCTCTTCCCCAAGCTGCAGGGGCGAAGCCCTGGCTCAATCTGGGCCGTGCTGCAACCGATGCCGAGGTGAAAGCATGGGACATTGATGTGCGCGCTGACTTTGTAGGCTTGCCCAAGGGCGCAGGTTCGGTTTCCAAGGGCGAAGAGGTATGGGAGGCAAAGTGCGCGTCATGCCATGGCACCTTTGGTGAGTCCAATGAAGTCTTTACGCCGATCGTGGGTGGGACGACAAAAAAGGACATCGAGGCCGGCCTGGTTGCTAATCTGACCCGTCCCGATTTCCCACAGCGCACCACGATGATGAAGTTGTCCACCCTATCGACCTTGTGGGACTACATTAATCGTGCCATGCCATGGAATGCGCCAAAATCCCTAAAGGTTGACGAAGTCTACGCGGTGACGGCCTATATTTTGCACCTTGCCGAAGTCCTACCGGCGGACTTCACGCTCAGCGATCAAAATATCGCCGACGTTCAAAAGCGTATTCCCAATCGCAATGGCAAGGTGAAGTTCACGGGCTTATGGGACCTCAAAGGAAGGCCTGATGTGCAAGGTGAACTTTGTATGAACAATTGCAAAGTATCAGCCGAGGTCGCATCGATATTGCCTGAATTTGCCCGTAATGCGCACGGCAATATTGCAGAGCAAAATCGACTTGTCGGGCCATCGCGCGGAGCCGACACCACCAAGCCGCCGCTCAAAGAGCCACTTAAAGTCGCCATCGCAAGCGGTGCGGTGCAAGCGCCAAAATTAGCTGTCGCCGCTCCGAAAACCGCACTCACGCTTGCGAAGGAGCAGAGTTGCTTGGCATGCCATGGTGTTGAGCAAAAAATGGTTGGGCCAGCCTTTCGTGAGGTAGCGGCGCGCTATAAGGGAAATATGAAAGCTGAGGCCACCTTGGTCAGCAAGATTAGTCAGGGTGGGTCTGGAAATTGGGGGCAAATTCCCATGCCTGCTCAGCCACAAGTATCTAGTGAGGACTTAAAGACCCTTGCACGATGGATCCTCGAAGGTGCAAAGTAGTTCTTTTGGCTAGGCCGAAGGGCTCAACCCAGGCTTTACATCGGCAGCTTGAATCCCGGGGTCGGTTTGTGTTGGCATTGCGGCCAATGTCATTCGATATTTTAATAGGAGAACGGTATGATTTTTTCAAGACGTGAAGCGCTAAAGGGCGGTGCAGGTATGGGCGTCTATGGCGCAATGCTTGCCCTCGGCATGATTAGTCCGGGCACTGCCCAAGCACAAGCAGCAATGCAGGCGGCTTTTCAGGCCAAGGGTATTCCCGACACCCTAAAAGCACTCGGTGCGGCGGGTGCGACTGAATCGGCTGACATCACCATTGTGTCGCCTGATATCGCGGAAAACGGAGCGGTTGTCCCTGTTGGCGTCAACAGCAAGATTCCAAATACTGACATGGTTGCGCTTCTCGTTGATAAGAACCCCAACGCATTGGCAGGGGCTTATCAGTTCATGGACGGCGGTGTTGCCGAGGTCAATATGCGAGTGAAGATGGGTCAAAGCTCTGATGTGGTCGCCATTGTTCGCGCCGACGGCAAGTTCTATATGGCGAAAAAGGAAATTAAGGTCACCTTAGGCGGCTGCGGCGGCTAGGGCATCGCAAGCGTAGCCGGACCCGATGAAAAACATGATGCAAACTGTATTGATCTAACTTAGGTAATAGTTGGTCAAGCAAATACTTTAGGAGATTCAAATGGCTGATCCGATGAAAATACGCGCTGCTGCGCGTGGGGATGTGGTTGATGTCCGCGTTTTGATGGCCCACGAGATGGAAACCGGTCAACGCAAGGACGCAGCAGGCAAGCTGGTGCCGGCATGGTTTATTAGCGATGTAACTGCAAGCCTTAATGGCAAGCCAGTCGTTAAAGCTTTCTGGGGTCCTGCGGTGTCGAAGAATCCCTACCTGCAGTTTAAGGTCAAGGGTGGCAAGGCTGGCGACAAAATCAGCATCACTTGGATCGACAATAAGGGCGAAAAGCGAACCGACGAAGTAACCGTAAGCTGATGAGCTAAGTGTTCATAAGCCGCCCGTACAACAAAAGGAGACAGAAATGAGAACAATGACGACAAGAGATCGGCGTCAAGCGAGCGCAGTGGGATTTAGTGCTAAGGCAGGTCTTAAAGCCCTCTTTATTGCCATGGGTTTGAGTGCCTCAGCATTGGCGGGGGCGCAGCCTAAGGACGCTACCGAGGCAGAAATCGAGAAGTATCGCCAGATGCTTCAAGACGGCAATCCCGCTGAGCTGGTTTCGCTTAAAGGCGAGGGCTTGTGGAAAAAGAAGCAAGGCCCCAATCAAGTAAGCCTTGAAAGCTGTGATCTTGGTCTTGGACCAGGTGTGGTAAGGGGTGCAAACGCTCAGCTGCCGCGATACTTTGCCGACAGCGACGCGGTGATGGATCTCGAGACTCGTATCGTTTTTTGTAAAGTCATGATCCAAGGCCTAGAGCGTGATAAGGTTATAGCTCGTCCTTATTCTGGCGCTGGCCAGTCGGCAACCGATTTGGAAGCACTGGTGGCTTATGTTGTTGAGGAATCCCGTGGCATGAAGATCAATGTGCCGCAACAACACCTCAAGGAGAAGGAGGCCTTTGCTCGAGGCGAGAAGATCTTCTATTTTCGTGCAGGTCCCTACGACTTTTCCTGCGCTTCCTGTCATGCGGTTGATAACCAGCGTATTCGCCTGCAAGGGCTACCCAACCTCACCAAAACCGAACCAGCACAAAAAGCTTTCGCCTCCTGGCCTGCGTATCGGGTTTCGCAGGGTGCACTCAGAACTATGCAGTGGCGGATTTATGACTGCTTTCGTCAACAGCGTTTTCCCGAATTGAAGTACCTGTCGCCTGCAGCAGTTGATTTGATTACCTATCTGGGGGTTCGTGCTAACGGTGGCGTAATGGAAACGCCTTCGATTAAGCGCTAAGGGGGACAGATATGAAGGCAATCAGACAAATTACGTTTGCTGGTATTTTTGGGGTGATTTTGAGTGCTTGCGCTATGTTGCCTGATGGGCCAAGTAACGAATCAATCACGCAACTCATGAAACAGTCCTTTGCTGAGCGCGGCTCCGCGAAGCTCGATCGTCTTGACCAATCAGAGTTGCAGCGGGTTTGTAGTGATTACACAGGCAAGGAAGTACCAAAAGCAGTCAAGGAAAAGCTAGAACAAGCTGCACTCGCCTCAGTAAAATACCCTGCCGATGGCAAGTATCTTGGTGACTTTAGCCGCGGAGAGCGGATTGCCCAAAGTGGCATCGGCATGCAGTTTTCTGATGCCCCGGGAACCGTCGCTGGCGGCAATTGTTATGCCTGCCACCAGATCAGCAAGCAGGAGCTTGCCTACGGCAACATAGGTCCTACGTTGTATAACTACGGCAAGCTACGCGGCGATTCCGAAGCAATTCTTAAGTATACGTGGGCGCGAATCTATAACGCACATGCCTTTAACGCCTGCAATTCAATGCCACGTTTTGGGGCTGCCGGTATTCTGACTGAGGCGCAGATGAAGGATGTGATGGCGCTTTTACTCGATCCTAAATCGCCTGTTAATCAGTAACTTAATGCAATGCAAAAACGAGAATTTCTCCATCTCCTCGGTGCGGCTTCGGCGGCAGGCATTTGCCTGCCGGGAGCATCACAGGCCAGTGAAACAAACATTTCTTATGACGTTCCTGTTTTTGGAAATGTCAGCTTCATGCATTTCACTGATTGCCATGCCCAACTCATGCCGATCTATTTTCGTGAGCCTAGCGTTAATCTAGGCGTCGGGGACGCCGTAGGAAAGCCCCCTCATGTTGTTGGCGATGCCTTTTTGAAATACTACGGTATTGCGAAGGGATCGGCGCAGGCTCATGCCTTCACCTATCTTGGCTTTGAGTCGGCAGCCAAACAGTTTGGAAAAGTGGGTGGATTTGCCCATCTTGTAAGCCTTGTGAAACAGATCCGAGCAAGCCGCCCATCGGCGCTATTGCTCGATGGCGGCGACACATGGCAAGGTTCAGCCACGGCACTTTGGACAAATGGCCAGGACATGGTCGATGCATGTAAATTGCTCGGTGTGAATTTGATGACGGCGCACTGGGAATTTACCTACGGTGCTGACCGGGTCAAGGAGATCGTTGGCAAAGATTTCAAGGGCAGTATTGAGTTTTTAGCGCAAAACGTGAAGACCACCGATTTTGAAGATCCGGTGTTTGCGCCCTACAGCATGCGTCAGATGAATGGACAGTCCGTAGCAATTATCGGTCAGGCATTTCCGTATACGCCGATCGCTAATCCTCGATGGATGGTGCCTGAATGGAGTTTTGGTATTCAGGACGATCGTATGCAAAAAATTGTAGATGAAGTTCGGGCTAAGGGTGCCAAGGCCGTTATCGTTATTTCTCATAACGGTATGGATGTTGATTTGAAGATGGCCTCGCGAGTTCGTGGTATCGATGCCATCCTAGGAGGGCACACCCACGACGGTATGCCAGCGCCGGTTGTGGTGTCGAACCCGGGCGGCAAAACATTGGTCACCAATGCAGGTTCAAACGGTAAGTTCCTTGCCCTGCTCGATCTTGATGTTGGTTCATCAGGTGTCAAGGATTATCGTTATCGCCTATTACCAGTCTTCTCCAATCAACTAAAGGCCGATCCTGGCATGCAGGCCTTTATTGACAAGGTTAGAGCACCTTATCTGGGCAAGCTCAACGAAACCCTCGCGATTAGCGACGGCGCCTTGTATCGACGGGGTAACTTTAACGGTAGTTTCGATCAGCTGATCGTTGACGCTTTGATGGAGGTGAAATCGGCCGATCTTGCCTTCTCACCAGGCTTCAGGTGGGGTACCTCGCTTTTGCCCGGGCAGGCGATCACCCGCGAACATGTAATGGATCAGACGGCGATTACTTATCCGCAAGTCACAGTGAGCCAGTTCTCGGGTACGATGATCAAGACCATTCTAGAAGATGTTGCAGATAATCTCTTCAATCCTGACCCCTATTATCAACAGGGCGGTGACATGGTTCGCGTCGGTGGCTTGCAATACACCATCGATCCGCGCGCCAAAGCAGGGGCTCGTATCAGTGATATGCGATTAAAGGGTCAGCTTATTGAAGCCGATAAATCGTATAAGGTTGCTGGTTGGGCGCCTGTGGGTGAAGGCGCTAAAGGGGAGCCAATTTGGGAGGTGGTCGAGACCTGGCTCAAAGCGAAAAAGCGTATTACGCCACGCCAACTCAACACCCCCAAGATTCTCGGTATGGACGGTAATCCAGGGATAGCTTTTTAATGCATAGCCTGGGTCCTGCACTGCTATGGCTATGGTTTCTAGGCATGGCTTCATCGGTGTTTGCCCAATTGCTGCCTGCGGTGGCATTAGAGTCGCTTAGTAAACAGGCTTACATGGTTCAAGGTGATTTGGGACCCGCATCAACAAGCAATCGTGGTTTTAATTCAAACGCTGGCATCGTCATAACTGATAGGGCGGTGGTTTTGATTGATGCGCTCGGCACGCCCGCGCTTGCCGAGGAGCTGATGCAAGCCATACGCCGTATCACTCA
>Ga0194133_10006058_pt1 | contig 15087 bp, 12 predicted proteins | sample TA2KigOf40mmetaG_FD_155448 | JGI IMG/M metagenome (GOLD analysis project Ga0194133, IMG submission 155448) | Freshwater microbial communities from Lake Tanganyika, Tanzania - TA2015055 Kigoma Offshore 40m | ecosystem: Environmental > Aquatic > Freshwater > Lake | place: Tanzania: Lake...
GAGGGACCTTTTTTCCCGTCCTCAATATCAAACGTAAGAACATCGCCTTCGTCAAGATAATCAATTCCAGCACCTTTTACTGCAGACATATGTACAAATACATCTTTCTGCTTATCGTCTCTCTCGATAAAACCGTAGCCTTTGCTACCGTTAAACCATTTTACTTTGCCTTTTATACTCATTACTATTTTATTATATTAGTTAACTTTTAAACACCTATTGCTTAAAAGATTATCCCTTAAATATTTATAATTATTAAATGTCAAGAAACTAAAGAATTTAGTTGAAAATAAAGAAATAATATCAATATAAAAAAATGTAATATCTTAACAAAAAAGCCCCCATAGTTAAGCGGTATAACAAGTCCATGGTAAGGATTAGTGAGAAGTTCAATTCTTCTTGGGGGCGCCACCTAAAAGAGATATTTTTAAAAGCTAGATTAAATTCATAGACTTCAAGCTATCTTTTTCTATTTTCAACTACTAGATTAAAATTTTTTGCATAATATAATCAAAAAATTAATATGGCTTTAGAAGTTAAAGTTCCTGATATTGGTGATTTTAAGAACGTAGAAATAATTGAAATACTTGTTCATGAAGGAGATGAAATAAAAAAAAACGATCCCCTAATTACTCTAGAAAGTGACAAATCGAGCGTAGAAATTCCATCTCCTTATGAAGGGAAAATTTCTAATATTAAAGTTAAAGTGGGGGATAGAGTTTCTCAGGGATCTTTGATTGCAATAATTTCAAATGGAGGATCAGAAAAAACTTTATCTAATAAAGAAAATAAAATCCCTCCTGAAACCGAAAAAATTATTGGCCAAGCAGAACAAAGTATGGAAAAAAATTATTTAGAATTAAAAAATGGATCATCTCAAAATTTTTCTTACGATAATGCAAAATCTTTTAGGAAATATTTATACGATAATGAATTATCAAGTTCCCATGATGATGTAGATCCAGATGAAACGAATGAGTGGATTCAGTCTTTAAATGATGTTGTTGAAAGAGATGGTCCAAGAAGAGCTAATTATTTAATTGGCAAACTAATTAATCAAGCATACATTTCTGGCTCTAATATACCTTACAATCAAAAAACACCTTATATAAATACAATACCTCCGGAGATGCAAACAAAGCATCCTGGCGATCAAAATATTGAAAATAAGATTAGATCCTTAATTAGATGGAATGCTGCATGCATGGTTGTTAAGGCTAATAAAAAATCTTCAGAGCTTGGTGGTCATATTGCAACTTTTGCATCAGCTGCAACTTTGTATGATGTTGGTTTTAACCATTTTTGGAGGGCACAAAATGATAAATTTTTAGGTGACTTAATTTATTTTCAAGGCCACTGCGCCCCTGGTATTTATGCTAGATCTTTTTTGGAAGGAAGATTTACTGTGAAACAGCTTGAAAATTTTAGACAGGAAGTAGAGGGGGACGGTCTTTCTTCATATCCTCATCCTTGGTTAATGCCAGACTATTGGCAGTTTCCGACCGTATCTATGGGTCTTGGTCCTATAATGGCAGTCTATCAAGCTAGATTTATGAAATATTTACAAAATAGAGGATTGATTGAGGATCAAAATAGAAAAGTTTGGGCTTTTTTAGGAGATGGAGAAATGGATGAGCCTGAGTCAACAGGCGCTATAAGTTTAGCTTCAAGAGAAAGATTAGATAATTTAATTTTTGTAATAAATTGCAATCTTCAAAGACTTGATGGACCAGTTAGAGGAAATGGAAAAATAATTCAAGAACTCGAGGGAGTTTTTAGAGGAGTAGGATGGAATGTTATAAAAGTAATTTGGGGTTCATATTGGGATCCATTAATCGCAAAAGATAAGAGTGGTCTTTTATTAAAACGAATGGAAGAGGCTGTTGATGGCGAATATCAGGCCTTTAAGGCCAAAGGTGGAGCTTATGTTAGAAGTCATTTTTTTGGAAAATATCCTGAGCTTTTGGAATTAGTTTCAAATATGACAGATGACGATATTTGGAAACTTAATAGAGGGGGGCACGATCCGCATAAAGTATATGCTGCCTATCACGCTGCCGCTAACCATAAAGGTTCACCAACTGTAATAATTGCTAAAACAATCAAAGGGTATGGAATGGGTAAAAGTGGAGAAAGTATTAATACTACTCACCAACAAAAAAAGCTGGGTGTAGAAGATATGTTTTACTTTAGAGACAGATTTAATATTCCTTTGACAGATAAGCAGGTAGAAAATCTTGAGTTCTATAGACCTCCTGAAAGTTCTGAAGAAGTGAAATATTTAAAAGAAAGAAGAGAGCAGTTAGGAGGTTTTGTTCCGTCTCGAAGAACTAAAACTACTCCCTTATCAATTCCTTCTAAAGAAGTATTTGAAGGGTCATACCTCGACTCTGGGGATAGAGAATTATCAACTACGATGGCCTTAGTAACAATTTTAACAAAAATTTTACGAAATAAAAATTTTTCAACTAGACTTGTTCCAATAATACCTGATGAGGCAAGAACTTTTGGAATGGAAGGTTTCTTCCAAAAAATTGGAATTTATGCACATGAGGGACAAAAATATGAACCGGTAGATTCTGAGCAAGTGACTTCATACCGGGAAGATAAAAAGGGACAAGTATTGCAGGAGGGAATCACAGAAGCAGGCGCAATGTCGTCTTGGATTGCCGCAGCAACATCCTATTCAAATAACAATATTGAAATGGTTCCTATATATTTGTTCTACTCAATGTTTGGATTTCAAAGAATTGGAGATTTTGCTTGGGCAGCTGGAGATGCACAATGCAGAGGCTTTTTAATTGGAGCTACCTCTGGAAGAACAACCTTAGCAGGTGAAGGTCTTCAGCATCAAGATGGTCATAGTCATATAATGGCTTCGATGATTCCAAATTGTGTATCTTACGACCCTACATATGCATACGAAGTTGCAACAATTTTTGAGGACGGATTAAAAAGAATGCATGAAAAACAAGAAAATGTATTTTACTATATTACAACTTTAAATGAAAATTATAAACATCCTGCCATTCCAAGTCATGTAAAAAAAGAAGAGATTATAAAAGGCATGTATCTATTTAGAGAGATGAATAATAAAGGAAAGACTAAAGTTCAGTTGCTTGGAAGTGGAGCAATACTAAATGAAGTTATCAAAGCTGCTGAAATATTAAGTAAAGAATATCAAATTGACTCTGATATTTGGAGTGTAACAAGCTTTAATGAAATTAAAAAAAATGCCTTAGAAATTGAAAGAAACAATTTACTTAATATAGAAAAAAAACCTGAAAAAAATTATATACAAAAATGTTTTGAAAAAAGAAGTGGTCCTTTTATAGCTGCAACAGATTATATGCGATCACTTTCTGAGCAAATTAGGCCTTACATAAATGGAACCTATGTAACTCTTGGCACTGATGGATTTGGAAGAAGTGACACAAGAAAAAAACTCAGAAAATTCTTCGAAGTAAATGATGAATTTATAGTTTACACTACATTAAGTACTCTGGCACGAGAGCAAAAAATTTCATCTAAAATTGCAACTGATGCTATGAAAAAATATAAAATCAATCCCGAAAAAAAATTACCAACTAAAATTTAACGAGTGTCTAAAAATCTAAATCTTATAGTACCAGATATTGGAGATTTTAAGAATGTTGAAGTCATAGAAGTTTTAATAAAATACGGAGATAAAATTGATAAAAACCAACCTCTAATTACTCTTGAAAGCGATAAATCAAGTGTGGAGATTCCATCTCCATACGAAGGAATAATAAAAAAAATAGATATTAAAGTTGGAGATAAAGTATCTAAAGGGGATAAAATTGGTGAAATAGAAAACTATGAAAAAAAATTTGAGAATCTAGAAAAAAAAGAAATAATAAAAATTTTAAAAGAAAAAGAAAATGAAAATTTAAATAATAATTTTTTAAGAGTTCCAAATCTCGGCTATAAAAAAAAACTAGTCATAACTGAAATTTTTGTTAAAAATAATACATCAATTAAAAAAAATGATGTAATTATTACAATAGAGGATGATAATCATAGTTATGACATACCTTCACCCAAAGATTGCTTTCTAAAAAATATTTTAATTCAAAAAGGTCAAATTATTAAAGAAAATGAATTAATAGCAGAGATATCAAACGAGCTCAGAAACACTATAGTAAAAAACAATCACGAAAAAGAAAAAAATTTTGAAAATGTTCTGTATTCCTCTTTTCCAATAAGCGCGAGTCCAAAAGTTAGAAAATTTGCAAGAGAACTTGGTATAAAATTAAATCTAATAACTGGATCGGCCAGAAAAGGTAGAGTTTTAGAACAAGATATTAAAAATTATGTAAAAAAAAATATACACATAAAATCCAAAAAATTAGACACTTCTTCCCAAGTTGAAGTTGCTTCAATTAAAAAAAAAATAGATGACTTACCATATAATCATGGAGAATTTGGTGACACTGATATTCAAAAAATACCAAGAATAAAAAGGTTATCTGGACCGCACCTTGTTAAATCTTGGACTGAAATACCTCATGTAACTCAACACGACGAAATTGACGTTACCGACATGGAGTCTTTTAGAAAAACACTTACCAATTTAGATACCAAAGAAAAAATTTCATTAACACCTTTGGTCTTTATTATGAAAGCTATGGTATCAGCGATGAAAAAATATCCAAATTTTAATTCCTCAATAGACTCAAATAAAGAGGAAATTACTTTTAAAAAGTATTTTCATATCGGAATTGCCGTAGACACACCAAATGGCCTTATGGTTCCTAAAATTAGAAATGTTGATCAAAAGAATTTATTAACTCTAAGTAATGAATTAAGGGAAGTGAGTAAACTTTCAAAAGAACTAAAAATAGATAAAAAAGAATTTTTTGGCGGTTCAATGACAATTTCTAGTCTAGGAGGTATAGGTGGTAGTTTTTTTACTCCAATAATAAATAGTCCAGAAGTTGCAATAATAGGTATTGGGAAAACTGAAACAAAACAAGTTTATATAGAGGGAAAGTTTGTCCCAAGAAGTATGATGCCTATATCACTTTCTTATGATCATAGAATAATAGATGGAGCCGAAGCAGCAAGATTTTGCCAGGAATTAAAAACTAATTTAGGAAAAGACTTTGCTCTAAATCTTAGTCTTTAAATAATGGTCAATGGCACTTGTCAAGAAAAGTACATACCGATAAAAAAAACTTTTGAAAATTTTTTTTTACAAAAGAAAGAGGAAGGAGCCTCTTTTTCAGTATATCAAAACGGTAAAGAATTAATTAATTTGTATAGTGGTCAAAAAAATTTAGAAAAAAATAATTGGGAAGAAGACACTATTGTAAATGTATTTTCTACAACAAAAGGGATCTACGAACTCTTAGTTTGTAAATTAATTGAGACTCAAAAAATAGATATTACAAAACCAGTATTCTACTATTGGGGGAAATTTAAGGAAAGTTCTAAAAGAAAAATTACTGTTGAAAATATTTTAAGTCATGAATCTGGTATTTACAGATTTAAAAAAAAAATAAATAATAAAGATTTATTAGACTGGGAAAAAATTATTTATTTATTAGAAAATCAAACTCCAGAGCATGAACCGGGAGATCGGACCTTTTACCATTCTATGACTCATGGCTTTTTAATTGGAGAAATAATAAGAAATATTTTTAAAAAAAGTATGGGAGAAATTTTTGATATTTTGATAAAAAAAAATCTTGATTTAGATTTTTACATAGGAGTGCCAAAAAATAATTTAATCAATATTGCTAATTTAAATGTAATGAACTTAAATAATTTAGATAAAAAAGTAATAAATAAAAAAATTAAATTTTATAATAGTAAAGAATATCAAATTTCTGAGATACCCTCTATTAATGGTCATGGTAACTCAAAATCTATAGCAAAAATCTATGACAAGTTTGCAAACGATATAAAATTAAAAAAAAACGACTTTATCAATGATAAAACCATGAAGTACTGTCTTCAGGAACGATATAAAAGAATTGATGAAAATTTAAAAATGCAAATTAGATGGACAAGAACAGGATTAATATTAAGAGGGGGATGGTTATTCGGAAAAAATAAGGAATCTTTTGGTCACAATGGTTGGGGTGGGTCCGTTGGTTTTGGTGATCCTATAAAAGGACTTGGAATAAGTTATGTAACAAGCTATCTAAATCCTTCCATGGGTTCTGACAATAGAGCCGTTACCTTAATAAAAAAATTTTATGAATTAGAGAAGAATTCTTAATCAGATTGTAATGAATAGTTAAAAATTAATTTATGAAAACTGCTATTGTTACTGGAGGTTTGGGATTTATTGGCAGTAACCTTATTAAGTTACTTAATCAAAAAAACTATTATGTAGTTAATATTGATAAATGCACTTACTCTTCTAATTTTAAAAATATACATAAAAAAATAAAAAACTATGAATTTTTTAAGTTAGATATAAATAAAATATCTTTACTCAAAAATATACTTAATAAATATAAACCTTATATAATTTTCAACCTTGCTGCAGAAACTCATGTCGATAAATCTATAGAAGACCCAATTACATTTATAAAAAGTAACTATCTGGGTGTTTTTTCTATTCTGGAACTTATTAGAACAAAAAAAATTAATACAAAATTAATTCATATATCCACGGATGAGGTTTTTGGAAGTGTAAAAGCAAGAACAAAATCAAAAGAGGAAGACGCATATAAACCAAGCTCACCATATTCATCATCAAAAGCAGGCGCAGACTTGTTAATCAAATCATACTTTAAAACATACAATTCTCCAGTAATAATAACTAATTCATGCAATAATTATGGTCCTCAACAAGATCCTGAAAAATTAATACCTACAATTATACTTCAAACTTTAAAAAAAAAAAACATACCTATTTATGGAAATGGAAAAAATGAAAGAGAATGGATTTATGTCGATGATAATTGCAGAGCACTTATTGATGTGGCAGAAAAAGGGAGGCTGGGTGAAACGTATAATATCGGATCTGGAGAAATTTTTACAAACTTAGAAATTGCAAAAAAAATTATTAAGATTATTGGCTATGGAAAAATTAAATTTGTTAAAGATAGACCTGGTCACGATTTACGATATTCACTTAATTCAGATAAAATTAAAAAGAAATTAAAATGGAATACGTCTATAATAATTGATGAGGGATTAAAAATTACAATTAGATGGTATATAAACAAATTTAAATCAAATTTTTTCGCAAATAGAAAAATCGGCACAAGGTTAGGATTATTGAAATGATCAAAAAAGGAATTATATTAGCTGGAGGTCAAGGTACTCGACTAAGTCCTTTGACAAAAGTAATTAATAAACAACTTCTTCCTTTATACGACAAACCTACAATTTTTTATCCGTTGTCTGTTTTGATGCTTGCAAACATAAAAGATATTCTAGTTATAACAAACCCTAATGAGGATTATTACTTTAAAAAAATTTTAGGTAACGGCTCAGATTTTGGAGTCAATTTGAACTATATCATCCAGAAAAAACCAAGGGGGCTTGCAGAAGCATTTATTATTGGTGAAAAATTTATAGATAAACAAAAAGTTGCAATGATACTGGGAGATAATTTCTTCTTTGGGCAAGGCTTTACAAATAAGCTCTTGGAAATTCAAAAGTCTTCAGGGTCTACAATTTTTTTATATCCTGTTAAGAACCCAGAAAATTATGGTGTGGTCAGTTTAAAAAAAAATAAAATCAATAGAATTGAAGAAAAACCAAAAAATCCCACAACAAACCTTGCTATTTCAGGTTTATACTTTTTTGATGAAAATGTATCAAAGTATGCAAAAAAACTGAGACTTTCAAAAAGAAATGAACTTGAGATAGTTGATTTAATAAATATTTATAAAAAAAAAAAAAAATTATACTACAAGCTTCTGGGACGAGGATCTACCTGGCTTGATACTGGAAGTATAGAAAGTCTATATGATGCATCACAATTTATTGCCAATATTGAAAAACGACAAGGGCTTAAAATAGCTTGTATTGAAGAAATTGCGTTAGAAAAAAAATGGATAAAAAAACAAAATATTAAAGAAAGAATTAAATTTTACGGTAAATGTGATTACTCTAATTACTTAAAAAGTTGTTTAGATGAATAAAATTATAGGATTAAAGGTTTTTAAAACAAAACATATTTACGATAACAGAGGCTATTTTTTAGAAATTTTCAAAAAAAAACTTTTAAAAAAAAATTTTGTTTCAAGTTGTATTTCATATTCAAAAAAAAATGTTTTAAGGGGATTGCATGTTCAACTTAAAAATCCTCAAGGTAAATTTTTGACCATTATAGAAGGAAAAATTTTTGATGTCATAGTTGATTTAAGAAAAGGCTCGAAAACTTTTAAAAAATGTGTTTCTATTATTTTAGATTCAAAAAAAAAAAATTCAATATATATACCTGAAGGATGTGCACACGGATTTCTTTGTTTAAAAAAAAGTACCTTACATTACTTATTCACTCAATATAGAGACAAAAAAAATGAAATTGGAATAAAATGGAACGATTCAAATCTTAACATAAATTGGCCGATAAAAAATCCAATTTTATCAATAAAAGATAAGCAAAATATCACTCTTAATAAATATTTGAGAATATTGTGATTAAGATGATACCAAAGTTTAACATCGTAATAACAGGTGGTAACGGTCGATTTGGAAAATTATTAAAAAAAAAATTTAATTCAAAAAATCTGTTTTATCCAGACAAAAAAAAATTAAATATTCTCTCAGAACAATCTATAGAAAAATATTTAAAAAAAGTTAAACCAAAAATCCTTATTCACTTAGCCGGACTCTCTAGACCAATGAGTATTCATCAAAAAAACATATGTAAAAGTATTGATCTTAATATTATTGGAACTGCAAATGCGGTTAAAATTTGTAAAAAAAATAATATAAAATTAATTTATTTTTCTACAAATTATGTTTACGAGGGTAAAAAAGGAAATTACAAAGAATCAGACCCTGTCCTTCCAAGTAATAATTATGCATGGTCAAAATTAGGAGGCGAGGCTTCTGTTCAAATGTATAAAAATTCACTAATTTTGAGAGTTTGTATGACAGAAAAGCCATTTGTACATAAGAAAGTATTTGCCAACGTTAAATCTAATTTTATTTTTCATGAAGATGTGGCTAAAATACTTTTTAAATTAGTTAACGAAAAGGGTATAATTAATATTGGAGGTAAAACTTCAACTATTTATGATTTTGCAAAAAAAAACGGCTGCAATCCTAAAAAAATATTTTGGAATAAAAGAACTATTGATTTTCCAAAAAATCCCTCAATCAATTTGAATAAACTTAATAAAATTATTAAAAATTAAAGAATCCTTGGATATGGTATATGGGTTATAAACTTTCCACCTTTTGAAATAAAACTTTTTTCTTTTCTTAAAATCTCATCTTTAAAATTCCATGCTCCTAAAAAAACTATATCAACATTTTTTTTTTTTAATTTTTTATATCTCTTAACTAAAATATCACATCCAGGTAAATACTTGTTAATTTTATCAGGGGTTGTATCCAAAAAATAAGAAATTAAATTTTTATTAATCTTACAATAGTTCAGAACAGTAACAGATTTAGCTGTAGCACCGTATCCTATAACTCTAAGTTTTTTTTTCTTAAAGCCATTTAGTAACTTAATTAATTTATTTTTAGAAATCTCGACTCTTTTCTTAAATTCTTGATAAATTGTATAATTTTTTAAACCATATTTAAGTTCCGCAGCAATATGGTCTTTATAACTTTTTTCAATTTTAAAATCTTTATTACTTTTTCTTTTAATATAATATCTGTTGGAACCTCCATGTACTTTAAGTTTTTCTATTCTAAAAATTTCAAAATTATATTCTTTTAAAATACTACTTAAGGAAATCGCCGAAAATATATAAATATGTTCACAATAAAACTGATCGTAAGCATTCAGCTTTAAACAATCCATTAATGACGGATCTTCAATTATTAAAATACCATTTTTTTCTAAAGCATAACTTATTGCTCTAAAAACAGAACCTAAGTTTTTAATATGAGTAATAGTATTAGCAGAATAAATAATATCGAATTTTTTTAATTTTGTAATTTTTTTTGCTAAATTGAGATCCCAATAATTTGAAAAAATTTTAAATCCGTTTTTTCTGGTTTCTATCGCAAGGTTTTTACATGGCTCAACACCTATAACCATATTTTTATTAAAATTTTTAATAAACATGCCATCATTACTCCCGATCTCAAGAATGAGTTTTGGATTAAAATTTTTTAAAATTTTTATTGCAAGTTTTCGAAATGACTCTTTCATTGTAAAAGACGTAGAAGATCTATATGGGTATTTTGCATTAAACATTTTTTGTTTAGGAATAGTATTTTGTATTGATACTAAGAAATTTTTTAAATTTATTTTTACTTTTAGTTTATAGATTTTTTTTTTTGAGAAATTACAATTAAAAAAAAAAGAGTTTGCTAGTGGTTGGTCGCCTAAATCTAAAAATTTTTTATACATATAGTTTATTTATTTTTTTATTATTAAAATAAAAATTAATAAATTTTAAAACGCCGAGAAATTCTGACATCTTAATGTAGGATTTTAAGAATTGAAGAGTCGATAAAAAAAATATGAAATAAAATGGTAATATAAAAACATTTCTTAAAATTTTTAGCACTCTGAATTGGTTCATTTTGTAATCAAATAAATATTCACCAAATTTAAAATTCATATTTCTTATTAAAATAATTTTATAATTACTTTTGGTTGATTTGCCTATTTCATGGACTGCTCTTGCTTGATCCACATATGCAATTTTATATTTTGAAATATCTATTTTTTTCATTAAAAAAATATCTTCCCAATACAAAAAAAAATCTTCATCAAAAAAGCCTAATTTCCTAATTTTTTTTACATCTAATAAAAAACAAGCCGCATTTATATTTTTTACGCACGTAACTTTAGGAAATTTAAATGAAATATTGTATTTTACTTTTTTATCTATCTTTTTTGAAAACTTTGGTCCTGCCAATATATATTTTTTATCTTTTAATAGTGCTAACTTTAACAAAAATACGGAAAAAGGATTAATAATTACATCCGCCTGCGTAAATAAACATAATTTTGTTTTTACTTTTGACAAAAGAAAGTTTGCAGCTTTGCTTAAACCTATATTTTTTTCTATATGATAATAGTCAAAATTAGAAGCAATTACTTTATTAATATTTTTTTTAAAATCTTTACAACCACATTGATCTAAAAAAATTATTTTAAAATTTTTATATTGCTCAAATTTTTTAAATTGACTTAAAGGAGTTTTATATAATGGGACAATTACCGTTATATCGTTAAAAAATTTTTCATTCATTTTAAAAAATTAAATCTTTATTTTTAGTATATTTTATTTCATATTTTAAAATTAAAAAATCTGGCGGAGAGAAAGGGATTCGAACCCTTGATACCTTTAACAGTATACACGCTTTCCAAGCGTGCGCCTTCAACCACTCGGCCATCTCTCCCATTAATTTTTTGTATTACAAACTAAATCATTAATTAATTTTTTATTAAATATTAAATAATTTCCACATGTTTGATGTGAAGCATCTAACGAATTAATTCTTTTTTTAAGCTGTTGAAGATTTAAAACCTTAAGCTGTAAATCTGTTAATATTAAATTGTTTTTGTTAAGAAAATTTGCAAATTTTTTTTCTTCAAAATTATTAACATAAATCATCTTTGAGAATTCAAACATTATTACTGTATTTATTTTTTTTATTATATTTAACGAACCATATATAGCTTTAATATCGTAACCTTCTAAATCAATTTTGATAAAAACAAACTCATATTTTTTTAATTTTACAGAAGAAAAAAAATAATCCAGTCTTATCATTTTAATCTTATAACTATGAGTTTTGTTATTTACTTTATCAACAACAGATCCTGAACCAGTAGAACAAACAGTGTTATTGTAAATCTCCTCTTGAAAAACCACAGTTTTTTTTTTATCACCTACTGCAAGATTATGGTAACTAATATTTTTTAAATTATTAATTTTTAAATTATTTAAAAAAGTTTTTTTAATGGAACGCGAAGCATCAAAAGCGTAGACATTACATCTTTTATTAAAAGCAGCTACAGGAATAGAATATGAGCCATAATTAGAACCACAATCTATAAACAATATTTTTTTATTTTTAATATTTTTTTTGATAAAATTTAATTCACTAGGGTCAGGAAGATCACCTCTTGTTAATAAAAATCTTGAATAATCTTGTTTTTGCGGGAAAGCAAAGAATTTAAAATTTTTAAAATCAAGAACAACTGGTTTTCTCAAAAAAAATTTAAAAATAGAAAAAAAAAAATAAAAAAATTTCTTTGATATCCAATTTTTTCTCACAATATAATGTGGAAATAAATTGCAAAATTTCTGAAAAACGTAATCAAACATATTTTAATATTTTTTGAAAAAAAATCTTACTTAAGCATATTGGCTTTTCAAGTTATTCTATTATAAAATTTATTTTTTAATAAAAATATTTTTATTACACTACTAATTAATTAAACGATAAAACATATCTTTTTTTATTAACATCTTAGTGCTTAAAAAAATTAAACTTTTAGTTCAAATAATCCATTTTTTAAATTTTTTTTTGAAAACAAAATCTGGAAAATTTTTATTTAATTTAATTTTTTTAAATTTTGAATTCCTATCAAATAAATCACTCTTTGAAGCTACGCAGGATTTAATATAATTTAAACTTCTAAATTTTTTTTTATTATATTCGGCATGTGCAAATGAAATAATTTTTTTCCTTATATCTTTGGGTTCTTTAAGATAGGAAAAATGCCATCCTCCATTTTTAATAATTTGGAACTTTGGTCTATCAACTCTCCAAAAAGGATATTTTTTAGCTTTGATTTTTCTCAACCATTGAGGACTTTTAAGATATTTTTTTTTTACTGCTCGTGATCCATACCATGGTGTGTCACTAATATTAAGTAAATTAAACTTGTATTGATAGGTTTTTTGCTCAAAAAGAGAAATTTTATGATTATTTAATAATTTAAAAGTTTTATGATTGGGTATTTCATCTGCATCAGATATTATTATATAATCCTCATCAGAAACTATATTAAAAGCGTTCATTAAATAATTTCTTTGGAAATTTTCTCTTTCCCATGGTTTTCTGACATTAAAATTGTTTATAACTAAATAAATAATTTTATTTTGAAATTTTAAATAATTTCTTATATCAAAATTTAACTTTTTTTTTTTTCCTTGATGAGTCTCTTTAGACTCAACAATAATAAATTTTTCAACTATACCTTTTAAATAATTAAGTCGTATATCAAGCAAAAGAGTCTCGTCAAAAAATATTATGCAATCGTAAATTTTCATAAAATGATCAAAAATTTTTTTGGTAAACTTTAAAAAATTTATGAATTTTTAATTTTTAATACTTCAATAAAAGCCTCATGAGGTATTTCAACACTACCAAATTGTCTCATTCTTTCCTTTCCTTTTTTTTGCTTTTCTAATAATTTTTTCTTCCTATCTCTCGCTCCACCACCATGAATTCTTGTTAAAACATCTTTTCTGTAGCCTTTAATTGTCTCTCTCGCTATGATTTTGCCCCCTATTGCAGCTTGAATTGGAATCTGAAACTGATGTTTTGGTATAAGCTCCTTTAGACGTTCACAGATTAGTCTACCTTGTTTCATTGCAAAATCTTTATGTATTATCATAGATAAAGCATCAACTAGCTGTTCGTTTACTAATATACTTAACTTTATAAGATTACCCTCCCTATAATCTGAAATCTCATAATCAAAGCTGGCATAGCCACTAGAAATTGATTTAATACGATCATAGAAATCAAAAACAACTTCATTTAGAGGAAGTTCGTAACTTAAAACTGCTCTATTACCTGAATAACTTAAATTTTTTTGAATGCCTCTTTTTTCCTCGCAAAGTTTCAAAATACTGCCTAAATATTCATCTGGAGAAATTATAGTTGCCTTAATCCATGGTTCTTCAATTGATTTTATATAATTAAGTTCTGGCATATTTGTAGGATTTTGAAGATCTATTTGTTCTCCATCATTTTTTTTTATTTTGTAAACAACTCCTGGAGTAGTTGTTATAAGATTTAGATTATACTCTCGCTCAAGTCGTTGAACGATAATTTCAAGATGAAGAAGTCCTAAAAAACCACATCTAAATCCAAGTCCAAGTGCAGCAGAATTTTCAGGTTCATAAATAAAGCTTGAGTCATTTAACCTAAGTTTTGCAAGGCTATCTCTTAAAGAATTAAAATCATTACTATCCATTGGAAATAGTCCGCAAAACACAACTGGTTTGCTTGGTTTAAATCCTGGAAGTGGATTTAATAATGGTTTTTGATAATCGGTAATAGTATCCCCAATCTTTGTCTCTGATAGTTCTTTGATTCCAGTAACAATAAAACCTATTTCACCAGGTCCTATTAAATCTTTATCTCTGGCCTTTGGTGTAAATATTCCAACTTTTTCAACTTCGTGTTTTTTATTGGAGGACATCATTAGAATATTCATTCCCCTTTTTATTTCTCCATCAATAACTCTACATAGAATTACAACTCCAAGATAACTGTCGTACCAACTATCTATAAGCAAAGCTTTTAGCTTTTCATCTCTTTTTCCCTTAGGTGAAGGCAATCTTTCAATGATAGACTCTAAAACCTCTTCAACACCTTCTCCAGTTTTACCAGAAGCTTTTAAAGCTTTTGATGTATCTAAACCTATAACATCTTCTATTTGTTTTTTAACTCTATCCACGTCTGATGCTGGTAAATCAATTTTATTAAGTACAATTATTATTTCGTGCTTGTTATCGATTGCTTGATAAACGTTAGCAAGAGTTTGAGCTTCAACACCTTGGCTGCTATCCACAATTAAAAGAGAACCCTCACAAGAAGCAAGAGATCTATTTACTTCGTAGCTAAAATCAACATGACCAGGTGTGTCTATAATATTTAAAATATAATCTTTATTATTTCTTTTTGACTTATAATTTAATCTTACCGTTTGGGCTT